>Ga0187893_10000892_pt1 | contig 75081 bp, 83 predicted proteins | sample MA1701074metaG_FD_139574 | JGI IMG/M metagenome (GOLD analysis project Ga0187893, IMG submission 139574) | White microbial mat communities from a basaltic lava cave in the Kipuka Kanohina Cave System on the Island of Hawaii, USA - MA170107-4 metaG ...
TGAAGATCCGGGCCTCGCTTTTGGCGAGTTCGAAGATGGACATGAGATCATCCTCCACTGACTGGATGAAGCAAGCCGAGGACTGGGGGTGGGAGTAGGCGTCCTGGGTTTGTTCAACTTTCTCTGTCTTTGGATTCCAGAACCAGCCTCCGCCCTGCCCCTCAATCCCATAAGCGTGCTTGAGCCCGCAATTGAACCAGACGGGAGAATTGAAGGCCCCGATCTGACGGATTAATAGGTAGGCGAGTTCGGCTTCGAAGGCGTCGGCATCGGAGGGGCTCCTGAAATATCCCTGGTTTTCGCCTTCCAGGCGGATCGTGAAGGTGACGCGCCCCACAAGCTCGCGGACGCTTGTTTCATGGCCAATTCCTGGAACGCCCCGCTTCCTGAAGTATTTGGATGCGGCGATGTCCGCCGCAAGCTGAGACCAGCTCTTGGGAGCCTCGACCTCATCCATCCGAAAGACTTCGTTCCCATTCTGATCGCGGATGACGGAGATTCTTTTTTCGTAGTCCACATGATCCAGGGGATCCAGCCCTTCCCTGGTCCAAAGCCGTTTCACGTTTAAACCCGAAACCTCGGGGCCGCTCATGGGTTTTCGCCTCCGATTTCCCAGGGCTCGCCTCTTAAGCGTTCGATGAAGGCGTCCTTTTCCCAGGCAAGCCCCGCGGGAGCATCCACCTGACAAATGCCGACGTGGCTGCAAGGGTAACCGTGCTGGACGATTTTCCGGCAGGTATGCGGGCCGGGCGAGGTCTTGAGGATGTGGTTAATTTTTCGCTCGGTTTCCTTGAAGGAGTACTTGCTTCTCCCCTTCTCGTAGGGGCGCGAGAGCTCATGAGCTTTCTCGCGGCCGCCCTTGAAGGGAAGAAGGTTCGTAAGAGCGGACCACCAGAGGGGCTCGGGAAGCTCACGCGCCTGGGTTTGGGCAAAGCGGATGAATTTGCAGGCAAGTACCTTTTCGATGCCCTCGCGTGCTTCCGCTTCGATTCCCTCGCCCGTTTCATTGGGCTTTGAAACCGTGACGCGGAACTTTTCGAAATCGGAAAGCGAGTAGCGCACGCGGGGCGAGAAATGCTTCACGGTGACGGGAAGAGGGTTTTCCGGATCCTTCACGTTGAAGCTCTCAGGCAACCTGAAAACGCGCGCGATCTCGCAGACCGCAGGGTCGCCTCCGAGGGCCTTGGCAAGCCCCCGAAGGATGCCTTCAACTTGCCCTGGGTCCTGAACCAGTTCGGGTTCCTTCAGAAACCAAAGCGCCTGAAGGCCATGTCCTGAATCCACGATCCCTGAGGGCGCAAGCTCAAAGGCCCGAAGGGCCTCCCAGGCGGACTCCTTTCCTTCGGGGAAATTCTTGGCGTCAAGGTCGGCCCAAAGCGCAAGGAGCCATTTCACCGCATCCTTCCTCCCCTCCCGCCTTTCGCGGGGGAGGATGCCGTAATAGGTGTGGGCGCGCGGGCTTTGAAAGCTCCTCCTCAGAAGCGTGTCAAGCGAGCGGAAGAAGTAGCTCCTTGCCATTCCCTCCCGGATGAGCCTGATTTCAATGTAGCCCTCGCGGCCTTCGGCGTAATAGGGCCCGAAGAGGGCGCGGAGGAAGTCCTGCTGCGTCACCTTTCTTCTTCCGATCAGACACAAATTGAAATCCATGGCGATCTCGTTCATCAAAGCGATTCCTTTCAAAAAGAATTTTTACTTCAGCAGGGGGCCTAAGACTCAAAGGCCCAAATGAGCGGCAAAAACGTGGGCGTAGACCTTGAAATTCCTGACCGACCAGGCAAGAAACGACTCGAAGGCTGGCCGGTTCACACGGCTTGATTTCATGAAAGCGGGGAGGCCGTCCGAGAGAAACCCTTCCGGGAAATAGTAAACGCCGGCTGGCTCCCATTCGTTCTCAAGGCGCTCGCCGTTTGAGGAAAACCGTATGACTCGGCTTCTCTCCCCGATCGAAATGGAGGCGTGGGCAAGACGGCGCGAGGGCCTTCTTACCCCGATCACGGGCGATCGGGAATGAAGGCGGAAAGCATTGCCAAGGCTCTCAAGATCCAAGGGGAAGCATTCCTCAGGAGAAAGAAGAACGAGCGAACCCTCAAGGCATTCGTGGCGCACGACGCGGAGGAGCGAGGTAATTTTTTCAGGGTCATGAAGGGTGTCGTGAAACCGCATGGTCACGGGCGTCTCGAAGCGTCCCCGTTCCCTTTCGAACCAATCCGAGAGCGCGCTTTTCACGCCTGTCCCGCCTGTGATTAAGATCTCGTCCACCCCAAGCCCTTCCATGTCGAGGACGAGCGAGGCAAGATTCGGCTTTTTTCTTCTGTGAAGCCGCCTGTCCAGAGATTCACTCCTTCCTCCAGTCATGATGAGGGCCTTCATCCAATCCGCCTCCTTACGCCCTCCAAAAGACTCACGGGCCTGCCCTTGATCCTGACTTTTGCGGTCATTCCGTTTCGAATGCCTTTCGGGAAATCCTCGACGTCGATCGAAACCTTGATGAAGTTTTTCCGAAAGCCGTGCTTGTCGAGGGGCTCCGCGTAATGCTTGATCGCGACCACTCGGCCACGGTAGGTCTTTCCAGGTATGGGGTAAAACTTGATTCTCGCAGGATCCCCCACGTCCACCCGTCCCCAGTCCTCTTCGGCAAGGAAGAATTCAAGCCGCTGATCGGGACTTGCGAGGGTGAGGAGAAAATCGCCCTTTTCGGCATAAGTGCCGTACTTTTCCTGGATGTCCGAGATCACGCTTCCCTGGATGGGGGCCGTGACCGTTCCCTCGTTTCTTTCCTTCTCAAGGAGAAGGAGTTTCTCACCAAGCGCGTGGTACTCGGCCTTGAGCACCCGCCTTTCCTCTTCGAGGGTTCTAAAAGAAAGCTCCGTCTTTTCAAATTCATCCCGCGAGATCACCTTTTTGCCGGAAAGGCGCTTGTCTTCCTCGTAGCGCTCCAAAAGGTAAATCCGCTTCGCATCCAAAACTCGTAGCCTCGCCTCGGCAAGTTTGGACTCGGCTTTGACCTCCGAGATCCGGCGCTCATCCTCGGAATTCACGATGCGGGCAATCACCTGGCCTTGTTGGACGCTTTCGCCTTCCTTAACGAAGACCTCCGTGATCTTCCCTTCCTTCAAAGCCTCCATCGTGACAAGCTGCGCCGGCACGACAAGAGCCTGGGAGTCCTCCACCCGCGTGATAAAAGGGATGAAGGCCGAGGCCAGAAGCGCCAGAAGCGCGCCCCCGATCAAGAGGAGATGATTCCTGATGCCCCAGACGTCAAAGGCCTCCTTCCGGGAGTGAAAGAGCCGTGCCTTCGCCTCCTGGACTTCTTCAAACGTGCCTGCTTCGGGCGCACGGGTCTCCCCCATTTCCTCCCTCCGCTCTTCCGCTTCCTTTGAATCCTTGATAACCGCCATAATAGTTACGCCTCCGCGAGTAAGTTTTGCCTCGACCTTGTGAGGTATCCCGGATTCCAGACCAGATTCTTTGAGGTAAAGTAAACGACTGGGATCGAAAGAATGAGACTCATACAAATCGGAAATCCCACGGGCACCCAGAAGGGGGAATAAAGAATGCCGCCAATCAAGGTGAGCCAGCCGAAAACGGTCCCTCCGATGAGGGATTTCGCGCAGTCCCTCGCGGAAACCCGGGCGTTCGGGTTCTTCGACATGGGCTTCCACGCCACCCCCTCAAAGGGGATGGCGAGAAGGTCAAGCGAGATGTAGAAGATGTTGTTGAGCGAGACGAGCGTCGAGACCGCGACTTCGAAGGCGATGCGCTTAAAGTCCAGCCACGACCTTGAGAGAAAGAACTTGTGGCCGAAAAGGACGGCAAGCGTGAAGGAAAGCACCCAAAGAAGCGGCATAAACCCCCCTTGGCTTCTTTCGACGAAAAGCGAAACTTGGGACCAGTCCGAACTCAGGACGAATCCTCCAAGGGACCAGAGAAGGAGCACGGGATGGACGAGATAAAGGTAGCACTGGTAGAAAATGTAGAACCGGGTCGTCCAGGAGATCTTCGACATGAAAAGGATGGGCCATCCCTGAAGCGTTCCCTTCATCCACCTCTTGCACCTCGCCCGCTCCTCAAGATAATTCTGCGTCGCCTCTTCATAAGTGAGGGTGTCCGTCACAAACGCCGTGCGGTATCCGGCCCGGTCGGCAAGAGCCGTGTCCCAGTTGTCGTGGGAGAGCACGCCTGTGGGAAGCTTGAGATGAGAAAAAACCTGGGAGCGGATCAGGCAGTTGTGCCCGAATCCGATCGTGCAGCCGAAGACCGCCTGATTCACGCGGAAATAAAGCTTCTGCGCGTAGAACTGGCCGATGGCGTTCGCGCGGGAGAAAAGCGAGTGGTCATGAGCAATGTAAATCGCGGATTGGAAGATTCCGATGTCCCGATTCTTCGGATGCCCGGCTTTCCCAAGAAGCTTCCGAAGAACGCCTCCTGGAATCGTCGAGTCCGCATCGGTCACGAAGAGATAGTCGTATTCATCCCCGTGCTTTTCGTGCCACTCGGCGAGGTTTCCCTGCTTCCGTTCGAAGGGAAGGGCTCTCCTGCGGTAGAAAATTCTCCCCTCTCCAAACTCATCCCGAAGCCTTCCGGCCCACGCCTCTTCCTTTGGGGCGTAATGGGAGTCCGAATCGGAAAGCATCCAGAAATGAACCCCACTCCCAAGATTCCCCCTCAGGGTGTAGCGGATCCTCTCAAGCGTCTCCTCATCCTCATTTTTGACGCAGACCAAAACGGCCGTCCGGGTTCCTGTGATTTCACTTAATGAGACTTCCGGCAAAACGGGATCCTCCACGAAAAGTGAAAAAAGGGTTTGGGTGAGGATGAGCGAAATGTTGAAGGCAAGGATCACGAATCCCAAGGTCCAGAGCCAGGGCCAGAGCGTGCCCAGCTCAAAAAGGAGCGCGCGCATGAGAAGCGCGGTCTGAAGCCAAGTCACAAGAATGACGACCGCAAAGAAAACGCCCGGCTTTGCGAGATATTTGTTGAGCCAGTGCCGGATCGTGTTCACTCGATTCGTGCCTCCCTGAGCTCCTCAAGGCTCTTGAGCCCGATCTCCTTGACAAGCCTCTCCCACAGAAGAAAGTGTTCAAGCCGCTTCTCGCGCACGCGGGACTCCTCAAGCGTAAATTCGTTTTCGCTCGAAAGGAAGTCCTTTTCCCGGATGCGGCCTTCTTCATTCAAGACTTCGCTGCGCCGTTTCGCCTCGCCCGCAAGGCGTGACCTTGCCTCGCTCACCGCAATTTCATTCTGGAGCCTTTCAAGTTCGAAGTAGGATTTGACGATGGCGGATTCGAAGGCCTGGAACTCCTTTTCATGCCTCAGGCGGAGGCCGGAATGACCGAGGCCGAGGATCCTTTTCTTAAGCCGTTCCTTTCCCCAATCGTAAAGCGTAAGATTTCCCAGGAATCCAAACCTTGGGCTGCCTGAAAATATTCCACCGCCAGCTTCGCCAAGCCCGAGAAAAGCTCCGTCCGCTTTGAGCATGGACTCCCTGATCCCAAGCCGCTTGAGGCTTGCTTTCTCTTCGAGAAGGAGCGCCTTTACGAGCGGGTTTTTCGCATAGGCCACGCCGAGACATTCTTCCAGGCTTAAAGGAAAGGCCTTGGAAGCGTAGACGGAGACCGGCTCAAGTGAAACCGCTTTATCTTGAGGAAGCCCGAAGAGCCTTTTAAATGCGAACTCGCTTTGGCGAAGCCAGGTCTCGGCCTTCCGGGCCTCGGAGCGGGCGCGCTCAAGCGCAAGTTTCTCCTTGAGAAGCTCCTCGTCATTCATACCGCCCGCTTCGTGAAGGAGCTTCACAAGCTCGAATCTTTCCACGCTCCGTTTCTCGTTTTCGCGGAGAATCTTTGCAAGCCCACGCTGGATGAGAAGCGCGACGTAAAGCTCCCTTACGCCCTGTTCCACCTCAAGCTCGCGGTATGGGATAAGGGCGTCCTCTTTTTGTTTAAGGATTTTCTTCGCTTCACGCTCGGTCATGAGTTTCCTGAATGAGAAAACAGGCTTGAGGAGTTTTGCCGCGGTAAGAATGAGTCCCCAACCGCCGGTGGCGCTTGAGACGATGTAGTCCACGTCCACGTCCGGCAGGAAGGCGCGGGTTGCAAGCGTGACTTCCTCCGTAGCCTTCCAGACCGCTATCTCCTGCAAACGAATGTCGGGATGCTTGGTTTTGACAAGCTTGAGTGCCTCGTCCAAAGAGATTTGAAACTGTTCGTTGGGTTTTTCCTCTGCGAAAACAATGGACGAATCCCCCGTCACGATTCCCGCTGTCATAAATAGGGCCATTAAAAATGCGATCACTGAAACCTCACTTTAAAGGCTCTCCAGAAAAATGATTTTGACCATGATCCCGCCCGGCACCGTAATCGACTTCTCGATTTTTAAAGTGTCCAGCTCGCGCTGCCCTTCCTGCGCCAAGTTCGAAGACGCGGTAAGACGAAGCTGGTCATCTAGAGAGAATGCGCTCTGGCGGTTTGGAACGGTAAAAAGGGTAAGTCCTGATAGCGCCGTCTTGCCGATAATGGAAAAAGTACGCCCAAACCAGTGGCGGTTCACCTTTCCCTTGAGCCCACCTGATCCGTCAAGGGCGTGCGCCACGGCCTGACAAGGCCTTTCCTCCCCCCACGGAAGAAGGAGTCTATGGAAGCGCACGTTTACCCGGTTCTCCGAGTGAAGCACGGAAACGGTTCCGAAAAACTTGGCGCCTTTGGGGATTCTGAGCTTGCCAAGGTAATAGACATCCTTCATGGCCTCAGCCTCGACATGATTTTCGATATTAAAGGAAAAGATTTTCGTCTTAAGGAGCGCCAACACCTGCGTCCCCAGGGGAACGCCAAGGGGTTTTTGCGTTTCCGGGGCGGGGGCCGCCGCTTGGGCATCCTCTTTTTCATGCCGGATGATTGAAACCGGCGCGAGCCTTTCTTTCTGCATGGCTTCGGGGGTCTTGCTTAAGTCCTTTTCGCGGAGCTTCGAAAGCGCTGATTCCCGCGCGCCCTTTCCAAGCATCTCAAGGCCGCGCGCCACATCCTGCTCCTTAAAGAGGGTCCTCCCCTTGTCCTCGACCAGATTCTCCTCGCCTCCGGTCTTTGCCTTCCCGGAGAAAAGTCTCATCCCGATCTGAACGATGAGAAAAAGGACGATGGCGGCAAAGATCACCATGTAGAGCTTCCTGTTGTCTCTTAGGGCGACTGGGTCTTTTTGATAGATTCGCTCAGGCACAAAATCACCTCGCAAAAAGTTTCAGGTTCTTGAATTCCGCAACGCGGCCAAGCCCGCTTTCTTCCACCACTTTGAGCACCACCGAGTCCTTGTCCCTGAGCCGGCGCTCGTCAAAGGCGAGGAGCACTTTGGTTTCGCCTCCTGCCGGAATGATCTCCGACTCAAAAGTGGGCGTTTCGGTCTGGAAGTCTTCCACCCCGAGGACCTTGTCCGGGTCTTTCGAGTCCGTGATGCCCCGGCCCATAAGGACCGCTCCGATCGGGAAATCCCGCTTCGAGCGGTTCCTCAAGGCAAACTTCACATAGACCCGCCCGCCAAGCCGCGTGACCTGGACGTCCTTCATCTCAAGGTCATCCTCTTTTTCCCGGATTTTCCTGGCGCTCGTTTCCTCATGAAGGAGCTTCTCCTTAAGCTTCCCCTCTGCGATTTGGTCCGTCACTTCCTTAAGGTTCGCTTCGCGGCTTTCAAGTTCGCCTTCGCGTTTTTCCGTCGCCTTCTGGACTTCCTTTTTGACGTGACTTTCCGAGAAAACCTCTTTGGAAGGCACAATGAATTTAAACCCTTGGTCGCTTGCCTCGGGCTCCACGATCCGGATGAAAAGGTGAAGCGATTTGCCGGACTCGGTGATCACCGTGGCGTTCGTGATCTCGCCCACCGCGTAGGCGATCCCTTTGAGGTAGACCCTTTCATCAAGGTAATCGAGCGAGACAAGCCTTTCATCGGGAGGGACCGCGGCCTTCACCTTCTCGGGCAATTCCAGTTGAATGTGCATCCCGTAGCCCAGGCGGACGTCGTGCACCTCATCGTCCCGGAATGGAAGCGTGGGGATGCGTTTAAAAATCTTTCGCCTTGAGGCGTCAAAAGACACACCTCCCGCTGCGCTCTCTACTGCGCCGCTTTCCGGTTCCGCCTTTCCTTCCGGATAAACGAAGGTGGTATTCAAGAGAAAAATCCAGGCGAGGCCAATGGCAGCAAGCGCTTTCTTTTTCTCAAGGATCTTTCCTATTCTCAGATTTTGAAAATTCATTGGGTTTTGTCCTCCCTTGAAGTGATGTCTTTAACAAGGTGCTCACGGTAGTCGTAGACCAGGAGCCCATAGGGCTCTTGTCTAGTGCGCGGCACCTTGGCAAGCGTGATGTAGGCGTTGAAAATGGTCTCGGCCGGCGGATAACTTGAATCGAGGTAGCTATAGACACGCCTGATCCCGGCCACCCAAACCTTGACCCACTGGGGGCTGTCTTTTTCAATTCGGATTTCCTGAATCTCAAGTTTGGAATAGATCTTTTGAGCCCTTAATTTCTCAAGAAGGCTTCCGTGCTCCGCATCATTGGGGTCTGATTGCATGAGCTCCGCCTGGGCACGCCTTTGGAATTCCGAGTGCATGTAATTGAGGGCCTTTGCGAAATTAAGCTCCACAAACTTGGAATCCCACGCTGTATAAGCCTCCATGAATTCCTTCACAAAGGCCTGAATCTGGATTTCGTCACGCTTGTCCGTGGTCTCGTAATTTTCAATCGCCCGCGCCCGGCCAAGCGAGTCCACCGGGATCACGATGGGAGCCTTCTCCTGCGCTTTCAGGATGAGAAAGGCCTGAAATAAAATGATGAGCGCCAAAATCACGGCCACGACCTTGAAGGTGTTAAGAAGCGTGACCGTGTCTCCGAAGACCTCATGGTAGCTTCTCGGGTCGCGCTCCCTTGATTTCCCCTTTGATTTGAAAAGTCTCATGACTTCCCTCCCGATCCGAAGAAGTCTTTGACGCGCTTCAACGCCCCGTAAGGGTCCCGGCGCATCGATACACCCGTCGAAGCGTCCTTGGCCGGAGGCTCCCCGCTTCCGAGGGTCCGGATCTTCTCCGCCGCAAGGGCTCCGTAGCGGGGCACGTTCTCGCTAACCCATCCCGAGGCCTGAAGGGTCTTCTCCGTCGTCCGCCGGATCATGTCCGAGGCGAGGAACCCGAAGGAGGCCCCGCCCACGATCGTGGAAGTGATGGCGGGCGTCTTAATCAATAGGTAGACGAAGAGGACGTTGGCCGCGATCACGAAGATGAGGTTCGCCTGGCCCGAGCCGTAGATTTCGTCGAGCGAAAAGCTCAGGGAGACCGCCATGATGAATTTCAAGACCACGGTCCAGAGAGCGGTCTGGATCGTGAGGATGAGCCAGATTTTGAAGCGGGCGGTCTGCTCCCAGACGCTGAAGGCAAACACAACCGGCCCCAGGACGAAAAGAAGCGCGAGGATCATGAAGCGCGCAAAGAAAAAAAGCATGAAGACGATGAAAGCCGCAAGGTAGGTGACGTAGGCCACGACCCCGACGAGGACGGCTTTGGCAAGCTGCATCTTCCCCAGGTTCCAGTTGACGAAGCTTTGATACATCTTCTCCGCCAAGGCGGAGATTTGGGCGTCCTGGAGGAAAAGGTCTCCGAGAATTTGAGCGCCATCCAAAAGCCAGAGGAAGAAAAAGCGGTACCCCGCAAGCGCCCCCACGAAGAAAAGGAGCCGGTAGAGGATGCGTGTCACATCCGAGGCTCCCGAGACGGCCCGCCTCTGCTCCTGGATAAGAGCGCAGCAAAGCGCAAAAAGAAGGATCGCGGATGCGGCCGGCATGATGGATTGATCCACGAAGGTCCTCAGCCAGTGGCTCGTCGGGATGATCGTGGGGTCCGCGGCCTTCACGATCGAATCAAGCGAAGGGACGAGGGACGAGATCTTGAACTGCTTGATCTGGGGGATGAGGTTTAAGGGGTTGAGATTCATAGTCTCACCCCGTCGATTACGCGCGCCCGGCTTCCGTGAACGAATTCGTCCAAGTCTTGAAAGGTTTTCCTCCGGGCAAGCTCATCGAGCTTCTCATCCCGGGAAACCTGTTCCAGGGAAATCGCGTTAAGCTCGGCAAGCCTCCCCTGGGCAGTAAGCAGGACGCCAAAGGCTTCATAAAGCTTTCCCATGGAGGCCGCCTGAAGTCTGGCTGCGCCCAAAAGATTCGCCTGGGAGGCCGCTTCCTCAAGCTCCACGCCGCTTTTCGCAAGCTCCTCAGCATAGTTTTTAAGGGCCTCCGAGTCGTCGAAGGTCCTTGCGATCTGGGCCTGCTCGTAGGTGATCCATTGGTGGTTGGGTGAGAGCGGATCCGGGACGAGAGTGAGGTAGTAAGGCAAAGTCGTGGCCCCGGATTCGGCTCCCTTGGATGCAAACTCAATTTGGGCGATTTGCCCGGACGTTCCCTGGAAGTAGGGATTTTGCCCGACGCTTTGAAGGTAGGTTTGTGAGGTTTCTTCCTCAAAGGGGAAAATGATTCTTCCGGCTTCGAAGCCGAAAAGCGACCTTAAGCGCTCAACCAGGCTTTCGATCTCGGAAAAGCCCGCCTCGATCAACTCCTCATTGAAGAAGACGAATTCCTTGACGAGATTCTTAAGCTCAAGGAGCCTCTTTCCCGCCTCAAGCATGTCCACGACGTGCTCGGCCTCCATGATCGCGTTCCTAAGGAGGCTTGTCGCGTGATTCACGGGGTCATAGACCGTAAAGGCGCTCACCGTGCCGATCCCGGTCGAAAGAAAGGCAACGATAATAAGGAAGACGAGGGCCTTTCTCATGGCGTGACGCCTCCCGTGGCCCCGTGGGGAAAGTGTTTGGCAAGGTACTGAAGGACTTCCGCCGTCTCCCAATCCGGGTGCTCCTGCCTTACTTTTTTCTCCGCGAGCCAATCCTCGGCGTTCGTCGTGCAGAGCCAGTATTCGAGAGGCGAAGGCCAGAGCCGGGCCACGACTCCCTCTTCCCCGGACTTGATGAAGCATTCGCTGAAGTGCCCCTTCACCATCTGAAGGTGACGCACGGCCTCGATCTCATGATCCGCAAGGTGGAAACGGCTTAAGGCCTCGTGACCCTCATTTAAGGGAAGGATCCACCTGACCTGGGCGTTTGTGATGATGGCATCCGAGGCCTGGCTCTGGAGGAAGTCATTCGGGCTCTGGCTGATCGAATAAACGCAGGTGTTGTATTTCCGTGCGATACGGTAAAGGGTGCGGATGAGGTTGACCGAGGCGGGATCGGACATGAGCATGTGGGTCTCGTCAAAGACGATGAGTTTCCTCAAAGCAACGTCCACGAGCTTTGCGTGAACCAAAGACTGAATAATGAAGGAAATCACGGACTGAAGCTTGGGGTGATCGGCAAGCTTCAGGAGGTTAAAGACGAGAAGAGGCGAATCGATCGCAAGTTTTCCGGGCTGGTCGAGCACCTTTGAATAAAGGCCCTCGGTGTAAAGGGCGAGATTTTTTCCGTAGTGCGTGGCCTTACGCTTGTCCTCTTCATCGAAATCAAGGACATTGCCATTGCCCGCTTCAATTAAGGTGTGTCTTACGTCTGAAAGTCTCGGAGCCTCCCCGGAACCGGTCTTCCTGTAAACTTCAAGGATCACGCGCTCTAAAACCTGCTCGTCCGCGCCTGAAAGATGCTCCGTCTCCGAATCCACCACCATTTTCCCAAGAAGTTCGGAAAGGTAGGTCAAAAGCTCGAAGTCGGTCTCCTTTCCCCGCTCAAGGTAGGCTTTTTCTGGGAAAGGATTGAGCGAGTACTTGCCCGAAAGGTCGATTTCGTAATACGCCCCGCCGAAGGCCCGGGCAAGCTTCCGGTAACTGAAGCCCACGTCGATCACGATCACGTGATGACTTCGGGGATCGCTTAAAAGAAAATCCTTCACGAGGTAATTCACGGCAAAGCTTTTCCCGCCGCCGGTGGAGCCCACCACAAGCCCATGGTTGGCCGGGTTCTCATCGTTAAAGAAATCGAATTTGAGAAGCTCATGCCTCCGGGTCGTAAGGACCGTGGGGGCCTCCGGGCTTCCCTCCCATTCCTGATAAAGAGGAAAAAAGTAAGCAAGCGCCCGGGTCAGAATCAGATGATCGCCCCTGAAATTCCTCCGCGTATGGCCCGGAAGGTGAGAGAAAAACAAGGGAAAGTGATCGAAGTCCTCCGGGATGGCTTCGGCCTCGCCAAGCTGCCGGAAGGCAAGAAGCGTCTCTTTGATCTTATCTTTTAAAGCTTCCGGATCCCGGTCCCTGAGAAGCACGGAAAGAGAGAATTGATAAGGACGCTGGTTCGTAGAGCTCGCCTCTTCCAGGAAGCCGTCAAGCTCGGCGTACTTCTGCTTGGCCTCGTAATTCTTGAAAGGAGAATACTCAAAAAGATTCCGGTTGAAGTTGGCGTCGATCTTTTGTTTCCCCATCACCTTTTCTTCATCCGTGGTACGGATCGTAAGCATGAGTCGGTAATCAAAGGGGAGGTGATCAAGGAAGAGCTTCATCGACCATTCATCCACCTCATCCGGCTTCTGGTGGAGATTCACGACCGCATGATGACCGCCGTCCAGGGTAACGTATTGGTTCTCAGACCAAGCCCGGGAGAAAAGAAGGGCACTTCTTGCGGTCCTTGGGCCTGACAGCGAGAAAGGCTCATTTTTTTCTCCGGCGAATCTGGCGGAAGCTTTGACGGAAGAAGGAACCGGAATCAATGAGGAGCGGTTGGGATTAAGCGCCTTGTAGTAGTAAAGGGCAAGCTCGTAACCAGTGAGCCTTCTCGTTGGAATCCCGATCCCGTCAAGCGCGAGTTTCGCCGTCTCGCCAACCTCGGAAAGAGCCTTGACCTTGGCTTCGTGTTCCGTCCGAAGCGCCTCGCGCGCAGTCTCACCCGGACGGAATTTGACCACGGGACCCTGATCTTCCGGCTGAAGGGTGAAGAACAAATAAATCTTCGTATGCCGGACTCCCCTTTTTTGAAGGAGCCCGATCCTCTCATCCGCAACCCTCCGGGCCAAGGGATCCACTGCCCCGAAACTTGAGCGGTGGCGCTCAAGAATTTCAGGCGAGCCGGAATCCACTTCATAGCTCACCTGAAGGTCAAGCCTTCCCCGGTGAGGAAGCGAATCCAAAAGATCGGCGATCCCCGAATAGAAGGCATTGATCTCGCCGTCGGGCCTGAGAAGGATGTTCCGGCCCTTGAGTTCAAACCCCATGGTGGCCGTGCCCGAGACGCCGATCGCCGCGTCGTCTTCGATCGCCCAGAGGTCCACGTAGGAGAGAATCTCATCCTCATTTCGTCCCTGGATGAGACTCCTCATCTTGATGGGATAAACGGCGTCGCGGATCATGCGCTCCGAAGCCCTCCTTTGTCCCCTTCTTTCAGATTGAAGCAGCGCGGCCTCATCAAAAACCGGATGAATCGCTCGGTGTAAAACCGGGGCTTGTTGCGCTTGAAGGCGCGGAGCGCAAAATAAATGGCCGCGACCGCCGGAAGCGCGACGAGCAAACTCCCCGTCACAAGAAGAAGCCCCATGAGCGTGAATTGAAGGGCGAGGAGATCCCAAAGCTCAAGGCCCAAAACGAGTTTTTCCTTCCCCGAAATGCGGGGATAACAGCGGTGTTTCATAAAAGATATTCCTTTCGTTAAGCAATTTAGCGGAAAAGACGGGGAAGCCCCGTCAAACTAGCGGTAAGCGGGGAATGCGGCTAAAAGCCGATCCCCGCGAAGATAGAGAGAAGCTGGACGATCGAGGGCGCAAGAAAAAGAAGCCCAATGTAGAAGCACACACTTGCGATGTTACTGAAGCTTCCGCGCCCGAATTTTGCGGCAAAGACCGAGATCGCAATGGCGATCGTTCCGATCACGGCTCCGATCGTCTTGATGAGGAAAAAGGCGGCCGAGTCGAAAAACTGCTGCACCTTGAGGGGATTCGCGAGGGTCTGGGCCGAGCCCCCGAAGACCTGCGCGTAAAGGCTTTCGGAACCCAAGGCAAGCCAAGCCGCCAAAACGGAAAGAGACGCGACCACAAGGCTCCTTCGAAGGCCTTCATTCCTGAACTTCTGGCACTGGGTCATTTTCTTTTCGCCTCCACTCAATGCGAATTATACACCAGGTTGCACTTTAAATCAAGTAATTATTTTACTTTAAGTGCTTTTATTCGCTAATTATGCCTTTAAAAGGGCCTCCATAGCCCTTTCGCTGCCACATCCAAGAGGGAATTGGCCTTACACGAATTCAAACCCAAGCTGCCCGGAGTCCTCCCTTACGACCACGTAAGAGGGTTCTGGGCGAGGTCCGGGATCCCGGTGGTCCTCGCAAGCGGGGCCGGATTCGGCACCAGGGGTGGGTTCACTGAGGTAACGGTCGTCTTGGGCCTCGCTTTCGCGGGAGGCCTGAAAGAGCGCTTCCAGTGTTTCGCCAGCGGCCTTTCCCTTGACGAAGGATTTGGCAAGCTCGGTCACGATGTCCTCTTCGTTGGCAAAGGAGCTCAAGCCCCCGTCCACAAATTCCCCTTCCACGGCAAGCGAGGCCTTCGTCTTTTTGGCCACAAGCGCAAGCGCCCGCTCCTGGATCGTGTCCTCATAGATCATGTAGTGGACCCGGACGGACTTCCTCTGCCCGATCCGCCAGCTCCTGCGGCTTGCTTGACGGAGCGTATACACAGACCATTCCGTCTGATAGAAAGCAAGCGTCGGGAAGTCCAGGAGATCCAAACCCGTTTGGCATAATTTGGGGTGGCATACCAAAACATCCATCCCCGACTGAACCTGGCCTTTAATCCAGTCCTCCCTTTTCTCGGGAGCCACGGTGTCGGATTTAAGCACCACGACCCGGAGGCCTTCGGCTTCAAGAATCTTTTTGAGCCTTCCCGTAATGTCCCGTCGCTCGGTATGAGTTACGTAAACCCCAACCTTTCGTCCCGTGGCCTTGTTCTCGCGGCAAATCTCGATCAAGCGTTTCTCCTTGGGATAAATCGCATCCTCAGAAAGCGCCACGGTCTCGGCAAGAAGGATGCGCCTCTCCACATCCGTCTTATAGATGGACTCTCTTTTCCAAGGCTGATCGGGCCAGGCCAGGAGGCTTTGAAGGTAAGCCCCCAGGAGACGCTTGCCCCCTTTTCGGAGTTCGTCATTCAGGGCGTCTTTTAATTTCCGGGAGAAAGTTTCGTAAATCTCCTTTTGTTCATCCGCCATTTTGCAGACTTCGATCAAATCCTGATAGGAAGGAAGCGCTTCGGAGACGTCGGATAATCTTAAGAAAACAGTCTTATCCAAAAGCTCGGTGATGATCGCGGGTGAGACGCCGGGCCGCTCGACAATCCGCGTCCGAAAGTCCCGCCTTTTGGATGTGACTCCTTCTTCCTTGAAATCATCCTTCGGTATTTGCGTCACCCGTTCAAGAATGCCGTAGCGGGAAGCGAATCGGAGATCATCGGAATGTTTAAATTCCAATTTGATGCTTTGAGAGAAGCGGTAAAGCAGATGAAAAAGGCTCGTTGAATAGCCACCAAAGAGCGTGCCCGTAAGCGCGAGAACCTTTTTCGAGGCGCTCGCAAGCGAGGCCGCCGCATAGCCCTGGGCGCTTCCTTTCGCCTTCGCCTCATGGACTTCATCGATGACCAGGCCGTCGAAAAATTTCCGGTATCTGCGCTTGATGTATTCGGCCAAAGGGTAGCGCTTCGGCCCCTTGTTGTCCGCCTGCCAGAGCGCCGCCCCGCATTCGCGCTCGCCCTTGCGCGTCTTTACTTTCGCGGCGCATTTGAATTTCTTCTTCATCAAATCCTCGCGCTCAAGGGGAACGCCCTCGGAATCCGTGATCTCGCTTCCGCACTCCGGGCAACATAGGAGGCGGTATTTCATGCTCTCACCTTTAAGGAACATGGCGTAGGCGGGCCTTCTCCTGTATCCCAACTTCGCGCGCTCCCGCGAAATAATGACGAAGTGGATCGCAGGGTTAAGGCTTGCGATGACTTTCTCAAGCTCCGTAATCGAACGCACGATCGAAGCCGAGGCCCTGGGAAGCGTCTGCTCAATCTCCCGCTTCCATTTTCTCACCAAATGAGGCGGGCAAAGCACAAGAACTTTCCTAAAGCCACAGAGTTTCGCCGCCGCAATCCCGATCAGGGTTTTCCCAACACCCATTTCCCCTGCCACGAAGGCCGAGCGGTGGCCGTTCGTAAGCGCCTTGGCGAGCGCCGCAATCGGATGAATCTGCGAGGGAAAGGGCCTCCTTTTAAACTCCCTGATCCCCGGCAGAAATTCCGTCGGGTTAAAGTCATACTGCGGCCTGAATTCCTCCAGCACTTTCTCATTCAGGCTTTCCCGGTAGGTTTCCATGAACTCGGCAAGTTTCATGGCCTCAGCCCTCGCTTTCCTTTGTAAGAATGATGCGGCCTTCCTCGCGCCTGATCTTGACCGTGTCGCCCGGCTTAAAGCCCGCAGGCTCGCTCCATCGGGGACTGAGGTGAATCTTGCCGTCGATGTTCACTTTTACCTGCCCCGTTTCAGGGCGGTCGAGCTTCTTTTTGCGTTTGGGCTTGTACAGCCGCATCATCCCGTCTCTCCCAAGTCGGGAATCCGTGGCCTTTGGCTTTGCTTGTTCGTTTTCTGACATGATGTTTTCCTCCACTTCCCTTTATTCAATGCTGATGAGTTTCCCCGTATCAAGGAATAGTCCCTTGATCGTGGTCTTGATGACGTCGCGCTCGATCATGACCTTGGAATCATCCCGGATTTCCTCCTTCTTGACCTGTTCTCTGACGCACCTTCCTTTAATCAGAAGCCGCTTCCCTTTGTATTCAAGTAGCGCGTTGTTGAGATACCCCGCGGAGATGAGCATGGCGAGATGCCCTTTCCTCAAAGGCATGAGGGGCGTGATCCTCGGCCGATCGCTTGGAAAAAGAACGTCCGTGACGCGCCCCTCCTGGTAAAGTCCCTTCGCGCGGACTTCGGAAAAGGCCTCCTGGGGATCGACGGTCTCGGAGTAAAAAGCAAAGTTCTCGCAAGCTAGGGGAAGCTCATACAAGGGATCATCGGGCCTTTCAAGCTCTTGAAGATCATCGGGCGAGAGCCCGGCAATCCTTGTAAGCTCGCGTTCGGTCTCAGGCGAGCGAAACGCCCCTTCGCGCTTCACGGCGAAAATCACGATCTGATGGAACCGATCGAAGTGAGGATCGGGAAAGCGGCTGACCTCGATATCCTCAAAATGCGAGGCAAGGTAGCGCACCGTTTCTTTATTCAGGTGCCTCTGAGCAATGAGATAGATCAGAAGCCCTCCCGTTTGAAGATAAGGCGTCATCTTCACAAGGAACTTATGCTCAAGACGTTTCGTTTCCTCGTCCCAGTCGTAGGGAGGATTCAAGTAAAGAAGCGAGAAGCCGCGCCATGCGCTTCTCATGGCTTCGAAACTCCCCGCGATCACCTGTTTTAAGATTTTTTCAGCCTCCCTCGCGCGTTTACTATCAAGCTCAACGCCGTAGGTTTCCTTCAAGCCAAGCCGTGAGGCAAGCTCCTTGAGCGCTTCGCCCTCCCCGCAGCAGGGGTCAAGCAACCGGATGCCTTCCGTAAAGATTGACCGCTCGATGAATCCTGCGATCAATTCCACTACCTCAACCGGCGTGGGGTAAAATCCCGCTTTCTTTTTCCCTTCCGCTCTCATCGTGAAGTTCTCCTCTCGTTTGCCTCACCGTCGAACGCCGGAACCCGGTGCGGCCTTCCGCAACTGGGGCATTTGACGTAAACGCCGCCCACCTGTTCCAGATAGGTGGCGTCAACCCCCAAATGGAAGCCGCAAGGGCACTCATAAACTTCCAAGGCCGACTTATTCGTTTCCACGGATTCGACGGATTTCATGGTCAGAGTCCCCGGTTAATATTCGCAAGGCGTGATTTCGCCTTTGGGGTTGAGCGTGTTGGCGAGCTTATAGATTTCATCGAGGTTGCAGCTCACGGTCTTTCCCTCGTGATTCACCGCCCAGGCCCAGCCCGTAAGGTAACGGAGCTTTTCCCATCCGATTTGCATAAAAATGGCGACCTCTCCGGGCACAAGGTTTGAGGCGAGTTCCTCTTCGAAGTTCGCCTCCACGTCCTCACCCGTGTCGGGGTCGAAGCAATAGGTCGTGTTCAGGCCGCCTTCCGAATTCACAAGGAAGCCGACCCGCCTGTCCTCCTTTGCGATCTTTTCGAGATTCCATTTCCGGCAAAGGGCTTCAAAGGCCGAAACGTCCTTCACCCGGAAATAATTGCTTCGCGCGTAAGCGTAATAATTCGCCATTATCCTTTCCTCCCTGTAGTTTTCCCTTCGGCATCCCAGATTGCCTGGGAAAGCAAATGCCAGGCTTTTTCCTCGACCGCGTGTCTCCGATCAATCTCGTCTCCGAATTGGTCGTTGAGATCAAGCGCCCACTTGGCGAGCTTGCAAACTTGAAGAAGTTTCTCGGCGGCCTCATGAAGCGGACAGAGCCAAAGCGCCGGGCCTCCGTTTAGGTTTCGTAGCTCACACCCACAGGTGGCGCGGCCTCTTTCTTCATCTTCCTGAAGCCGGATATAGGGCGTTCTTCCTGACATCTTGCGTCTCCTACTTCCCTTCCTTAACAAGACCGCCACGCTCCACCGTCCAGAGGTCGGGGTCAAGGTCAAAGGAAAAATAAAGGTCTCGCTCATTCCACTTTCCATCTCCATCAGCCACAAGCTTCCTTGCTTCCTTTTCACTTGGCGCATCAATCTCCACGGGCTGAATATGAACCTCCTGCCGGTAAACGATGAATTTGGGCATGGCGTTATCCTCTAATAAACCTGTTTCAGGTTGTGCTTCTTGATTAAACGACTCATTTCCTTCTCGTATCGCGCGTGCTCTTTCGGGTCGTCCCCGTCGTAGTCAAAGACGTAAATCTTTTCACGCTTCTTTGAGTAAACCCCCTGAACCAAACCGCCTCTTACGACAATGACCTTCATGGCATCGCTCCTTTCTCAAAAGTCGATCGTGTCATTCGGGTTTGTCACGCGCCGGTATTGCTTGAGCCTCATGTCGAGGAAATACCGCTTCCCGTGAATCAAAACGATGGGCAGGCGTCTTGGCATTGGTATTTCGGGCGGCCTGTCCTGTTCCTCTTCCGAAATCCCAAGGGCGTAGAAAATAGAGTCCGCAAGGTTACAGGCGTGCTCGTAGGCAGAGTCGGGCAGCTCCCCAAGCCACTGCCAAAGGTAGTGCCGAAGAATGTCTTTTACCGCTTCGCGCCTTGTTTCCATGATTCACCCCCTCAAAAGTCGATGATGGACCTGGCTTCCTTGATGGAGTCCGCAAGCCAGAGTTTCCTGATCTTCTGGTCGCGCTCACGCTCAAGCTCCTTCGTGGCCTGGGTGATGGGGCCTTCCAAGAGCCGCCTCACGTCGGAAGAAACCGGCACGTATTGATTGGTATTCGGGTCCCAGGTCGTCCGCAGATTCCCGTTTGAATCGAAACCGAGTTCGGAGAGCTTCGTTTCGAGGTCTTGCTTCTCCGATTCGAGGCGGGCGATCTGCTTCTTCAGAAGGTGATACCCGAGCCGTTTCCTTGCGTGCTCGATGGCGCGCTCCTCGTCGGACTCCTTCCTCTTCTGCGCCTCGTCGATCAGAACCTTGTAATGCTCCCTCACCGATTCGGCGAGGGCCTTCCTCTGCATGTTGTTGAGCCTCGTTTCCCGCCCGTTTCCGTTATCCTGCTTTGTCATTGCATTGCCTCCTTCGCTTTCTGGTTTAAACCATAACCTTGCCGTTCCTTCTCAATTGCCCCGTCACTAAATCCTCAAGCCACGATTCGTCGTGCCGGTAGCGGAGCGCAAAAAGATGGAGGGACTTAAGCCATTCGGCAAGGCCATCCGATACTGCGCTCCTTAAAATCCACGTTCCCCATTCGCGGGAAATGGGGGTCTCGGAAATCCGGTCAAGGTAGAGGAAGAAGCGCTTTTCAACGTCTTCCCTCGTAAGTCCAAAGACCAGGAATTCATCCCGCGCTTTTCCGATCTCAATAAGGTCGGGGAAGCAAACCGCATGAAGCGCGCCCGATGGGGTGAGCTTTTGAAGGACGCGCCACTCGCCCTTGGGGTAAAGTCTCAAGGACTCATCCTCAAGCGAGACCCTTGAGCCCGTGAAAAGCGCGCTCCATATCGCCCTCACGGAAACGCGGGAGCCGAAAAGCGAAAGGAAGGCGAAGGAATCCTCCGAGACGGCGTAAGCGTCCGTGAAGGCCTGAAGCCCCTCAAACTGGACGGTGGAAAAATTCACCGGAGTTTTGGATTCTCTCTCAAGGGTATTCACCACTCACCTTCCCTTTCTTGGCCGCCGCTTGGCGGTCTCAAGTTCGGCTTTGGCCTCGGCCTCGATCTTTTGGAGGTCAACTTTTGCGTCCTTACAGGCCAGTTTGAAGTTTTCTCCGAAACCTGAGTAGCTTGTCCAGCGGTCGCCTGACACCAAAAGCTCCACGATGAAGCCATTGCGAGCGGGTTCGCTTAGCTCGGAAATGGCTTTTTCCAATTTTTCCCGCGTGTCCATCGAACGCTTGTCCACGATGCCGCGCCTTTTCGCGGTGGGCCATTGGGATTCAAAGCTGGAATTGCAGAGTACCATCGGGGTGATGAGGGCGCTGAATTCCTTTAGCTCGTAGCCCTCGACTTTGCCCACGATGGCTTCAACGGCCTTCACAAACACGGCTTGTTTGAGTTTGGCGATCTGACGCTGTTTGGCGGCCTCTCTCCGGTAGTCGTCATTCGTGGGGCTGTCCTCTTCTTTGATTTTGACTCCCGCCTTTTTAAGCGACTCAAGAAGCTCTTTTTCGCGCGCAAGCTCGTAAACTTTCCCCTCGCTTGTGCGGACAAGGGTAACGGGCGGGAGAGCGTTTCCCGTGATCTGCTTCCACGATCTCCCTTTTGGGTCGTCGTAGCATTTGGCGTTTAAGTCCACATAACCCGAAGTCCGATTGACGTAGCCGTAAGCGCAAATCTTCTCGGCTTCCTCGCCTTCGATCACACTCATACCTTTTCCTCTTGCGGCCCTTGCCCGAATTGCCCAAGCCCGCTCCACCTTCTCTTGAAAACAGCCAATGTCAGTGCAAACGTCCGCACGCTGAACGTCCTGAAAAAGTTCTTTCTGATTGCCTGTCCGCTTGGGGCAGGTCGTGCAGGGGCCAGCCTTCGGAAAAAGCCCCGCGTCTTTGGTGTCAAAGGGGGCGTTCTCAAGGCGCATCATGTAATTTTCCTGGATGTGCCGAAGGACGGAAGCGTGGCTTGGGGCTTCGCCTTCCTCACAGGACTCCAAAATCTCCTTGAGGACGTGCGCCTGTAACCTGGCGTCCGGGATTCGGGCAAAAAGAAGCGCAACCGAAGGGGAAAGCGTCCCCTTCAAAAAGTGCGCCCGGGCGGCGGGTGAAAGGGAAAGGAGTTTGAGGCGTTGATAAACATAGGTCTTGCTTTTCCCGACCTTCGCCGCAATGTCTTCGGGAGTGAGCTTGTGTTTTTCAATCAAGCCCTTGTAGCCCTCGGCTTCTTCCAGGGGATGAAGGTCGGAGCGTTGGAGGTTCTCGATCACCTGAATCTGGCGCGCTTCCTCGTCCGAAAGTTCTCTTTGAATGGCGGGAATCTCCGAAAGCCCCAAAGACCTGGCCGCACGGAAGCGTCTTTCCCCTGCCACGATTTCAAAGAGTGGTTTTCCGTTTCCATCGATAGGCCGAACCAGAATAGGTTGAATAACATCGTGTTCCTTGATGCTCGCTTCAAGCTCGGCCATTTCGGCCTTGTCGAAGTTCTTCCTCGGATTCGTCTTTGAAGGCACGATCCGCTCAAGCGCAAGTTTCAGAGTTTCCATCCTTCACCGCTCCTTTCTTACGTTCGTTATGTTCGATTTTCCGTTCCCTGCCCCCTCCCGCCTCGATCGGGGCCAGACGAGAACATCCAAGACGTACCTGCCCCCGATCACGAGGTAGAACATCTTTCCTTTGGCAATGCAGGGCCTTATTCCTATGGAAAACCAAGGCCATAGGGCAAAGGCGGGGGCAAACTCGTCGGCTAGTTTCAAGCGTCCCTCTATCGAAAGCCTGGTTTTCATGGTCTCCTTTTCCTTTCCGCTCGTTTCTGGTTTAAACCGTAAGACTCTCACTCGCACCCCGTGAAGCCGTGGCTTCGGTAACGCCGCCACGCCCCGCAGGTGTCGCACCACTCCTCACCGTCAAGGGCTTCCGTGAGGCGCGCGCCGCAGGTATGGCACCTTCCGCAATGCCTCTCACAGGGAAACTCGGACGGACTCGCAACGGTCGTGTTCACAGTTGGGCTCCTTTCACTGGGAATTCATCCGCTCCTTCAGATGCTCGAATTCTTCTTTTGTGATGGGTCGAAGGTGTCTTGAATAAACCGAGCCAAATTCGTGGAAGAATCCAAAGACCTCACAAAGCCTCGTGTAAGCGCGGGTCTGGTTGTCCCGCACGATCAGGGGAAATCCGGTCGAACGGTCGATGGCGTAGTCCCCATTTCGCAGATACCGGGAAACCGCCTTCTCTTCCAGACTCCGCTCGCTCACCTCGGCCTCCTTTCCACGAAAACGGGCTGCCACCCATAAAGAAGGAATCCTTCGACAAGAAGAAAAAATTTGGGGTCAGTCTGATACCTTGACCAGTCAACGATGATTCGCCTGTCCATTGGCTCTCGTCCTTTCGTTTTTAATGACCATCACGCGGTCGGCCTGGGGAATGCGGATAAGGTGCACTGAAAGCTCCCGCTTTTCTTCTTCGCTCAACACTTTCGGGGCAAGTCGTTGCATCTCGGCTAAGGCTTCCTTCTCGCCCGGCGCGTGAATCGAAAAAGGGAGAAATGTGCAATACATCAGCGTGCCGTAGTAGCGTTCCATCACAGGCTCCCTTCCTTGAGTTGAAAGAGGCTTCCACAGAGGTTACAGGTCGCGTTAAAGTCCATCCTTGCCACGCGGACATTGACGCCACAGGCGCAAGACCATTTCTTGAGCTTGGTGATCGAATGAGGGATTTCCTGAATTCGGAGGATTCCGAACACCTGGGCTTCTGGTTTAAACTGTAAGAGGGCCTCTTTCGCCCGCTCGCCCAAGGCCGTAATCCCAAACCCCGCTCTGCCGGCTTTCGTGACAAGAAGCCCCGCATCCTCGGCCGCTTTCTTGAAATGGAGATTGTGATACTGGTTCGCCGAGACGTCCCGAATCCCCCGCTGAAAATTAAGGTGGTGCGCCATTTCGTGGATGAGGATTTCGTAAGGGTCGCCCGTCTTGAGGTCTTCCGCGGAGAGATTGATTTCGGCAAGGGAAGTGGTGTCGCCATTCTTCCACTTCCCCGCCCAATGCCAGCCGAGGACGGATTTCCGTCCCCGGCTTTGAATGGTGATAATCACCTTGGCATCGAGCGCCCCGCCAAAGAGTTCCTGATTGAAGAAGCGGTAGGCCCTCTCAAGCTCCCTGATGGCGGGGTTGATGGAGTATTCCATCACCGCGCCCCCGCGAGTGCGCCCGCTTCCTTCACCTTCTCAAGGCCCTTGCGAAGCTCCGGCAAAAATTCGACGGAAAGCGAAAGCCCCTTCTTCGTGGGGTGATACTCGCCCTCCTTCGCAAGAAACCAAACCCGAAGGTCGAGATAAACCCGCTCCTTGTATTCCCGAAGCGTTAGCCTGACCTCTTCGGTGTCGTTTTTCGGGAAGCTGTAAACCGTCTCGTTCAGCATGTGAAACCCCTTTCCGGCGTCCTTCGCGGACGCTCCTTTTTGAGTTGCTTTGTTCCGGCCGATGGCATGGAGCGCGTAGGAAAGCTTGAAACCGTCCGGGATGAAGCGGAGCGCGGGGAAAGGAATCGGGGAATCCTCCCGCTTCTTCGCCTCTTTTTCCGCTTTGGTTTTGGGTCTTTCCGTGCGAGCCATTTTCCACCGCCCTCAAAAACCCTTTGACGCCCGCAGCAAGGGGGTGCGTTTTTAGGCGCAACATAATCAGAGCGAGGCCGGAGGCCGAGGCGGACTCCCCGAAGGCACCCGAGCACCCGCCCTCGGAGCGCAGGGCGAGGAGCGCTTTTTGCGACGAGGGCAAGGAAAATTTCCGTCAAGACCGGGAGGGATAAATGGAGGGGACCCATCCCGCCGCTTTATGGCGGGATGGGGAGGCGGCCGTTTATGCTCACGGTTAGGAAATTTTCCGGAGCCTGCCCTGAGGGGATTCCGCTAGCCGCACCCCGCCGCGTCTTTCGGCGGGGTAGCCCGGTCTTCGACCGGGCGGCGGCGTACTCTGAGCGCCGTTCGTAGTTCGGGGGATGAAAGGGATGAGGGGCTGCGGAAAGAAGGATCCCGTAAGAGGAGGGTTGCCGGGAGATCGAAAACGCACGTTTTCCCCTTGCGAGGACGGCAAAAGAGGGCGGTGGAAAATATCAATGGGGCGCGGGGCCCCGTCCCGCGCGGTTTGCGGGACGGGCGCGCCTTCCCCTTCTTTTGCTTTTAAAGGCGGGTCTTGAGCCCGGGCTTTTTTGGGCGAAAGTCCCGCCGCTAACGGGAGCCCGCATCCAAGAAAACCTCAAGAAGAGAAAGGGAGGGCTCCCCGCGTCCCAAGCCTTACCGGGACGGGGAACCTCCCTTTGTCTTCGTGATAGGAGAGAGCCTTATCCGGGCACCTCGGCCTCGCTTGAACGCTTTAAAACGCCTGCCTCAAAACTGCGGTAAAATCCACCCGCCACTCGGACATCCCGCTCCACAAACCGTCGAATTATGAAACTCGGAGGCAATCCACCCCTTACCTCTCACCACGCTCCACAGCCTCTGACTCGGCCCGCCCACTTCTTAACTACCACCCACCTTTAAACCACTGGTAACTTCAAACTTCTCTTCTATAAACTCATGAATTATGAAACTGTTCTTAAAACTCCCTGAAAATAAAACTGGCATCGTGAGTGTCTTCCTGACCACCGTCCACGCCCAGAGCTAGTTTGAAAACGGGCGCGGGCGGTGGTCAGGAAGCGAGTTCCGCGAAGCGGAACGAGAACGAACGATGCAAGGGTTTTATTTTCAGGGGGTTGGAAATTTCCGGGCGGGGATGGGCTTCGCCAAAGCCTGTGACAGCGAATCACACGCCTGTCACAGGCTTTGTTCCACGGTTTCGCAAGAGGGGGCTTTGAGACGGGGTTTCGGGGTATGGAACAAAGCGTATGACAAACCTTGGAATGGATTCAGGCAGGCTTTTTCTCTCTGGCCTTCTTGAAAGATGATCTTTGTGCTGCGAAATTGGGAAGGGGGATCCGCCTGAAGGTTTCGGGGGTCGTGACCTGAAGCTTTGGGAAGGGCGCGTCCAGCGGAACGGGCGGGACGTAGTTGAGCATGAGAAGGTGCTGCATCGGGGGTTCGCTTACGACGCAGTAGGCCTCCCCGGTCTGGAGGCTTCGGATGGCGTTCGGGTCGATATTGTATTCGTTTTTGAGGAAGATATTACCCTCCCCCGTAATGGCTTTTCTCTTGCCCAAAAGCGCGGCTTTTTCCTCGGTCTGGTAGGATTCGCTTACGACTTGTTTGGTCCCGCTGATGTTGGCGGCCTCTTCCACGCTTTGATTGGCCCGTTGGGTCAAAAGAAGCGAGATATTGGTGTTGTCGATGATTTCGTTAAGCGCTCCCGCCCCGTATTCCCTGAGGTTCCCGGAAAGGGACTGGTGGCCCAAGGTCAGGGCAAAGCCCGAGGAGCGGGACTGGGCCGCAAAGGCCCCGAAATCCTGGTGGTAGAAGGAATCGAGCTCATCCACGAAGCAGGGAAAAAATTTCCTGTCTTTCAGGGTGGAATGCGTGTCGAAATAATCGCTTGCGAAGGCCAGGTCTTTTAAGAGCATCCGCCCGATCCTCCGGCAGGTTTCGCTTAACCCCCGGACATTTAACTCGATATAAACGATCTGGTTTTCCTCGTAGGCCCGGATGAAGTCGATATCAGGGTTCACTGTGTCAAAAAGCTCGCCGAATTCCGAAGTGATGAGGAGGCTGATATCGACCGAGAAGCCCCGCATCTCCTTCAAGTTTTTTTCGAAGTTATTTTCGTACTTTTGAAGCGAGCGCTTCACGATCGGGCTTTTCACCATCTCCAAAAGAACGGCCACGGACTCCTTTTCCGTAAGAAAGACGTCCAGGTCCTGAAACGTGCACCGCGTCCCGGCGTCAAAGACCCCCATCATGATCGTCTGGCAGGCTTCCTCCGCGGTCTTCTTGTAATAGGGTTCGCTCCAGAGAATGCTTCCGATGAGCTTGTCCTTCACCTGCGTTGCGGATCCCCGGACAAAAGGCGACCAGCGGTGGCTGAGCTCGGGATGAATAAGGCTGAAGTAACGGAAGTCTTTCTCGCGACCGAGGAATTTTGCAAATCCGTAAAGGGTGTCCCGAGTCGTGGTGTCGCCTTTTCCCGAAATAAAGACGCACCCCCTTCCCCGCTCAAGATCGTGAAAGGCCAAAGACTCCATGAAAGAGGATTTACCCGATCCCGATCCTCCCACGATGTGCATATGTTTCATGCGCGCCTCATCCGAAAGAAAAACGGCGTCTCCCCGCTCAAGCTCGCGGCCCAAATAAAAAAAACCAGGCATCTTGCGGGCCTTCCTTCTCCCTATGGCGTGATCTTCGAGCGTGACTTTCGCCTTCTTCCGCTCCTTTTTTCTCGTGAAAAGATCCTCAAGAGGCACGGGAGTTCACCTTCCTTGTCCTTGAGCTTGGAGATTGGCTTCGAGGTTCTCTTCGATCTCAAGCATGCTTCCCTGGGCGTTCCGGAAAACAGTCTTTTCCTTTTTCTCGAAAAGCTCGCGAAGGACCGCGAAATAAATCCTGGGGTAATCTCCGGCCTGCTTAAGCAAAAGATCAAAGAGTGAGGCCGTCGTAAGATAAAGGCAGGCCGCGATCTCGGGGTCCTGCTGGTAGCGCCTGAAAATGTCCTCGTAGCGGTCGGTTTCCTTCTGCACCCTTTCCACTTCAAGCGCGAAGGCGTCGCCCCCCACCTCGATCACGGCATCGGGAGCCCAGAGCCTGATCGATCGGCCCATCCGCCAGACCCGTTCGCTCGTCCAGGAGCTTCCGAAGCCGAGCCTTTGGAAAAGAAAGCGGATGTCCGTTACGGCAAGGTCGTGAAAGACGGTCCTGGGGTCGGGCTTTGCCATGGGAGCGGGAACCTCGACGAAGCGCGTCTTGAAATACTCATAACAGCGCTCGGTCGGAAGGAAAAGCCCCTGGGGGTGAAACCCGAGGATGCGCTTCACGAATTTAAAGCGCCTCATCTTCCAGACCCGAACGAGGCCGTAGCGCTTCGTCCCCTGAAAGAAGTATTTTCGGATCTGGTCGCCTGAGAGGAATTTTTGTTCGAGGAGGATTTTTAGGAAATCGAGGTCGCGGGAGGTGAAATCAAGGCGCATCCAGCGGGCGGGAAGCCTGTCCCGGACGCGCCACGAATTGTCTTCTTCTTCCTCCGGCCCGAAGGGATCCATCGCACGCGGGGCCTCCTTTCGCTTTTAATAGCCCGTCAAGGGAACCGCGCCCTCGATCAGTTTCTTCCGGCAGAGCGGGCAGTAATAGGTCCAGTGATCGTGGAATCGGGTCACATGCCGGCAGTGCTTCTGGAATTCAAGAAGACGCGCCTCCTCATCGGGGGCCATCTTCCGCCAGAGTCTTTCCTCGGCCGCGTACTTCTTGGGGCTGTTCACTGAAACGGGGATCTGGAAAAGGTCATAGACGAGCATTCCGGCAAAGAAGAGGAAAAAGAGGTACCACAAAAGCTGGAAGAACCGAAAAATGTTTATCCCGATCCCGATCACCGCCCCGCCCACGGCCTTTAACTCTCTCACCATGCCCCTACCCTCCTCATAAGCCTTGACAATTCCCCGGTTCTCATGCAGTATTTACCTAGTTTGGCACTAATTTACTTTGATTTTGCACCGTATTATACTCGAAATCAAGATAAATATCAATGAGAATGTCAAAAAAAGTGACTTTTGGCTTACGGTTTAAACCAGAAAAACCCTGTGATTCCCGCATGAATCACATAGCGCCCAAGGAGGGAGACCCTTTATGAGCGAGCCAGCGCCCCTTAAGAAAGAAGGGAGGCGGAGGAAGAGGCCCGAAAACCTCCCCCTCTGCCACTTGCAGAAGATCCGGGAGGTTCAGAAAAAAAGCATCCGGCAGCTCGCCGACGAATCGGGCGTTCACCGAAACCTGATCGCCAATATCGAAATGGGCGCTCAGGAGGGGATCGCCTCGAATCACCTGAAACTCATCAAGGCCCTCGGGGTTTCGGCGGACGAATACTTCGGGCTCATTTCACCGAAATCCCAGGCCGAAGAGACGCCCGACATCGTGGACTCCAAGAAGGGCTACACGATCGAGGCCTTCCCCATGACGGAAGGCGCGGCGAAAAGGATCCAGATTCAACCTTCGGAAAGCCTCGCCTTGAAGCGCTATCTCGATCCCCAGAAGGCGGTCTTTTTCTATGTCGTGCAGGGCCAGATCCGAATCCAAAGGAACCAGGAAATCTACGAACAGGGCCCTGGCGCGGGCCTGAACTTCCCCCGGGCAACAAACCTTGCGCTCAAAAACATCTCAAGCGTCTCGGGAATGCTCCTTGCCTTTCAATCCTAAGGGAAGCCTGTAGACTTTCGCGGGATCATTCTCGTCCACCAAAACCGCCTCTTTGATCCGCTCCGGGTGGTCGCAGATCAGGACAAGCTTTTCTCTCGTCAAGACGGAGACGGGAAACTCCGCCTGGTCTTTCTCCCCCGATGAAAGAAGGCCGCTTAGAGCCTTCTGGGCGGGCTCGTCCAGTTTCACGTAGGGCCACCTGAGGGAATCCTCGAATTGCATTTGAATGCGCTTTTTGATGAACTTCGAGCGTGACTTAAATTTCATGGTCCGCCACCTCGATTCCAAGCGCAAGGGCCAAAGCCTCCACTTCACGCTTCCCCTCTTGCGCCGCTTCAAAATCAAGGACCCGCTCATCCGAGATCTCATGGAGAAGCTCGATCATTTCTCCGATCCTGTCCGAGATCGATGTGTCCGGGAAATATGGGTGAAGCTCTTCAAGGACTTCAACCACTCGAAGCACGCGGTCCGGCTCCGTATCGCCGGGCGCATTCAGTATCTCAAGAGAGTCGCTTAGGGCTTGCTCAAGCTGCTCCCGGTCGTCCGGAAGAAGCCTCACTTCACATCCAACATTCTCAAAGACCTCCGTTTCATATTCCTCGCTAAAAGGGTCCATCATCGTGTCTCTTCTCTCCTTTTCGGTTTTGTTTATTGCCGGGGTGAGGAAGACCGAAAAGAAAGGAAGCGGACACACCACGCCCTTCTTCTGCGTGAAAAGAGACAGGGATTGATTCAGGGCTTTTTAAGACGTCAAAAGCCAGATGGAATCAACGGTGTGTGATGAGGTCGGTTGAATTACTTGGATGGAATGGTGGGAATGATTCGAACTGGACGGGAGGCAGAAGATGAGCGGGTGAAGGTCCTTAAATACTGACCTTCTCTCACTTCGATCTTCTCACCCGGCCGTGTTGGACCGGCCACAGGAGCTTCGTTAGCACTTCGGAAGGCTCCCCTTCCCGAGTCCAGTTGATTTTCGCCTCCGCCACAACTTCCTTGGCGGATCCGCCGTCTTTGCGGCGAAAGATGCTATGTCAGACGCGCCTGGGGCCACGTTTCCCCACGCGCTCAAAAGAAAGGCTTTGAGCCTTTCCAGCGCCCGGAATCCCGGGCAAACGGTGCGTATTATATCATCCCGTTACGGGTTTCGTCCATTTGAAAATTTCAATTTGAAAATTTCAAAAAGAGAAAAAATTTCCCGGAATAGAACGAAATATGACAAACCTTATCAGGTCCTAGAAGGCGTTACCTGCTGCTTCTCTTACTCGAAGGACAAGGCTTCGTTCCGTAAGAACAAAAGACGCAGCAATCGCCCGCTTTCGGCCTTAACCGCGTGCCGCAGCCTTTGCAGTCATAGAAAAACAGACATAAATCCTCTGGCATGGTTTCTTCTTTCCTGAATCCGCATTCGGGACAGGCGATTATCGACGTCATTTTGGCCTTTCACAGCGGCCGCAGGCCGCCTTGAGGCGGAAATTAACAAGGGTGACCCCGATCAGGAACGCGGCGCTTACGATCATGAACCATTGGCTGAACCAGAGGTAACGGCCCACATAAATTCCACAGGCTCCAAGAAGCCCTGCGAAAAAAACCCACCACTTGCCGTGCATCCTTGAAGACCAGGCAAGTGAAAAGAGGGCCAGACCCAGGAGCGCGAGCAAAAGGGACCTGACAAAGCCGACATTGACGGCAAATCCCAAACCAACGGATGCCAGAAAAGCGCCGACAGACGGAATGCAAAGCGGGCAGACGATCGCGACAAGAGCCGAAAAGCCAGCCGCAATCTGAGCGGCCCATTCCGTAAGGGTCTTCATAGATCCGTTCCTCTTAAGCGGCCTTGCCGATGCCTGCGGCTATCAGGGCTCCCTTGTCGGGTTTCCCGCGCTTGCAGCATTCCGCGATCTTCCCGTCCACAACCACTGTCGGAACGGAGGTAATCCCGTAAGCTCTGGCCTTGTCGATACACTCCTTTGATTCACAGGGTTCAGAGATATCGTAGACCGTAACCTCGCAGTTCGGGCAGGTGAGTTCCCTGACAAGCTTCACAGTTTCCTCACACAGGAAACACCCGCTTGTGAATACCTCAACTTTTCTTTTTGCCATGATATTTTCCTCGCTTTCTTGGTTTATTGCGATCCACCTCTATTTGAGGACAGACAGCGAAATCCTTTGATTTCGCATCCTCCAAAGGAAGCCAGCCTTCAATAAGTTCCCTGAGATCCCGCCTCATCGACCGGAGCTCCTTGATCTTGGATTCAAGTTCCAGGAACTTTCGGTTGAGAAGCTTTCCCACATACGAGCAGCACCGCCCGAGCCCCTCTTCCCGCTCCCGCATGATTTGCTTCATTTCGGCAAGCGTGAGCCCGAGCCTTTGGGCTTTCCCGATAAAGCGAAGCTTTCCGATCACGGAGACCGGGTATTTCCTGAATCCGCCTTCGGTGCGATCGGGGCTTTTGAGAAGCCCCGTCTTTTCGTAGTATCGGATCGTGTGAACCGAAAATCCGGTTTCTCTTGCGACTTCGCCGATCTGATATGCCTTCGCTTCCTTTTCCATTCCTGGCCTCCATATGGAATCCTACACCCTAGAGTATACTCTAGAGTCAAGGGCGAATTTCAATATCGTCAGGTCGTCTGAAGCGCGGCCTTCCGGAGCGGACGCTTGGACGAACGACTCGGAAGGCCCAGAAGCAGGTTCCAAAACATGCGGAAGACCTCCTTGCAGTTCGGACAGCGCCTTCCCATGCCCGGGACCCTGCGCGTGAATTTGACGTCGCATGGGACGCACCTGAAGACGTAGGTGCATTTGCCAGGCCTCTGGTCCGAGATGATCTGCCCGACATGCCCTGCCGGCTCCCCGCACTTCCGGCACCTGATTTCCGCGGGTCCGGAATCCCAAAAATCCTCGTCCAAATCCACGAGCTCCTGGCCGCATTTCGGGTTCGGACAGACTATGGGCTCAAGGCCGTCCGAAAAAGCGGCTCTCCCCTCGCCTCCCGTCTCTCCCCACTCTTTGCTCACCTATTTGACACCTCCTTTGGTCGATGTCTGTTTTCAGAACTACGACTTTATAAAACGCCCGGGCATCCGGACAACAAAAAACCCTGTTCAAAAAACTACGACTCGGGCACTTCCTTTCGGTCGGCGCATGAGTAGCGTAACTTCCCTGAACAGGGTCGCTCCCGCTTGAGTCTTTCCTTAAGATCTTCTAAACCGCTGGCTACTCTCCTTGCCGATGGGCCGGTTAACAAAAAAACCCTGTGGCAAAACGCTGACGCCAAAACGCCCGCTCAAAACGCAAGGCAGGCCGCGTCAGCTTTGTCACAGGGTTGACTTTGAATTCCAATAAATCTAAATCAGGCTGATTTCCGGATCACAAGCTCCGGTTTGAATCGAATCTGGGTATAACCTCCGCCGGTCATCCGGCCCTCCGCAAGGGCGATCAACTGTTTTCCCGCCTCCTCCCCCATTTCCTTGAGGGGTTGCACGACCGTCGTAAGGGGAGGATTTGCATACTCGCCTTCCTTCACTCCGTCGAAACCGATAACCGCCACTTCTTCAGGACACGCGATGCCGCGTTCCTTAAGATGATCGAGCGCGCCCAAGGCCAGGGCGTCGTTGGAACAAAGGATGGCGTCCGGGCGCTCATGCCGGCCGAAAAGACCTTCGGCCCGCTTATGACCTTCCTCCCTCGAATAACAGGAGCAGTCAAGAAGCCAGCCCGGCCTCGCCTCAAGGCCATGGGCTTTAAGGGCCTTCCGGAACCCCCTGAATTTATCCATCGAGTCCAGGGATTCGACATGAATCGCGCCTTCTCCATGTCCGACTCGGTTATAGAAAGGTCCCTTGAGGAATGCGATCTTTTTCCTTTCCTTTTTCACGAGGAATTCCACGGCCTTTTCCATGCCCCAGGAGACGTCGCAGTAGACGAAATGGGCCTGGGTCTTGGGGTCATAATCGTTGAAGAGGATGAGCGGAAAGGGCTTCGAGAAGGCCTCCACGAGCTTGATGAGGTTGGGATGGCTCCGCCACGTCAGGATGAACATCCCGTCGATCAGGTACCGCTGGAGGAACCTCCGGATGTTGAGGTAGTCCTCGTCCCGGACCGGGATCAGCCGCAGGTCATAATCGGAGCGCTCCATCGACGCGATGATCCCCGAAAAAATCCGACTGTGGTACCAGGACTCCACGATATCCGTGGAAAAGGAAACCATGAGGCCGAAGACGCCGGTCTTATGTTTCCTTTTGACGACCACCCTCCGCTCAGGCTCGAAACCGTACTTTTCGACCACAGGGAGGATCCTGGCCTTCGTCCCGGGCCTCAGGCGTTCCGTCTCCCTGGGATTGAAAAACCGGGAGACGGAGGCCTTCGAAACGCCCGCCTCTCTTGCGACTTTCTCTTCCGTGATTTTCGTCATCCTTTTTTTTCCGGTTCCTTCCTCGCCATCGATTCAGAAACTCGAAGAAGTTTCTGAAATTCCCTATCAAAAACTTAACACAAAAACCGGACGAATCAAGAAGCTGGAGCATTTTTTCTTGATTTTCTCAAAAATTTTATTTCGTTTTCCAAGTTTCTAAAATCCGGGTTTAACTCCCATCGTTTCGCTCGATTAAAAATTGGGAGATAGACAAAATTAAAAGAAAGACCGGAACATTTCCTGATAGCTTTTTTACTTTCCGTCGGCAAACGACCCTGCCCTGCGAGATTCCCCGCCCGGATTTGAACACTACCTCTCCGTGAGTGTTACTCTGGGGTATTCTCTTTCATAATGATCGCCGTCATGGAAGCCAATCCCAGGGCGATCAAAAATATCCTTGCCAGGAACATCAAAAGACACCGGGGCCGCCTCGGCCTCACCCAGGAAGAGGCCTCCGAGAGGGCCGATATCACCGTGGCCTACTGGCAGAGGCTTGAGCTTACGTCCCAAGTCGATCTCCCCTCGCTTCCCGCGCTTTTCAGGATTGCCAGGGCTTTGAACGTCAAGCCGTTTCAACTTTTGAAGGAATAATTGGAACTTTTCAAAAGCGTTTCGATCGCCGCCTGCCCCATTTCGCTGGTCGTCGCGGGACAATGTTCTTGGCCGGCGCATGAGTAGCGCTCGTTTCCCGTCACAGGGTTGCTGGCGCGAAAGTGCGCCGCGCCTTTTCCGGCGCTCGCAAAGAAGCCGTGAAAAGGATCAACGGGCCAATAACTTTTTTCTTTCCTTCCAAGCCTCCCACGAGTCAGGGCGGATGAGATAATCCTGCATGGTGGCGAGAAGATGAAGGGTTTTCTTCCACTTGAAGCGGGTCCGCGGTTGGATGGCTTGGCTTAACTCCAGGTTGAAACCCACCAATTCCCGGTAGGCCTTCTTGGTCAATAATTTGGTTCCCATATCGCCTTTCCTCCGTTAAGTTGCCGCAAGGAAATTCATGATCGTTTCGATCTGCTCGTTTGTCGGCTTAATCTCGCCGCGCTCGACTCTGACAAGATAAGCCTGGCTCACGCCGATTTTCGCGGCCAACTCGACGATCGTAATCCTCTTGGCTCTTCTTGACTCGCGCAGTCTTTCACCTATCTCTGCCATTTCCCATGTACCCCCTTTCCGGATCTTCTTTAATGAATTTCGCCAAATCGTTCTCTACCATCAAAAATGACGGGAGCGTGATGATCGTCGCCACGGCCTCACGCATGGCATCCCCATTGTAAAGCTCGTAGGAAACGGGGTGATCCAAGGTGAGGCATTCTCCCTCTTTTAAGAGGCATTCTTTCTTGGCCAGTGACATGAGGAGATTTCCCTTCTCCATCCGGTAAAAAACAAGTTTCCCCTTTGGGGTCAGGTCCTTTCGGAGCGTCGCCTTCGGCGGGAACAGAATCCGGCCGATGAAGCAGGACGGGTTCTGCTTGATCCACGAATAGGCTTTGATTCCTTCCGGAAACTCAAAAGTAAAGAAGGGGTTCGAATCACGGGTACGGTAGAAGCATTCCCTTTGGGATGCCACGAAGCAGAAGAAAAGCTCGTGAGGGTCCATATCGAGTACCGGTGCAAGCGATTCGATATCTCCCAGGGAGATTTTTCTCCAGGGTTTCCGTTCGGTGCGATGCACCTTGTTTCTTGCGATTCCGAGGATCTTGGCCATTTTCCTCTGGCTGATTCCTTTCTCCTCGCGGAGCCAGCAAAGGAGGGATTTACCGCCATTGGGAGAAGGCTTGACAACTTGGGGATCGGGGCGGGTTAACTTCATTTCCCTTGAAGGGAGCAGGCTCAGCGATCTTGAAGTCTTCATCATTTCACCTCAGCAGGGCGGAAAACTGGGATTGATTCCGAGGCTCTCACTGAATAGGGTCCCCGGAAATCTTTTCCGCCTTTGCCAAGGCTACTTAGCCCGGTGGGAGTTACGAAAATTCCTGTCAAGAAAATTCCTCGTTTTTTTTTAAAAGATCTCGTGTAAATAGATTCTTGATCCACATGCAAAGAGAAAACCCCCGTTTAACTTACTTTAGGCGAAGGCTCCCGACTTGGGGCCAAGGTTCCATCAACTTTGGGTCAATTTTAATCAACTTTTGCCTTGGGAAGCATTTCCTCCTCAAGGAGCTCCCGGCCGTAACGCTTGGTAATTTCCTCAAGGATCTGCATCCCCACATCCCTTTCGTAGATTCTGAGATCCGCCTTGGCGGTCACGATCGCAAAAAGCTCCCGGAGCATCCTCTGGACCGAGGCCAGGCGGTCTGTCTTGATTCCGAGCCACTCAATCGCCGCATAGAGAACGGATTTGACGGAGTGGATCTCGTCGTAATCAATCTCCGCCTCGCGGGCCAAAAGCTCGCGCGTCCTCTCAAGGGCCTGTGCCAAGGCCCTGACGTAACTTGCCCTCGCCTGTGAAATTTCACTCATGGCAAATTTCCCCCTTTTTCGCTCAATCCGTCTGAAAGAGAAATTGCCCGGGCTAAAGCGGAAAAAAGAACCGGAGGGTACGGTGCTGAATTTTGGGGAGCGGGTGATGAAAGTGGCGTTGCGAGTGAAATACTTGGGTGGGAGCTTGAAAATCTGCTTTTGCAACCTTGGGTGAGGGAGCTTTGGTTTTGCCCTGGCATCCTTTTCTCTTTCTCCTTTGCAGAGAAGAAAAAATTAGGGGAGCCAAAGGTTTCTGCGCCGCCTTTGACGCCCCCGCCAAGGTTATTTAACTCGGGAATCGGGAAGGATCCTGCTTTCCCTGAAGTGATCATCACTATATTGCCGTCACTCATTTGTGTCAAGCTCCTTATCTTGACTGCCTGTTTTGAGGCTCGAACCTTATGCCGCAGAGCCCCTTACATCATTCACTTTCACGATCAATTTTTATCAGGTATGATTAAGAAAGAGCGGCTAGGCTGATGCTAACCTTGGCAGGCCGAGACACCAGCCGAACCTTTGGCCAGGAGGTTTTTCACCGCTCTTGGCCTTCTCTGCCGTCCCTCCGACGCGAATTAGCCAAGAGATCTGTCGCTTTCCTTCGCATCTTCTACCCCTCTTTCCCTGGATGCCGCCAAAAGCTCCTCCATCTCTGCGAGAGCAAGTTTCATCACGGGATGTTCAAGCTTGATCCGCGCAAAACCCTGGATCTTTTGAAGAAGCCCGGGCCTCTTATTGGGCTTCATCAATTCGTTCAGGACTTCCGAAATGGGCCTGTCCGAGGCCGCCGCCCTAAGGATCAGCGTGAGGAAGACCACCTCGGCTGCGTCGCCAAGGTTCAGGATCATGGCTCCAAATCCTCCACGATCTTCATGAGTTTTTCGGGAATATGAAAAAGGAGGGCGTGCATCCGATGCGCTGCTCGGAGCACCCGCTCAAACCCTCCCTGTGCCTGCTTACCTCCCTCCCTCACCTCACGGGCCATCTTTTCCCGCTCCCGGAGAAGGTCGCGCGCAATCTTCTGAAGCTCATGGATGTCCTTTTTCATCTGTCTGATTGATCTCCCTTCAAAACAAAAATGGCTGAGTCGCCTTTCCTCCGGCAACTCAGCCACCTTCTCTCCTCAAAGGAGATTTAGGTCTGTAGTTTTGCGCCCGGCCCTTTCGAACCGTTTGCCTCCCCGCCAAGCCTTCGGGCGGGGATCCGCTCAACGCGGATTTATCGAACGCAACTCATTTTCAAATAGCCCCAAAAACGAGCAGTCAAACCCCACTCTCAAAGTTTCTCTTCCGAAACAGTTCATCAAGTGAAAGAATCTTGCGAACCCTGAAAAGCCTTTCTTTGGCTTCAAGGCCGCTTTGCTCATCCTCCTCCCAGAGGTATTTCTGGAGGGCAAGATTGGCATGGAAGGCCTCGGACCAAGCATCCGTTGAGATTCCGCTGAGGTGCCTTGTAAGTTCCAAGGACTTCGTAATCAGGAACTGAAAGATATGCGGCTTATTCTCGCCGCCTTCCCTCCTTGAGTAAATCTCACGGAATTCCAGAAGCTCCTTTACGGCCATGTGGATCGAACAAAAGGTGATGAAGGGGTATTCCCGGCCCTCCCAGGTCACGGTCTCGGATTCCTTGTTGAAAACCGGCGCTTTGGAAGGCGTTTCCCTTTGAATTCTTTCAGCAGGCATGGAGCTCACCCCCTATGGCTTCCTCCGTTGCCTTCACCTGGGCGAGCCAAATCCTGTAGGCCTTCCGGCGAAGCCAGCGGTAATATTTCTTAACGCCTCTTTCGATTTTGGTTCTTTTCTGTTTCACGGCATTTCATCCTTTCTAAACGGCTGCGAGGATCTTCCTTCCGTCGAATCCGAGTTGGCCGTAAATGATTCCGAGCATCTTCAAAGCGCCCTTCCGGTGGCCGGCTTTCATGAGGGGATAATCTTTAAGATACCGTCTCAAATATTGAAAGGCCCTCCCTACCCTGCCGCCCGCATTACCATCCACGAAATGGTGTTCGATTTCATCGAGAAAGAATTCGTGCCTGATGAGGCTTTCATCATTTCCGGCTTTCGTCCTTTCGATCGCGAGCAGGAGCGCGGCAACCCGGTTGTTCACCCAAGCCTTGTATTTCTTTGCCGTGTTTTTGCACGTATCAAGCGTCATCATTTCGTCACCTTGCGGTTGATCGTCAAAACGCGAATGCTGTGCCTACACGACTTCGCCGCCTTCTCTATTTTCAGACGCCACCACCATGGCCTGCAATATTGCCTCTTTCCCAAAACATCCGAAACCTTACCGTAATCAGTCATGGAAAAACAGTTGCCTGATTTCTCATAGTAACTGGCGAACGAGCGGAGAAGGAACCAGTGCCGGTGTAGAAAATGCGCCCACTCCATGCGGTTTCTTGGTGCTTCTGCCAGGATTGCATCCGATAATTGTTTTGAAATGACTTTAAGACGGAGCTGCTCCGGCAAGAGGAACTCCCTTAGGCAGGTGAGATGAGCAAGGATTTTGTCCTTTTTTTCAGGATTCACATGCGTGGCGCTATTACGGATCACCCCGTAAACGCTCATCGAAAGGAACCATAAGGCGTGCCGGGCGTTGTGGAATTCCTGCCCAGTCCGCCTTTCATCGGGATCCTCGGATTTATCAGGTGTTACCAATACCGCCGGAAAGGCCTCCTTCCAGCCCTCTCCCCATAGGCGGGAAGCCACCTTGTGCACATTTCTCTCAAGTTGCTTAATATCGATTCTTTCTTTATTTTTAACAACCTGATTCTCCATTTCCTTTAACCTCGTTTCCCTTTCATTTGTCACTCTAAACGAAAGCTATCATCTGGCCCGGTAACTTTCAAGACCGTCACAAAAGATAGTTTTTGTCATTAAACATTCTATTTTTGACATCCCTCATATCCTAATGTAGACTTGTGTGTTAGAGGGATTGGGACTCCAATTTCGGAGATTCCCAGGCCCCTAAAAATTCTTCGAACACGGCGATGTATAGAGAGATAAGCGAAAGGTACCGGAAGGAAATACCGGATTTCCCTCACCTGAGGAGGCCCCTTGTTGGGGCTGTCATCAAGGAAACGCGGGTGGATAAGGGCATCCGGCAGATGGATTTCGCAGAAAAAATGGGTCTTAATCTCTCTACGCTCAAATCCATCGAAAACGACCACCAGCAAGCCACCACAGTAAAAAATCTGGTGAAATTCGGAAGGGAGCTTGATCTCACAGCAGAAGAGATCATCCTCTTGGGGCGGGAAAGGGACCCGGCCAATTATTTCGTTTGCAAGAGGACACCGCCTCCTGCAATCAAGGGAATCCGCAAAAGGAAAAGATTCCCCGAGGAATGGCGCGCGACCCTCAGGCTCCGATTCAAAAATTTTGATACCACGCCCATCTCGCCCCCCATCACAACCCGGAAGGACTTTTTCCTCGGAAGATTGGTCCTCCCTCCAAAACGAAAGATCGAAAAGCTTTGCTTGGGCGTTCATCACCCTGTCATTGGATTTATTTCCTCTGGATATAACGTGCAGGTTCGCTATGCGGGTATGGTGACAACCCTGACCGGCAATCAGGGATTTTCGCTCGATGGAGCATTCCCCCACGAAATCTCCAATGAGGATGAGGATACGACGGCCGTCATTTATCTTTTAACCAAATTCCCCAGCTTTGAAAAGGGCCGCATCATGGACCACAGCCAGAGCAGCGAGGGTGAGGAGCTTAATATCGCTCACGGGATTCATCAAATTCGAAAGCACAAATCCGATCGGGCAGGCAAGCTTATCGCCGTGACCCACCTGGCCGACCTCACGGATTCCTTGGATCACGAACAAATCGCTAAGCTCATGCGAATCAAGAAAGGCTCATCCGTCATTTATTGGGAAAAAATCGAGGATCTCCTCGCCGGAACCGGCGTTTCCATGGAAGAGTTTCTCTTATGGTGCCGGAGGCAGGAGAAAAGTCCCCTTTCCACGGCCACGATAAGCACGCGGGCACTGATCGACTACAGCGGCTATCACGGAATTAAAATCTACTCCTGTGTTCCTCAGGCGACCCGGAACGAATTCTTTTGTGGGGAGCTTTTAATCGAGGGAGAGGCAGCGCGGCCTGGAAAAAACTGGCAAAGAAAAGATAACGCCATGGTCGCCTTCTACGTCGAAGAAGGCGAGATTGAAATCACGGTAGGGAGACGCCGAAGCCCCTTGTCCCTTCTTAAAGGGGAAAGTGCCTATTTTGACGGGAGCTTGGGCTATAGCCTGAGAAATCCCGCCAAGGTTCAGGCGAAGGGCTTTTTTGCCTCTTCACCCGGAATTGTATTCTAGGATTTTTCGACGCCTAAAGTACCAGCCTCGGTAGCGAGCACTTTGATTTGCTCAACAATGGTGGGGAGGTCAAATGGCTTGGTCACCAATCTCTCGGGATCGAAACCGACGCTCGCAAGGAGCTCTTTCATCTCCTTCACATAGGCGGCGGAGATCGGAATGATTTTAAGTTCGGGTTTGGCTTGCAGTGCCTGTTGGATCAGCTTGTGGCCCTCAAGGCGCGGGATCTTCATATCCACGATGGCCACATGACATTCATTGTTTTTGATATACTCAAGCGCTTCATCACCTTTGGTAAAGACCGTCACGTGGTAGCGCCTCGCCTCAAAACTTTCCTTGAGTATATCGTCTAACTCAGTCTCATCATCCACAAGCACGATCTTGGTCCGGTTGTCATAGTAGAGCTCGTTCTCGTAATCACTGCCGACTTCATCCGTCGCGATCACCTTGTTGAGTTTCCGGTTGATGGCGGCTTCGATTTTCTTGAAATCCCGGATCGGCTTCTCAATCACGTCTTCGGGATTAATCCCGAACTCTTCCAGCCTCTTCTTTTCATCCTTGTAATAGGCCGTGATAATCAGCACCGGCGTCGTAATGTTCTTTTCCCGCAGTTTCTTCAAGACCCCGTAACCGTCCAACCCCTCCATCCTCAGGTCGAGCAGGATCAGGTGAACCTGGAAGGTATCCAAGGTCTGCTCCACAATCGTAGGATTTGCGGTCGCAATGGGTTCCGTATTCCGCCTCCGGAAATGATTGAGCAGTTGTTCGATGACAGCCTTGTCGTCATCCACGATTAAAATCGTACTGGGTTTGATCACAAGTTATCCCTCTTTCTCAAAACAGTGTTGACGCGACGGACAATAACATCGGGCTTAATATCCGATGGCTTTTCCAAAAACGTTTCATAGGCGCTCGAAATTCCCTGTTGTTCTAAAATGGGCTTTAGCAAGCGCTCGGGAGTCGCGGAAACGATAATGACACTCGGGTGAGAGGCAAGTTCCAGACACTTTTTGATCACATCCACCCCTGAAGTCTGGGTTTCGAGCCGGATGTCAATCAGAACAGCATCGAAGGAACCCTGATCTAGCTTCTCGTTCGCCTCGTCACCCGTCTTCGCCACATCCACCGTGTGCGACTCGTATTCCAAGGCGTCCTTCAAGTAGTTACAAATATCTATTTCATCATCGACGACTAAGATTTTCTTGCCCACTTCATAACCCGCCCTCTGCTGGGAACTTTCCCTTCCCGGCACTCAGCCTAAAGAAACGGCCTGGAATGGTGTCTCCTTTAATTTTGCACGGACATATTTCAAGCTACAAAATGCCTTTTAGACTGCTGTTTCTAAGAGCTCATCTACTGCGTCTTTAAAGGTGTCCGTGAACATGCCGCCCGGTTTTGGAAATATTGCAGACCGAAGTTTGCCATGGCCGTCCCGGAAGAACACGGGCCCCTCTATATCCTCCGTACTCAGATAAAGGATAGGAATTTTCACCCCTTTTTCTCGCAACCTCGAATCGAGCTTGGCTCCAAATTCCCAGTCTATTACGGTATCCTTCAAAGCCAACATACGCTCGTGAAGTTTCCCGCCAAAATGACCCTCTAGGGAAGGGCCTGCAATTCTCATTTCACCCGGAAGGATCAAAAGATCGATCTTGTAGCGGGAAATTGCCTCTTCGATAAAATCGGCTTTCGAAATTCCAACCAAGTCATAGCCCCAACGCTCAAGCGTCTCTCTAAGACCCTCGATAACACAAGGCTCATCTAGCATCAATATTCTTTTTTGTCCCATCTTTGCGCCCTTTATTCCTTATGCAGGCTGGACGCTCCCTTCATCTTTGAGCGGCAACCAGAACTTAAATGTTGTGCCTTTGGTTAATTCGCTCTCTGCCCAAATTTTGCCGCCATGGATATTTCCAATGGTGTCTTTGACGCGCCACAACCCCTGTCCGCGTCCAGACGCCTCAATATCTGAAGACTGGGGCTTCGGCTTTGTAGACCACCCAAACTCCCAGATTTTCTCCAAATTCTCCGCAGGAATTCCCGGGCCATTGTCCGAAACCTCAAACAAGGTACCTTTCTTTCCTTCCTTTTCTTCATACTGTGCACGGAGAACAATTTCCCCACTCGCATCGTATCTCAAAGCCTCAGCAGCATTGTTCATCAGGTTTATGAATACTCGCTTGATTAATATCACGTTGCCATAAGGATAGAAGTGATCCGGCACATATCGAATCAGCTTGCATTGGCCCGTCTTGGCTTCGGCTTTCGCGGCATCCCAAACCATTTTTACGTTGAATTTTTCAAATTCGGTCTCATCCGAGGAAAGCGTGCCTTCTCCAGTTTTGGCAATAATCAGAAGCTCGTCAGCCTTTGTAAAAATGAGCTGTCCCTTTTGTTTCATTGTTTCGACAAGCTCGAAAAATTTCTTCTCTGCGCCGCTAGGCATTTTCCCCTGCAAGAACCGCTGGTAAATCTTCTTGAAGTCTTCGTAGCCGTAAATCGTCATGAAGCGGGCGGGGTCGTAGAGGCCGGCCATGGCATTCTTGCTCTCGTGCACGGTCGATTTGCCATAGGTAGCCAGCCGGGCCTCGGACTCGGCTTTGAGTCTCGACTCCCGTTCCTTCAACATCAAATCAAATAATCTCGCGTTCTCGGCCGCAATGGCTGAATCCTGAGCGATCGTAAAAAAGACATCCAAATCCTCGTCCGTATAATCCTCGTCCGATTTTTTAGGACCCAGAACCAATAAGTTCCTCAATTGATAATCTTCGTCATTGTTTTTGCCTTGATTATTGGTTGGTATCCCCAAAAAACTCGGGATGATTACCTCTGCCCTGAGCCGCCTCATGACCTTTATGACTTCCTCCTGATTTGCTCCAGCCGTATTTAACCTTCCTTTCTCTATCTCCTCCAGCACAAGGGGTGTCTTACGTTCAACAGAAAGTTTAATCAGAGGATGGTCGGCTTCCAGAATGAGGGAAGGGCGGTTTACTTTTCCTCCGTACCCAAGTGGATATTTCAGTTCAAAATGCCTTTGATCCTGCGACTGGATGAAAATTCCTGAATTGCGAATTCTGCCCTGTTTTATCAGGAAAGCCACGATTTGCCTTGCCATCTCATCCAGACTTTTAATAAGGGACAGTTGCTTGCTATTCTCCTTGAGGAGCTTGTAGTAAACGTATTTCCGCTGAAAAAGAAACCTGTCGGTAGCATTTACCAAGAATGTATGGAGCCTATTCCCAACTAGAGCTACAACGGCAGCCCCAACTGCAAATAGGGACAATCGAATTGGTAAAGTCGCCGCTCTCTGGAGCACATCCGTGACAAGAAATGACAAAAATGCAAATATGCCGAAAAAGAACGAGAAGATCCCGGCGAAAATTAGGGTCTTCCTGATTACTACTTCGATGTCCAACAATTGATGTCTGACTATCGCGTAAGTCATAAGCATGGGGTACAAGATAACCAAAAACATTCCGAAGGGATAGATGGACAGATCAAAAACTGGGAAAAAGGCAGTCCCCCCTCCCCCAAAGCCAAAACAAGTCGCTAGCAACATGTATTTAAGTTGATTTCTTCGCCTGAAGCGGTGCTCTCGATTAAGTTCTTTTACAAGTTTGAGAAATGCGGAACCGACGCAGACGACGAAAGCGAGTGTATACAAAGGGTAAAGCGGAGCGAGGTCTGTGTAAAAGGGAAAGAATGGCTTGCTGTCAGAAACCGTTACAAGTATGTGTTGATTTGTAAAGTTTATAATTAATAGAACAAAAAATAAGGCGTACCAAAAATAAATCTCTCCCTTGCGATGACGATGGCTATTTGATTCGATTAAGGCTTGAATGTAATGAAGAAATGTCGGAGGGATGAGAATAGCTCCGAAATAGTGTACGGTTAGCCAAAACTTGGCGTCTGGCAAGGAACCTGAAAGAACAACCATTCCCAAACCGAAACTCCACGAACCGATTGTCGCGCTGCAAATTCCCCACAGGCGATTTATTCTGCTGTCCGGTTTTTTGGCGACACAAAAAATACCAAAAACAAAGTAACATAACGCTGAAATTATACAGTAATAGCTGAAGACGTAATGCGGCATCTCAATTTAGGAAATCGGAGGAATGAAAGTTAAGAGCCGGCAAGGTGCTTGGATTTATTGCGTCCGTATTTATTGTGGATGTCAACATATGTCCTTTTCACCACAGAAGCGGCCGTCGGGAACTCGCCCGCCAGAACGGTTGCGGCGATAAGTTCCGCGAACTTATCTGATTTGCCAGAGCCATAGCAGCCTATAATCTTTAGACATTCGCTTTGAGTGCCCAATCCCGTTCCCCCGCCGACTGTGCCGACCAAAAGATTTTTCAAAGTGCATTCCCAGTACAACTCTTTCCCTTTACTTACCACCTCGCACCTGCCTTCACACACATGAGCGCTACTGATGTCGGCAGCATCTTGACCGCACGCCAAGAAGATAGCTGCTATGCCATTAGCCGCGTGAACATTGACAGAACTGATACCCGCGGCATGCCCACATTCGATGCACCTGTCGCAGAAGTCCTTCATTTGTCTCGCCGTAATTCCCATAAACTCCAGTGCCGACGAGCAAACGGTTCCAGAAGCTTTAATCACGCGACCATAGCCTTCAGCTTCATTTACGAGCGAGTGATGCTTAACGCCGCTGTAATGCGACCTCAGGTAAAAAAAAGCGCCTGTTTCCTTTTCGATGTATTTGCAGGCGTTAAATGTTGCATGGTTTATCATGTTTAATCCATGGGCGTCTTCCGTGTCGTAAATAAACTTAAGAAGAAAGTTTCTGCCAACTCTTTTTGGTTCGATCCTGAGCAAATGCGTGTGAGTGCTATCTTTCTCAGTCTCCCTCTTGATCTTGTCATAATGTGCATTTAAAAATTTGCCGACGGTCTTGTCCTCATCTTTTTCGATCGGAAACATTGGGGTAATGTGAACAACCTTGGAAATGACCCGCACCTCGATGGGGCCCGCCATTCGAAAGAGTCGCATCCCTAAATCGTACGTCAATACGAGTGCGCCCTCCGTTGTCGCTAAAGGGATATAAAAATCGTCTTTCGCATGCTCTCCCTTCACGCTCATCGGTCCAGCAATACCTAAGGGTATTTGGATAGCGCCTAAAGGATTCTCAATATTTCCCTTGAAATGCGCCGAGTCATAAGTACAACCGCGTATGTGTTGAAGGGGAACTTCAAGAATGCGGGAAAGAATTTCTGCTTTTTTCCTAAGACTTGCTGTGTCATAGGACTTTCGGATTTTTTTGAACAACACTTCCTCTTTAGTTTCTTTTTCCGCTAAAATATTTTTATCGGTCATAAGGATCTAAGATTGCCTTTGCTCTTGAGCATCTATTTTTTAGGTCGTGCGTTAAGCTTCCTCTCAAGAGCCTCCACTAAGTCGGCTACTGTTTCCAGTTTCATTGCTTCTTGTTCTGTGACACGGATTTTGTATTTCTTATCTATGCTCGCGATGACATCCCAAAAATCAACCGAATCGATTCCAAGGTCGTCCAGCAATTTCGATTGTAAGGCAATTTCGCCCTTTTCCATCTTGAGCACCTTGGAAAGGATCGCACGGGTGTCATCAAAGAGATCTATTTTGGTCATATGGACAGGCGCTCCTCCACATTCTTTGAAATTTCGATGAGATCCGGTCTTTCACCGATCATACCTTGCGATGACAAGCGAAACATTGTTTGAACCAAAACCGAATGAATTGGACAAGACAACGTCAATCGTTGCTGTTCGACTCTTGTTAGGAACATAATCGAGATCACACTCCGGATCCTTGTTCTCATAATTTATTGTCGGCGGGATGACCTTATTCTGAATCGTTAACACCGAGACGATGGTTTCAATGGCCCCGCTCGCTCCTATCGAGTGGCCTATCATTGACTTAGTGGAAGTGATGGGAATTTTATAGGCCCTCTTCCCGAAAATCTCCTTAATCGCCCTCGTTTCGGCAACATCGTTATAAGGGGTGCCGGTGCCATGGGCGTTGATACAATTCACTTCGTCTATGCCCATGTTGGCATTGTTAAGGGCGGATTGGATCGCTTTGGCTGCGTCCAAGCCATCCGGTTGTGGAGCGACCATGTTGTAAGCCCCACAGTTTGTTCCAAACCCCATCAATTCCGCATAGATCCGTGCGTCACGTTTTTCTGCATGTTCTAGGGTTTCGAGAATCAAGACACCCGCGCCTTCCGAAAGGACAAAACCGTCGCGAGCCTTATCAAAGGGCTGGCAAGCCTTCGAGGGAACATGATTTTTCTTGGAGAGACAATGAAGGGCTTGATAGGCTGCTAGGGTTACTGGCGTCAGGGGGGCTTCGACACCACCGACTATGCAGCAATCAATCATCCCCGCTCTGAGCAATACCAACGCATGGCCTACGGCGTTAGCTCCCGACGAGCAGGCTGTAGAAACTGCGAAGTTTGGTCCCTTTACCTTGAATGCCATTGCAATGTAACTCGAAACGGAGTTCGGTGAAATTCTCGGGACCGAGCTCGCCATAATTTTGGAGGGCCCGCCTTCCCTGATGACGGTTATCACCTGCTCTTCGTGGAAGAGCATCCCCCCTAAACCGGAGCCTATGACCACCCCGGTCTTCTCTGGATTTTGAGAATCGACCTTGAGCTTTGAGTCGTCGAGAGCCATTTTGGCAGCGCATACGCCGAGTTGAGCGAATCGATCGATCTTACGGTAAATGCCTGGAAGGACGTAATTGGCTGGATCGAAATCTTTGACTTCTCCGGCTATCTTCACTTCGAAGCCTTCGGTGTCAAAGCTTCGTATATAGTCGATCCCCGAAATGCCTCTTCTGTTGGCATCCCAAAATTCATCCAGGGTTTTTCCGTTAGGGGCCAGCACGCCCATGCCTGTTATCACGACACGCCGACGCTTACTCATAGGTATTCGCGGATGGCCATGACAAGCCGGTTGAGATCAAAGGGTTTGAGAATCATTTCACCGAGTTTTTCAGCATCCAGTTCCTGGCCTAGTTCTGCGTATCCAGTGATAAAAATAATCGGAATATCCTTCTTCGAATTTTCATTGAACAACCTTCTGATTTCTCGGATGGCCTGAACCCCGTCCATTCCCGGCATCCGGATATCTGAGATCACCAAATCGAAGTTTTCCTCACGCACTTTATCTAACGCTTCGAAAGCATTCTTGGCCATGACGGGGTTGAATCCTTCGTTCACCAAAATCTTTTTGACGCTGTCTCTTACAAGCTTATCGTCATCGATGACGAGGATTCTCTTCCCGTTCATTCCGGACCGCACTGCCTCTCCTTAAGTGCAATTAAGATTGCTAAACCCATGATTTATGTGTTCGTAAATTTGCCAAAAGGCCCCAGTTTCCAGAGAAGAGCGAGGCATGTTGCGCATGCCAACGCCCCGAAAATAAGAAGTCCGACAATGCCCTTAACCGTGATTCGCTGCCATCTTTTCTCTGCCGCCTGCTGATGTGAAGGGAGAAGTATGTCAGCAGTGATGAACATGAAGAGAAAAACGGCAGGCAAGATTGCATGGGAAGGCGGGTAATAAGTAAGCGTCAAAATCAAAAAAATAAATGCCAAAACGGCCATTGTGCGGGTAAGGATTTTTTCGATTGGCATTAGTTTTTTCTCATAACAAGTTTCTTCGGTGATTTTATCCGGCCGTCTTTTCTCTTCTTTTGGTTTCTCAGTAGCCAGCGATCGACCAACTCTTTTTTGAAACGCCATTCCTTTCCGAATTTTGAGGCAGGCATCTTCCCCTGTTGGGCGAGCTTGTAGATTTTCTCCTTGGAGGCTTGAAGGTATTCCGCGATTTGGTTGATATCGAGCCACTTATCCGTCATTTGAGGATTTCCAGATAATGCCAGATTATACTAAAAGAAGATAAGCCGGTCGAGTTATTATTTTTATTATTTCTGGGGGAAAGTGGGTTGAAGAGACTGCTGAATACCCCCTACCCATCCCCTATCCGGCGATACGTAAGTACCGTGACCATAAGGGCTGCTTCGAAGGGTAAGGGCATTATTCTCTCATAACGTCTGTCTGTCAATGATTTTTGGTCAGCAAGCCGCCGAAGGCAAAATCTCATTTTCGCCTAGATCCGTTGATAATGACCAGTAGAGTTTGACATAAAGCGAGGAAATCGACCGAATAGCGACCATTGGTTGACATCACCGTCGCATTGTGCAAAAAAGCATTTCTGAGATAAAGAAAAAAACCACGAAATAAATGGAAGGCTCCGTCGTTGGCTTCTTTCGAAACAGGGTAAGGGGGTGTCAGGCAACCGTCGCTAGGATGGTAGGCGAGTTTAGCTAATTCCGCACCCGACGCGAATTGGGCTTCACTACAACCATTCTTCAGGCACGCCTTTCTAAGCGCAGACTCAACTAAGACAGTGGCACTTGACACAGCGGGATCGTAACTGTGCGCCACCATCGAGGCATCCACTTGCTTTCGAAGCTCTGCGTAATGAATCGATGTCTTGTAACGGGCCAATACCTCACTCTTAAAGTCTGATGAAGACATAAAGTTTTCTCTCCTTCGTATTTCTTGTCATGATCCTTTCACCAAGCGCTGGGGATTGCATTCGAATACGTCAACGGACTTCTAAAAAATATCTATTTTATAACCTCCCATCGATTTAGAAAATAAGAAACATCATTTTCTTTCCGGCCAAGATAGATCTTGTTTTGCCTCCTGCGGATGGTGACTCGATAAAGCTTGCCCTTGCCGACCACCTGGACAAATTCCTGTTCGATCGATTTTTCGACCTCGTGTAAGGGAAGGATCAAATAATCCAGCGTGCTCTTTTCGCGTAGCACAAAGACATAAAAAGTCCTCCCTGCGGCGTGCCTTTCAAAGGAGGCGATCCGGAGATTGAAGAAAAAAGCGTTATGCCGCTTGCTGACATTCCTTGTTTTAACCTGAATGTTAAAGACCTCATTTTCTTTTTGAGCGAGGATATCCACGCCAGTATCCACCGACATCAGAGCGGCGTTGTAACCGCGAAAGAGTAATTCCGAAAGCACCGCATGTTCCCCGGCCCGGCCGACATAACCCCCTTCCGCCTCCGCCTCGGCCTCTGATTCCACTTCTTCGACCACACTATCCGCGCCAACCTCCTGAGCCAATTTTTCCCTCTTATGATTGATGGCGAAAGTACTTGGGCCGACCTTCCTAAAATCGGAAAGGGGTCCTTTACTTTTCACGTCCATCAAGAGTTGGGCGTTCATCGTTGCTTCGGGAGTCCTGCCTGCGGTTTGTAAGAGGCCCCTGTTATGCGCCAATTTCGTGATTTCTTTGCTATGAAGGGACCGCCCCGCCTCTTTCAATATCTGATAGGCAACGTCTTTAAAAGTATTCATAGGTCCAGTCACTGGCTTTTTCAACCATTGTGAAGGCCGGAAATGTAAGGGCTATCGGGGTAAACCTTGCAAATAAAGCATCAAAAAATCATAGTCATGGGACTAAAACGAGGCGGTCGAAAACAATTCTTTTTGTTGAATCAATTTTTCTTTATGAGACAAAATATTCGATAAGGATTCTGCTGAGACATTCCCGAGCTCCTTCGGCTCTAACTTGTGGAGTCCGCCTCCGTACACCCTTCCCTCCCCAACGAGCATTTCTGGCGTAATGGATGAAAGGGCATTCCAAATTTCCTTGTGAAATTCAGGATATTCTTCAATCAATGTCGCCAAAAAAAGTTTGGGATACAACATTAAATATACATTGGCGGCTATCGCCTTGGAGTAATTTAGGATAAATCGAAAAGGCGACAGAGTTTTGGATGTCGGCCGCCCCATATAAGTGCAAAGAAAAGGCGCGGGCGCTCTCTCTTCCTGCGAATACCAGGGCTCACGATTGCGACAAAGATAGCGTTCATTGATTCCGCGTTCGATACCCTGCTTAAGATATTTCCAGAGTGACATATGATTGTGTTTGATATCGCTTTCGGGGAGATTACACGATAGCAGATACCGCCTTTGCTGTATCTTTGGCTCCCCTTTTTCATCTACTTGAATCGTATCTGTATCAAGATCCTTTGGACTAGGTAAGATGGGCTTGACAAACAGATTAGGGAGACCAAGTGCGGATACGCGTTCCGGCGTCAGAACAAAGAATGAATTACAACCCGTCGCAAGACCACGTTTGATGGTAAAAAAATCAGCTAGCGTGCCTCCATCCCAAGAGTTCTTCACACCGCGATACCTTTGGCTCAAAGCTGTCCACTTCGTCATATCGCAAAAATCTCTCACTTTTACCTGGGAGGATGTCTTCGGTTCTAATATCGTCCCGCCGAAACTAAATTCGGCCTCGCTTCCAAGAGAAGGCCGAGAGTTTTTAAAGACAACAATCGCCGATGATACCAGTGCGTCTCCAAACTGAACCTCATTCGGATTAAAGCGATGAATACGTATAAGGGTTACTTTTTCAGCGAGAAATTCTTTTATCTTGCGGCCATAGTTCACATCTAAGAATTCGCTTGGAATAAGCCACGCAGCAATTCCATTCTTTGACATCCAAGCCTGGGATAGGACCATAAAATATGTGTACAATCCGCCCAAGCCGTTCATGTGAAAATTGATACGACGCGCCACCATAGCTTGAAGTTCTCTTTTCTTTCTTTGAGTAAGGTGATGGTGGCGAACATAAGGAGGGTTACATATTACGATGTCGTATCTTGCAGCTTCGGATTTTGGCGGTCCCGCTTTCGTAAAATCCTTATGAAAGAGCCGTAGAAGAGTCCCCTTCCATATTATTTTCGCTGCTTTTACGTAATCGCGATCAGTCTCATAACCCACGGCTTTTTTTATGCGTGACGAAGGTGCGGAACGCAACAAGGCGGAGTAGAACGAACCCGTTCCAAATCCCGGTTCAAGGAAATGGATGTCCGACTCAGCAGGGACCAAGGAAAGAACATACTTTACGATTTGAGACGCCAATTTAGGAGGTGTGGCAAACTGGCCAAGCCGATTTCGTTCTTCCTGCGTCTTAAAAGCGATTAATCGCTCCTGGGCTTCCACCCTGGATTTTTCACGTTTTTCCATTGCGTTCATTTCTCATAAACCGAACTGCCTGAGATCATCGATCCGATGTTCCCAGACCCAATCGATCCCTTCTGCCGCTTCATAGCCAAGGTAGCCGCTGTCAAAGTATCCGCAGAGGAAAAGGATGTATCTGATTTTCGGACCACATTTTCTCCGCAACTGACCAATTTTAGCAGCCTCCTCTTTTCGCCTTTTGTTTGTGTTCGTGAAATCACCCGCCGACTTCGCTTCAATCATCAATGGTAATTCGCCTGGCTTTGCCTGAGTCGGAAGCACAGCGACATCAACGGGGATATTCACTCGTTTCTGATCTTCTTTGAGGCCTGCGACAATGAGCCGAAAGGCAAACGTGCCGGGCTTCATGTCGCCTAAAGAAACCTTCCCTGTCATATCTGTATAACCCTGATCTTCCAACCATACTTTAATTTTGGCTAACTGCCTTTGTTCTTGGGCATTACGAATGATAGGATCGGCATTGGCCCCACACAGTCTGTCTGCCACAATCGTTGCTGCCCGATAGATATCCTGTTTACGCGGAGTATTTTTGTCGGCAAGCCAAGTGAAAATGTCAACGTCCACGAGCGTGATGATCATCTTCGCAATCTTTCCGAGATTTGCTTCAACAGTTTCTTTCTTCATGTGCGGCGAAATTCTGGCCTTGAGTTCCATATCATTTACAAGCGACTTCGGAACATTCGCCAAGCCTACTAAACGATCCCGAGCAATAGGCGGCGCGGTGGACATACGGAGGGCAAAGAGAATTGAGGGATCATTCCGCAACTCCTCTGGCGTAAACCTCCGTAAGTAATCTGTATGACGAAGCATCACTTCGACACGCTTTGTCGCCTTCACCCTTTCCTTCCGATAAGTCTGAGGGGCAAACCTAAGGAACCACTTATTGTATAAATCGACAGAGCGGGCGATGTCTTCTTTCCAAATATGGGGCTTATCAGAATTGACCGCCATTATTTAAGAATTCCCTGATTGGCAATTTGTAAGGCTAATTATTCACCGCCCAGATGTCATATTCAGCTATGGGCTGCCGCGTATCTTCCCCAAAATGAAGCGATTGTCTTCGTCCCGCAGACGCTGATCCAGCCGACTTGACCGTTGTAATTCGCCATTCAGTATCCCGAAGTGACTCCCTGATGAATGAGAGCACATCAATCTGCCGGTCGTTAATCCCGCCAAAACGAATAACCATTCGAGCATTGGGCAATGAGACAGAGCTTACGTTGGACCACACCTTTCTCAACTCTGAGGCGTATTTTTGAGGACTGCCGTGCTCCACCTGTTTTTCATTCGAATACTCAACCCAAGGCTCCCACCCAAGAAACCACAGTCTCAGCCATTGATCCGGCAGATAGGTGCGCATCCCGTAATATGGCGGAGAAGTAATGATCCAGCTTGCAAACTGGTGCTCGTTGATGGAACCAAACAACTCTTTATCCCGTGAATCGCCCGATAGGATTTTACCTTCAGCTGGCTGAGGTTGGCTTCGATAATACCGCTCGGCCCTTGTCTTTATAATCCCCAAAACATCCACATGCCTAGGGTACAACCGATATTTCTTCCAATACTTGACGGCATACCGGGGTTTGGGTGCATAGGTTCTCGGGCATTGATTCGAAAAATAAGAGGAGGTCGTCTTGGCACGCGGCCCATGAAGCGCGCCAAGCAAGATTGCGCGGAGCGCCAATCTGGCGTCTGAGGCAGAGTCTTTCAACAACCCTTCCCGAAAACGGCAAAGCAGTCGCAAGACCTTTTTATCGAACGCCATCTCCCAAAACTCACCCTCTGGAACGTCCTTTGGGCGTTCTATCTCATTGAGGATTCTTTTAGCGGCCCGTAGGATTCGAGCGGGTGTCGTGCTGGCAAGCTTGGCCTTTGAGAGTGCGACAGCTACCGGGCTGCTATCGACCCCAATCGTTGGAAGACCAAGTAAACGGCTTGCAAAATTTGTGGTCCCCCTTCCGCAGAATGGGTCGAGCACCCACTGATTGGCCTGGGCGTGACGCCTGAGTATCCCATGAGGGAACTCAAGCGGAAACATCGTGAAGTAGGGACAGATCGCATTGAGCGAACCATCCCTCAGATCAAGAACCATGGCTTAATCAAGGCTTCCTTCCAGCTTTAACATAGGTTGTGTTATTACGTTCACGGTTTTTAAATGAGTACCAAGTCTCATTCTGAGGCCCCAAGATTTGAATCAATGCTTTTCCCACAAGGTGATACGCCACATCACCACGGTCTTCCATGGTCTCGGGTAGCTGCTCGACTAAAAATGCCTTAAGCGAGCCCCAGGCGATCCCTTCACCATTGATCTTTCCCATCAGGTCTTCATTGTTTCGGAGTGCCTCAATCGCCTGATTCTCAAAAGCCTCAAGAGCATCTTCGGCTTCGCCTTCTTCCTGGTTGTCCCTGGGTTCTTTTGCAAGCGGATCGGCCTCCGGTTGTGACACGCCTGCGCCAGTGGCGACTCGTTCAACTTTGACGGCCTTTTCCACCGCCATCTTGAACCTCTGACGGAGCGCTTGGGCATAGGTTTGAGCAGCGGCCCGTTTATATTCGGGATCGACGGTCGGAAACATTTTTTCGAAGAATAGGACCCGAATAGGCAATGGGTAGGCTTGACCACTGACCGAACTCCAGAAAACGCCCTGTCCCACAATGGGTTCGTTCAGTAAACCGCTTAAGAGGTCTTCACTGAAATGGGCATTTGCTTTTTTGACAGAGCTTAGATCGGCGGCGGACAACAAATGAAAAATGAACCAGTTGTCCCCCTGGCTTAGGATTTCAATCGGAATGGCCCCCGGCTGTTGCGTGACCAGTAACGCACCCAGGTCATATTTCCGTCCTTCCTTCACCCATGAAATATACGGTTCCGCCGATGTGGCTTTTTCATTTAACACGGCCTGAGCCTCTTCAACCACCGCGATGGTGGGGATGGTCCGGGGTTCGGCAGCCGTAAACTCTTGTTGATTCCGGTCGAAGATCCTCCTTAAGATCAACCCTGATAAGATGAGTGCCGGGCCTCCCCGCATCTGGGACACATCGACCACACAGAGTTTCCCTTCCGAGAGGGCATGAATCAGCATGTCCATAAGCTGACTGCTCCTGTCGTGAATCATCCTCACAATTGCGGTCATATTCGCCCGTGCGGCCAGCGCCTCTGCTTGTTGGTTGTTCGCTTCAAGGTCGAGGATACGGCAGATATCCTCTAAGGGGGTGGAATTTCCGTTGCGATCGATTAAATTGACCAATTCCTCCCACCGCTCTTGAGAAAGGCCTCGTAACTTACGGACATTCTGCTGCTCCTGCCGTTCCTGGGAGAGGGCGATTGCCGTCACATCAGTGGGACGCAACCGCCTGATATCCAATTTGATGTCGCCCGCCACAAACGATTGATAAAAGGGGCTTGAGCTGTGTCGTGAGGTAAACACCACAAGCTTATTCTGCAAAGCGGGCACATCGCACAAACCCGGTCGGCCCCTGTCGTCGGGCCAGAAGTATTCTCCGTCGGGGTCAAATATCACGGTGCCTACCGGGACTCTCTTGCCTCTCTTCGGAACTGTCGGGGTTTCTTCATAGAGTTTGCTGAAAAGAAGCTTGTTTAGATTCGATTTACCGAACCCGGCCCGCGCAAAGATAAACGACCGCCTTGAGACAAGGCTTTCAACGGGAAATTTTATGAGGACCTCGGGAGATTTGACTTGCATCCAGTTCTGTTTCTCTAACTGTTTGCTTCCTTGGGCGTAAATATATTCACCCAATGCGAAATGCCCAATCTCGGCACCATCGACGTTGTGCCCCGCGATCTCACACAATACCTCACTTGAGGGGAATGCGACGGGGCTACCAACATGAGGAAGACGGCGGTGCGAAGCAATAAAGTTAGGTTTACCATTCTCATCTGAGCGCAGGACTCCCAACACCCGAATGTCCACCCGGTATTTAAGATACTGTTCCCTCAGGTCTTCGGGGACGGGCCGATTCTCCCGGACGGCACGAATATTGAATTCTTCGCCTGAGCCGGAGGAAAGCCTGCCCTCAGATGACAACGAGGTTATCCTCCCCAATACCGCCTCATCCGGAGTCTCCAACTGGACAAGGAGAAATTGACCGTGCATCGGCAGACTCTGAAACTCGTTCCGATAGGGTAAGACCAAATCCGCATGAAACTCCAAGCCCCCTTCTCGAAAACCACGGAAGACCCCAATGATTTGCTCACGCGGGAATAATTCAAATTTTGCCATGACACAATGCCTCCATTTTAATAGCGCCTCTGGGCAGGATCGCCGTCTTGCAGACGAAAGGCGTCAAGCGAATCTGCTTCGTTGTCCAAAATATCCCGGATTCCTTCAAAGATCTCATCCTGCAAAATGGCGAAATCAAAATCAACAAGCGCCGCATTTTCATGCGCCTTTTGCAAACACTGTGGGTAAAAAGGAATGGGAAATCCATTGATCGCATCTGCCAGAAGACACCCGATAATCGTCTGCGCTTCCCCAGCTTGAGGCGTAAAAAGATCGATCGGCCAGATGGGGTCGCGGCCTCCGTTGCCAAATTTTACGAAGAACATCTTACCCCCGACGAATTTATTCACCTCGCCACCAAGCTCCCGGTCATCTCCTCTTGCATATTCTGACCAGACATAGGCCTTCTCCTCCATCTCTCGCGGGATCTCTGCATAACAAGGGTAATCCGTCATCAAGATTCCTTCGAGCGCCATCGCCAAGCGGTAACGGGTAAGCACTTTGCTGTGTTTGGCGAGCCCCACGAGGTAGATGCGGCGGCGATTCTTCGTAAACTGCGTTTTAATCCCTTCCTCAAGTCCGGCGAGATATTTTTTGAAGAGATCACCTGCGAATACCTTACTCCTCAATAAACCATCGAAGACAATAAGCGTATCCGTCCCGAAATCCTTTTTCCGGATGACCGACAAAAGGATGGCCCATTCCACAAGTTCCCGGTAGACCTGAACCCAGCTTGGGCTCCGGGGCTCATCATGATCGTTGCTTCGAATGGAATGGCTTAACTTGGTCAGATCGCTCACACCAAGGTAAGCCATCATTTCGCCTAAGGCAGTCTTAGGCTTGCCGTCCCGATCGAATTGCCTCTTGCTTAACGCCGAAACCTTGGTGGTGGGAGTAACCGCCTCCAGACAATACTCATTATTGCTTGAATCCACGACCCGTATGAGCTGGATCAGGAAAGGGTCGAACTGGACTTGATTATTGCCGCCGTCTGTGCCTACGAGGGAGATTGACGTTGTCATTCTCGGCTGGATACGACGAACCGCCCCTCGCAACGGCCGAACCTCTTCTCGAAGCTGATCGAGGATCCGGCGGTCAAACTTGATGCACTCTTTGATCTCACGCTTCATCTGAGTTTGACTTTGGGGATCAATCATAAAATCTATTCCTTGCCCACATAGGTTTTGTAAAGGAAAACCTTATAATTTTACCAGAAAAGAGGAGGATCCGGTCAGAGATTTTCCGTCCGGCGTTGGGGGTTATGTTATACGGACAAAAACGTGTCAGGAAGCCGTTCAGAGAGCTCTGTCGATTTCTGAGGCGGAGGTAAGCGCTTCCCGGACCTTCTTGAGGCCGTTGTCTCGAATTGGGATCATCCCCTCTTGAGCGGCCTGGTTTCGGATTTCCTCGGAAGCCCGGCGCTCTGCCATAAGCTTTCTGAGGGAATCGCTTAAGATCATCAGCTCATAGACGGCAGTGCGGCCGAAGAAGCCTGTCCGGCCGCATTTCCCGCAAGGCGGGCAAAGCTTACGGACAAGCCTTTGAGCAATCACGGCGTTCAGGGAGGAGGTCACGAGATAAGGCTCGATCCCCATTTCAAGGAGGCGGGCGGCGGCGGAAGGGGCGTCATTCGTGTGAAGGGTGGAAAGAACCAAGTGACCCGTGAGGGCCGAACGAATGGCAATCTCTGCGGTTTCAGGGTCTCGAATCTCACCGACCATGAGGATATCGGGATCATGCCGGAGCATGGAACGGAGAGCCTTCGCAAACGTGAGCCCGATTTTGGGATTCACCTGGCTTTGGATGATCCCGGGGAGTTTGTATTCGATGGGGTCCTCGATCGTGATGATTTTTCGTTCGATCGAATTGAGCTCCTTCAAGCAGGCATAAAGGGTGGTGGTCTTGCCTGAGCCTGTGGGGCCGGTCAAAAGGATCATGCCGTGGGGCTTTCTCGTTTCGGATCGGATCTTCTGAAGGGCCTCTTCATCAAAGCCGAGTTCTTCAAGATTGAGAAGCTCAAGGGGTTTTAGGATCCGGATGACGATGGCTTCGCCTGCTGAGGAGGGATAGACCGAGATCCTCAAATCAAGCTCTTCCCGCTCTACCTTTCCGCCACAAGACGTGGCGGATCCGCCAGGCTTTTTGGCAGAGATTTTAATTCTTCCATCCTGGGGGAGCCTTTTTTCTCCGATATCAAGGCTTGCCATGATCTTGATTCGGGAGATCAGGCTTGGAGCAAGGGATTTGATCTTTTCAGAGACCCGGGCTTCCTGGAGGAGACCGTCAACGCGGTAGCGGATGCGGAAGACATGTTCGAAGGGTTCAATGTGGATATCCGAGGCCCGGCGCTTGAGGGCATCGAGAAGAAGCTCATTGACAAGCCTCGTGATCGTGGCTTCCTCGGACTTATCCTGGTCAATGATTTCAAAATTGAAGCTTTCCTGCTCTTCCTCAGTCTCTTGGGTGAGGGTTTCGATGACGCCGGCCCCCACTCCATAAGCTTTGGAAAGCGCCGATTCGATTTCGGGACGGGAGCCTTCGACAAACTCAAGCTCCTTTCCCAAGACGATCCGAAGCTCTTCCCTTTCCTGCTTGGAAAGCTCGGGCGGGGCAAGAAGCTTTAAGGAACCGTTCTCCCTGGAAAGGGGAAGGATTGTATAGCGCAAGGCGATCCTTGCCGGCACTTCTTTGAGGATTTCCTTCGGGATCTCGGTCATAAAAGGGCCCTTTCCAGGGTGAGTTCGTAGGTAAAGGTTTTAGTGCCTTCCTCCTCTTTCATGGAATAGCTTTCGATCCTGGAAAGCGGGTCTTTTTCATTGAGGTAGTAAAGAAGATGAATGAGCTTCCGGATGTCTCCCTGGAAGGTGAGGAAAAGGCGAAGGGCCTTTCCTTTCCCTTTTTCCTTCACTCCCTGAGGCTCAAGCCTGGTGAAGGTGATTCCCTCTGATTGGGCATGGGAGAGAAGCTCTTTCACCCAAAGGTTTAAGGCCTCCTCCGGAGTCTGGGATATGGGAAGGAGGGCCTTTTTATTCTCCCATTGGGAGGCATAGGAAGCTTTTTGGGAAACCAGTTGTTCTATCTCCCTTAACGCCTCTTTTTTCTCCTGAAGCTCTCTTTCTTTCTCTTGAACCAAGGGATGAAAGAGAATCCGGGTGAAGCCGTAAGAGAGAAGGGCGAGGAAAAAGATTGTGGCAAGCGTTGCGATCCTCGTTTTCATGGCTTCCACCGGGCCTTTACTTCAAACTCAAAATAATCTTCGTTCAAGCGCTTCCTCAGGCGGGTTTGCTCTAGCTTGGCTCCTTCAAGCATGGGAAGCTTTTCAAGGACTTGGACGGTTTCACTCAGATACCCATGCGAGGGGCTTTCCCCCTTGAAGAGGAAGTCTTTTCCTTCGATTCTCATTTCTTTCAAGCGAATCGAAGGAGGGATCTTCGTGCCGAGTTCTTTCAGCATTACGAGAAGCTTTTCTTTCGAGCCCTGGGAGCTTTCGAGGACTTGAAGGAAGGAGAGAATCTCTTTGGTCTCCTTTACTTCGGGATAGAGCGTCTGAATCTTCCGCTCAAGCTTTCCGACTTCCCCCGTAAGCCCCTGAAGGTGAAGGAAGGAGGCGAGAATCAGGCTTCCGAGAAAAAGGAGGAAGCCCAAGAACGAGCCCTTGACGAGACTTTTCCTTTCTTTGGTCCACTTCTTAAGCTTCTCCTCCCTGGGAAGGAGGCTTGTAAGGGGATATTTCCCAAAGAGGGAGGCTCCGTGAATGGAGGATGGAACGCCGTCTTTTCCTTCAAGGTTCAATCGCTCGGAAGAGAGATTGAAGTGTCTTGAGATCTCCTCTTCAGTTTCTTTCTCCCAGATTCCTGAAAGGAGGATCTTCTCGGGCTTGGCCTGCCTCTCAAGAAGGGAGAAGGAAAGCTCGGGGAGAAGCTCGCGGAGCGTGGGATGGTCTTTTTTTTGAAAGATCCGGGCGAATGAGGTTCTTCCCTTTTCAAGGAAGAGGGCAAGGAGCCTCTCTTCGGTCCGGTCCAAAAGAAGGATCGGCCCATTCGATTTCCTTTCCGAAAGGAGCCAAAGGAGGGGCTGGTCTTCTGTGACGATCTCATCCGGGTGAAGGCCGAGCCTTTCGAGGAAAGAAAGGGTTTCTTTCAAGTTCTTCTCGGGGATCGCGAGGACTTCTCCTTTAAGCTCCTCCCCCTCCCTTTCGAAGGAGAAGCCGAAGGCCATTTCTTTAGGCGAATAAGGGAGGAGGGATTCGAGCTTTTTTTCAAGGGCTTCTTTCAGGGAGGATCCATTCGTGGCAAGAACCAGTTCTTTAGAAAGGACCTCGGAACGGGGAAGGAGAAGGATTGCGTCCCGGAATCTTTTTCCCTGCCTGCCGGCAGGCAGGCCTTTCAAAAAGGAAGCCACGCTTCTTTGGAGGGCATCTTCCGGCGTTTCCCGTAGAAAGAATCTCGCATGGTCTTCCAGCCTTCTTCCGCGAAAAGAAGCGAGGCTTAAGGCGGAGGCATTGAGTCCGATCACAAGTTTTCTTGAACGCCGCCCCAAGCTCCATACACCATGCGCCAGGCTGAATATCTCTTTCATGGCGCTTGGTTCTCGGTGCTTTGTGCCGGTATCAGTGCTCATTCCAACTCATGACCTCCATTCCGAAGCCTTCTCCTTTTTCCCGGATGATGGCCTCCGCTTCCTTCCCGGCTTTGGCTTTGACGCTTAAGCGGTATGTCCTTGAATCCGTGGTCATGAAGGGCAGGAATTGATTGACAAGACTCAGCATTTGAGGAGAGGCCGTTAATTTGAGCTTCTCCTGGAAGGCGTTGGGATCGAGATCCTTTGACGCAAAGCTTTGGGCGATTCCTTCCTTTTTGGTTTCAAGAAATTCGGTGATTTTCCTCAGGAGCTCCCCCTTGGCGAGGTCGTCTCCGGGGAGGGACTCAATGAGGGCCTCAAGGATTAAGGGCTTGGCCGTGTTGATGTTGATCGGGGCGAGGTCCGGGTAAACCGTAAGATAAGGCTTGAGCTTCTCAATGTCCTCTCTTTCAAGATCCTCCAGAAGATAAAGCTCTTCGAGGGACCTGATCCTTTGCTTTCCCCGGGCTTTGAGGATTTGCGTGACGAAGTCTTTTCTCTCTCCTTTAAGGGAATCTACTTCCTCCTCAAAAAGCTTGAGGAATGATTCAAGAAAGGCTTGGGGTGCGGCATTGAGATTGAGCTTGGATTCTTCGTCTTCGACATGGATGGAAAGATTCTCCTTCCAGGGTTCAGGAAGGATGATGTCGCCGTACCAGTCTTCTTGCTTCGAGTCTTCGTGAGGAAGGGAGTCTGAGAAGATCTTCTGGCTTGCAAGATTGAGGCCGGAGAGAAAGAGGGATTTGGTTTCAAGGTTCTGGATCTCCCGCTTCATGAGGAGGGCGTGCTGCGCGCCTTCAAAGCCAAGGCTTGCGATGAAGACGCTGAATACGGAGAGCGCCCAGATGGAGGCGATGAGGATGGAACCTTTTTGCCTAATCACTTTTGATCCTTCCGATCTTTCCCTGCGGGATTGAAACCGTTTTGATTAAAGAGGCCTTTTCTGTGGCCACGCTGACTCTCACCCCCCTTGGAATCCCGTAATAAGGCTCCCCAAGCCAGAAGGATTCGAAAGTCCTTTTTTCTTCCTCGTCTTGGTATGGGAATTGGAATTCGAGGGATTTCAGGTTCTTGAGAAGGACTCTTTCCTTGGGCTTTGGCTTCACGAGGCTCGGAGTCAATTCCTGTTCGGCACGAATGAGACGATTGTCCTTCGTGAAGTACCGGATGAGAGCAAGCTTCTCTTCCCTTTTTCCTTTATCCTCTTCCCCAAGGAGAGCGGGAAATTCGATCTCGTCTTTCTTTCCCTTGAAGGGATGGTCTTTGAGTGTCACCGCATTTCTTAGATCTTCCTCCGTCCTGAGGAAAAGGATCCGGAAGGGATCATAGGTCTGGAAGCTCCCCTGGATTTTCTGGTGCGCCTTGATGCCCTGAATGAATCCCGTGTAAAGGCCGGAGCCTGCAAGGGAGAAAAGAAGCGTGGCCACAAGAAATTCAAGGAGGATAAAACCTCTCTGGTTCACGGAATGGGGACCTCCTCAAGAAAGGTCTGGAGCGCTAAGGATTCTTTTCCCTCTTTCCAGGAAAGGGCGAGATTTAGGGAGGAAAAAGAAACGAGGGATTCCTCTTCTTTCGGGGCTTTTCTTTGAGGATCGATCTCGTAGCCGAGGCCTTCTTCAAGCTTTCCTCTTCCTCCGTAGAGGACAAGATCCAGGCGTTCCCCCGTTTCAAAGTCAAAGAGGAGGTTTTCAAAGGCAAGGATGGCCTTCGTCGTGTCTTCTCCCCTTTTTGAGAGTTTAAGACCTTGGGCAATCCCTCCGAGAGAAGCCGTAAGGACAAGGGAGAGGAGGAGAATGGCGATCAGGGCTTCGATCAAGAGAAAACCCCGGTTATTTATCATGCCCATTGGTGATTTCATCTCCCGTTCCTTCTTTTTTGTCCGGCCCAAGGGAATAAAGGTCGTAGCCTTCCGTGTTCTGGGTGCCGGGGAAGCGGTAGAGGTAACCCGTTCCCCAGGGGTCTTTGGGGATCCTTCCTTTTTTAAGATACGGGCCTTTCCAGGAAGAGGATTCGGAAGGCTTTTTGGTGAGCTCTTCGAGAGAAGACGGATACCTTCCCATATCGACTTCATAGAGATCTAGGGCGAGGGCGATTCCTCCCTCAATGTCCGCATTGGCTGCCTCAATCCTTGCGGATTCCGTTCTCCCGGCAAGCCGAGGGGCTGCAAGGCCGACAAGGATGCCAAGGATCACGACGACAATGAGAAGTTCTATGAGGGTAAACCCACCGTCATTGCGAGGAGTGTAGCGACGAAGCAATCCCTGAACCAGAGATTGCTTCGACTTCGCTTGGAACCCTGTCTCGCAATGACGCTTATTCAATAGGCTCATTTCGCGTCACCTCACCAGAGTGTTCATTTCAAGGATCGGTAGAATCGCGCTTACGACGACGAACCCCACCAAAAGACCAATGCCCAGGATTAAGGAGGGCTCAAGAAGCTTCAGGAGAAGATGGGCCTGGGATTCGATCTCTTTCTGGGCCTCTTTTGAGATCTGAGACAAAGCCTCGGGAAGCTTTCCCGATTCCTCGCCTGAGAGGATCAGGGCAAGGGCGCTTTCTTCGGTCCAGGGGATTCCCTCAAGAGTTTGAGAAAGGGATTTCCCCTGGGAAAGAGACTCGCGAATCTGAAGGAAGTCTTTCTCGCCTCCTCTTCCAAAGGTCTTCCCTGTGGATTCCACGGCCTGGAGAATGGGAATTCCGCTCTGAAGCATGAGGGAAAGGAGGGAAGAGAATTGCATGAGCTTCGTTTTCCTAAGAAACTTCCCGAGAAAGGGGAGCTTCAAAAGATAAGGAAAAAGGGAGTCTTTGCTTCTCTTGAGAGCGAAAAATAAAAGGCCCACCACGAGGATGCCTCCCAAGGCTACGGGAAGAAAGGCATGGCTTAAGAGAAGGATTCCTTTTGTAATTCCGGGAAGCTCACCCCCCAGGTCTTCATAGACCTGGGCAATCTTGGGGAGCACGACCTTGAGGAGAACTCCAAAGGTGACAAGACCCAGAGAAAGGACAAGCACGGGATAAGCCAGGGCTTCTTTGATCTTTCTTCTCCTTTCTTCTTCCTTTTCCAGGTGCTCTGAAAGAGACTCAAGCACCTTGTCCAGGGTTCCGGAGAGTTCGCCGGCTTCAACCATTTGGACGAAATAAAGCGGGAAAGAAGAAGATGATCGAAGCGCCCCCGAGAGGCTTTGGCCCTGCTGGATCGATTCCTTGATACCAGAAAGGATTGCCTGAAAGCTTCCTTTGGAAAACTCCCTCCCCGTGATTTCAAGTGCCCGGAGAAGGGAGACACCCCCTTGAAGGAGCCGGGCAAGGGAGGAGGAAAAGAGGCGGAGGTTTTTATTCCCGAGCCGTGTCTTGAAGGGTTTTGTTGAGATAAAGGATAGATTCGCCTTAGAGGGCCTTTTTCCCTCGATTTCACCCAAAAGGATTTCAAGCTCATTGACCGGCATTGGAGTCTCTCCTTTCCGGGCCGATTAGGGGATAAAGAAACCCCTTGAGCCCCTTGGGGTCTTCCCAGTAAGGAGTTTCCCCAGTTTCCACATAGCGCCTGGGGTCGGCATAGGTCGTGCGGTAGGGATAATCGCCGTAAACTTCGAAAGGAAGCATCTTTTTCTCGGGGTCAAAGAAACGGGCTTCTTGTTCTGGATATGCCTGCGTGGGGCGGATGATGGTGGGTGTGAGGAAAGTGACAAGCTCGGTCTTTACAAAATCATGCGATTTGGATTGGAAGGCCCGGCCGAGGAGAGGAACGGAGCCTATGATAGGGACCTTGGACGATTGCTTCTCTTGTCTATCCTGAATGAGTCCTCCGATGATAACCGTCGTGCCGGATTTAATCTGGACCGTCGTTTCAAGCTCCTGAGTGGTGACTACCGGAATGACGCTCCTTGTGAAGGTGGTGTCCGATCCGGGGGCCACGCTTTGGAGTTCAAGGGTTTGATTCTGGCTTGAGACCTCGGGCTTGATCCGCATCTCGACAAAGTCATCGTGGGAGATTCTTGGCTGGACGTGGAGGGTGACGCCCACATCCACGAATTGGACGTTATCCGCGGTGTTCGTGGAGTTCTGGGTCTGGACCACGGTCTGGGAGACAAAGGGCTGGCGTGTTGCGACGGCGAGTTTTGCTTCTTCGTTATTGAGGACCGTGATTCGTGGGGATGAAAGGAGATTGGTCTTCCCCACCCTTTCCAAGAGATCGAGGACGGCTTTGGTTTGATCCTGATTGGAATTTCCCCGGCTTAAGGCGAAAGTAGTGAGGGAGACCGCACCGGCCGGAGGCGAGACCGCCAAAGGCGCTGCCGCCTTGATCGTGTCGAAGTTCCCAAGCTCGCTTGCCACATATTCCCAGTTGATCCCCTGCCTATAGGCGTCCCCGAGCCTCACTTCCACAATCTTCGCTTCGATTAATACTTGCGGAACCTGGACATCAAAGGCTTCCACAAGGGCCCTGACCTTTTCGATCCTTGTGGGGATGTCGGTCACGAGGATCCGGTTCGAGCGCTTGTTGATTTCAAGCTTGCCTGCGCCGCCCTCCAGGAAGCTTTTAAGCTCGGGCTCGAGGTCTTCCACTTTGGTGTAGCGAAGCTCAAAGACTTCCGTCTCCTGGGGCTGGTCGGATTCCTCGATCAAGGCCTGCATCTGGTCGAGGATGTCGGGATTCTCGGTGATGAGGAGGGTGTTGGTGCGGGGTTCGGTGAGGATTTTGCCGAATGAGCTTTTTAGCTCAGATAGCTTTCCCGCCAAAAGATCCACCTGGGTATGGCGGAGGTTAAAGGATCTCGTGATTCTTCTATCCTCATAAGGCCTTCCGTACTTTTCCCGGTACTCCTCTTCGGTCATCACCTTGATGATTCCCTGCTCTTCGATGCTCGCCAGGCCCTGGGATTGAAGGATCGTTTTAAGGGCTTCTTTTACCGGCACATTCTGGAGGAAGATCGAGACTTGTCCCTGGACGTTTTTGCCTGCGACGATATTGAGGCCCGATTTCTTGGAAAGGATCTTGAAGACATCGAGGATATTGACGCCTTGGAGTTCCAGGGTCAGTGAGGAATCCGCGGAAGGTGAGGCCTGGGCTTCTTCAGCGTGTGCTGGACGCAGACAAAAAATCAACATGAGGTACGCCATGCCGAGTACTGCGTGCCGCGTGCCGAGAAAAAATCCCTCCAAATGCCTTGTCTTACTCCGACACTCGGTACTCGGAGCGCGGAACGATCGTCTCATTGGATTCGCAGTTCCTTCTCTTCTCCGCAATAGGCGAGGACGACGACACCCTCTTTAATCTCCTTCACCGTAAGCTCCCCTATCTTGTCCTCTTCTTTGACGAAGGTACTCTTCTGTGTCCTGGCGTCCTCAATGATAGCTTCCGGCTCATCCAGGATCACGACGCCCTTAAGCCGCAAATCTTTCATAAGCTCGGCAATGGAGGATTGGATTGCGGGAAGGGAGGCCTGGGCATCCACAAAGCCGAAGATCCGGCTTCCCTTGAGCGCCTCTTCATAAGTGGAAAGGGATTCGAGGGAAGACTGACTGAGTGAAGCCGATGGAAACACTCCTCCAACCGAAGCATCGGCTCTCTCCTTTTGGGAGAGGCGGATTAGATCAAGGGGCATAAATAAAAGGGCAATGAGAGAAAGCGTAAAGAAGCCATTCCGCATGAGTTTTAAATCAAGGGACGATTCAAAAAGGGATCGAATGCTCATCGCCGAAGTTCCATCCTCCTCAAAATCTCGGGGTGTCGGACAAGACTCAAGATCGCTTCCCTTGTAAAGCGCCACTGACGTCCAATCTTGGCTCCCGGAATGAGTCCTTGAGCGGCAAGCCTAAGGATTGTCATCTCCGATAGCCTGAGGTAGGCTGCGGCCTCCTTTACGGTCAACACGTGATGATTCTCTTTGACAGAAGTTTCCATAATTCTCCTTTGGTCAACACAGACAACAAGGGAAAACAAAATTAAAGCGAGCTTTTTGGGGAGCGTTTTGCGGAGCTAAAAATTTTTCTTGCTTGGGGAGCGTTGGGAGCTTATTTTATGCTTTATCAGTCCGGCCGAGGGAGGAAGGCCGGGGGATCAATCCCGTCTTCCTCCCCCATTTTTCCCACCAGCCCGCTCCCAGGGCCGTGGGAGATTAAACCCTTGGATAAGTCCTACCTACTTCTGCTGATTCTTTGAGACTGCCAAATCTCATCGTTTCGGGTATTTGACGAGCTTTGGTGACGGCGCTTGAATATTCAGAAGGATCGCTGATGATTTGGCAAATCCACGTATATGCGCGTCTCTTTCCGTCGTAGGCCGACCAAAAGCCGCGGTGATTAAAGGCCCAGATCAAAGATTTGCGTGAAAAATTTTCCTTCTCATTCCAGATATCAAATTCCGCCTTCACAAATTCTTTGCCGCTTATATGTTCGGTAATAAAACGAATCGGCTTATCTTTTTCTGATACGAAAAAGCCATTCACATTTTGATTTAAATACCACTCAACCGCTTGCTGCGCAACTTTACGTGATTCTTCTCCAACAAAAGGATCCTCTATGAATGGCTGCTTTTGCTTCATTTGTTCTTGAATTCCCTCCGGAGTACCCCCCCTAATAAATGGATCCTCTCTCGTCTTTTGCAGCATTCGTTCTTGCTCCGGCGTAAGGGAATGCCTGTTTAAGGGCGGGTAGACGGGTAAACTGACAGAGCTTACGTGAACCAATGTCTTTTTATCGGGAGATTCTAAATGAGCTGAGTGACCCAAGTTTTCTGCTGGCGCATTGGTACTCGAAGAGGCCCACTTCCACCAATAGTCCTGTATACGATATTTCCAGCCGAGACACTCGAATTCGAACGTTTTACCTCCGAGCTTAAATTTTGCTGCATTGTCTGTTACCCAAGGCGTAGCAAAATTTCCCTTATCGGGCGTACGAAATGTGCTTCCGGTTGTTTCTTCGTGGTAAACTTTCAACGGACGAAGGGTTTTCTCCTCGCCTATAACCCCGCTGTCCCTGTACTGTCTGAAGGGATCTCCCGTCACAGCATCCATCATCATCTCCCCCATCACGCATCCTGAAATAATGATCGAAATCAATGGAAAAAGGGATGCAATCATAACGCTTTGCAAGTTAATTAAATAGCCTCTCCACGGTAATTGAGATATGTAACGCCAGGAATCCTTTTCTCAGGCTGTTTGTAGGGTCCATATTTTTTGAACTCGGCCGTTTCGGGTATCTGGCGTGCTTTGGCGGTAGCGTCTGCATATTCGGCAGGATCAGTGATGACTTGACTAATCCAAGTCCAAATATGCTTCTTCCCGTCGTATAGCCAAAATGTGCGATAATTGTATGCCCAGAGAATAGATCTTTTTATAGCGTTTCCCTTCTTATTCAAGACATCAAATTCTGCCTTCACAAAGGCTTTGCTGTTTATATTTTCGGTAGTGAAGTGAATCGGCGTATCTTCCTTTGAAATAATATAACCACTCACATTTTGATTTAAATACCACTCAACCGCTTGCTGCGCAGCTATAATAGATTCGTCTCCGACAAACGAATCTTCTGCAAGTCCCAATTCCTGAACATTTCGTTCTTGTTCTAGCGTCATCGAGTGGGTACCTAACGGCGAAGTAACTGGTAAATCTACTGCGTGTACGTAAATCAAAGTTTTCCTGTCGGGAGACTCTAAATTAACCAATGCGGCGACTCGCTCTTTGGTTTCATCCGCGCTCGACCAATAATTCTGTGTTCGATATCTCCAACCAATACCTTCGAATTCGAAACTTTTCATTCCAAGATCAAATTTTGCTACATTGCCTGTTACTTGCGGCGTAGAAAAATTTCCTCTATCAGGCATACGAAAGGTGCTTCCTGTCGTTTCCTCGCGGAAAATTTTCAAGGGACGAATGGTTTTCTTTTCACCTATAACTCCGCTGTCCCTATCATATCTTGAAGGATCTCCAGCCACAGCATCTTCTATAATTTCTCCCATCACACATCCTGAAATAGGCATTGCTAGAGCAACAAATAAGATTGTGCAGACTCCTGACATCAATTTCTCAATCATAACGGCCGCGTCCATGCCCAAGCCCTAAGGTGGTAGCACCTGCTACTCCGGAAACAACCGCTTTTGGCGGATTGGTGGACGCATACGCAAACGTACCAGAAAAATCAAACATATTCGGAGGATTCCATACCACCCGTGCTCCAATACCTTTAAATACTTCATTGGCTGACGCTTCAGAATAGAAAGGACTGTATAGTTTAAAAGTCCCTCCTATTTTAGTGCCTGGGGGAAGCGACTCGGCCGCATTTCTTGCAAGGATGGTCATTTCGCTGTGGAGGTCCCAGCTTGCGTTGAGGTTTTGTTTCATATAATCGCCCATCTGACGAGCGCCTGTTGTGTTTTTAAACACCAACTCGATGCCTCCACGGACAATATCTGCCAACACCCCTCTTGATCGAATATAAACAACCGACGTCACTCCTTTATCGCTAGATACTTGTAGCTCTCCCAGAGCTTTTGCATCTGTAGTACCGGCACCCAAACCTTTTGTTATTCCACCCTCTTTGCCTTGAACTACGATTCCATCATAAAGGGCACTGTTTATGCCTTGACCCACTTGGCTGCCAAGGTAACCTCCTGCAAGCCCTCCGGCAAAACTTCCCCAATCCTTGGTTGCGGCGGCAACAGCGATGGCCCCTCCTAACATTGCCACGCCAAATCCCCAACCGAAGTTCGAGACGCCCCACCCTCCTATCGCACCAAGCCCCGCGCCAAAGGCCGCGCCAAGAAGAGCACCCTTCAGGCCGCCGTTGAGTGCGCCTGTAATCGAACCCCCCAGCATGCCGCCTATCATGCCCGCAAGCCAGAGCGGCGCACCGGCTCCGAACGTCAACACCGTAACAAGCGCTCCTACAAAGGCACCTACGAAGGCTTTCCAGAATTTCTTCCAGAATTTCTTATGCCCTGTGGGGTCGGTGTATTTTACCGGATTATTGTTGACATAGGAATAACGATTCAAATCCTGCGGATCGGAGGGGTTCGGCACAATGGTATCGGGCACGATGAACCTTCCGATCTGGGGATCGTAATAACGCCAGGCGTAAAAATAGAGTTTGGTGCTTTCATCTCTTTCCTGTCCGGTAAATTTAAATTTGAGATCTTCAGATCCTGTAAACGTTGCGGTCTGGCCGTAGGGGTCATATTCAAGCAGGAGGGATTGATTGCCCGAGCTGTCAGTGACTACGTTCGTAGAATTGATGTGATCGGTGTGGATAAAGAAAACATCTCCGTTGGATTTCTTCGTGCTGACGCGCCTGTCTCCAAAATAGATGTATTTTGTGGAGTTAGACCCCTCCACTTCGTAATCTTTCCCGAAGTAAATTGTTGTGGTCGATCCTACCGTCTTCTTGATTCGGGCTCCTGTGGAATTATAGACAAAAGTAGTGGTCTGAGTGGTCTCGCCGTAGGAGAAGGAAGCGTTGGTCAATCCAATGATGTTGTATCCCTTGCCTGGCTCAAATTGAGTAAATTGGGAGGAGGCGTAGGATTCCCAGGTTTGGGAAGTAGCATTGAAGCGTTTGACATCGGAATAATGGGTGCCGAGGGTTAAGCCTGAAAGGACCGTTGTGACATTCGATGCGATCTTTACGGCCGGTGAGATGAAGTTATCGCCGGATACGATGGAATGAGAGATATTCGGCCCCGAGGATTTCCCCGTGACGGAGAAGGTTTTGTCGGAGGCTGTTTGATTGTAAATCTCGTAGGTCTTTCCCCTTTGAAACTCGGTGAAGTCGTTGAAATCAGAATCGTTCACCCAGTGCTTCCAACTTGAGCTTGTGCTGTCCCACGTCGAGACCTGGTCGTAATCCGTGCCGAAGGTGAGTGAAGACAAAATATTCGAGACGAGTTTGTTGTCCGGAAGCCAAGTGAAAGAGATGACGTTCCAGCCGGGCTTTAAGGTGTAAGACTGAGTATTGGTGGTTCCCTCGTAAGCCGTGATGTCTTTTAAACGGTTCTCGGAATCGTAAGTAAGGGTATCGGATGCTCTTCCCGTCATGTTGCCATTGGCGTCATACGTAAAAGAGCAAGGCGAAGATTGGCAATAACTCGGGCCCTGCCCTGTGGACCAGGAGACAGAGCTTACCGCATGTTTATGGGAGGTATTCGAATAAGAAAGGGTCAGATTTCCTTTTGTGGTCATATTCCCAAGGGGGTCATAGGCAAAGTTTTGCGCGCCGTAGGCTGAGCCAACGGCCTGAGTGAGCCGGTTTAAGTCATCGTAGGTGAAAGTCTGGCTATTGGAGTTCACGACATCTGAAATTTGGGTGACATTGCCGTTGCCGTCAAAGGTGTAATTGAGGTCTTGCAGTTTGGTCGTGCCGTCCGGCTTTTGGGTGAGAATCCTGTCAAGTCTCAGGGTATTGGCGTTATAGGTATAGTCTGAGGTGACATTATTTCCGTACTTCGTGAAAGTAACCTGGCCTGCGGCGTTGTAATTGACGTCCTTGATGTAGTCGGTCGTGACCGAGTTCTTGACGCCTTGAATGGTCTCCACATCCCCAAAGCCGTTATAGGTATACGTGACCACTTCCGTATCGGGATAGGTCAAGGTCCTGATCCGTCCCATGGAATCGTAGGTCCGGACAAATTCATAGGCTGTTGAATCCACGGTTTTCTTGTCTTTCAATAGACGCCCTTCTTTGTCGTAAAGAAACTCATGGGTGCCCGAGCCGTCTGTGACTTTGGCAAGCCGCCCTACCCAATATCCTGTCTGACCGGAATAGCCCGAAGGCGCAGAATCGTAGGAATAGGTGACGTCTGTATCAGGAGCGGGAACATCTTTTAAGGTGACACGATTCATAGCGTCATAGGTGAAGGATATCGTCTGATTCTTCGCATCTGTCTGCGAGGCGAGATTATTATTAAGATCATATGTATAGGACCATGAGCCCATGTCGGAATCGGCCATTGCCGTTTTGCGGGAAAGCGAATCATAAGTCATTGTGTTCTGATTACCCGCGTTGTCGGTCGTTTTTGTCATATTGCTCTTCACATCAAATTCATAAGTCGTGGTGTAGGTGCTGCCCGAGTTAAATTCCTCTACCTTTACCAGCCGACCGTAAGCATCTTTTGTATGGCGAAGCTGTTTCCCCCTTTGATCCGTATGTGTGGTTACAAAATCCGAAAATGCAGTTTGGGAATTCGTGCCGTCCGGGTAATCAACACGAGTCCTGCGGCTCACGGCATCGTAGGTAAAGGTGGCTTTGGGTTTTGAGGTATCCGGTGCCACATAGCTTGTGCTGGACGTGGCAAAATAGGGAACATACTGTTTCGCCACGAGTCCCCTGCTGTCAAATTCCACACTGCCGGAAATAATCTGTTGTCCGGAATCTTCAGCAGAGCTTCGGCGCTGAATCTCACGACCCAGACCGTCGGTAAACGAGTACGTGATTTGCTGCGTGAAGGTTTGGCCTGGGATAGATGACTTTACCTTGTGGGTGGTCTTATTGGGAACGACGGAGAGATCATAGACAAACTCTTGCGTGGGCTCGGTGGAAGAATCCAAGGGGGCAACGACTTTGGTGAGGCGGCCCAAGGCATCATACTGGGTCTCCAGTACCTGTCCGTTTTGATCGGTAGACGTGAGTATCTGCGCAAACCAGGGGTCATAAGTAAATTGGCTGGTCTGCGTGAGCGGATTAGAAATCGTGACCAGAAATATACGGTAGGTTGTTTCATAGGTATTTGTTGTGGTGTAGCCGCGTGGATCAGTGATAGTAGCCAGATTGCCGTAGCTATCGTAAGTCATGGCAGTCTTGGGATTGTTGGTGCACACCCCGGGAGTGCCGCAGCCGGAGGCAGTGTTCAGCCACTTTTCTTCTTTTGTCAATAGGCCTTTTGTGGGTGCTGTGGTGATGGAAGTGGCTCCATCGTAATAAGAGTATTTCTCGACCCTCACGGTCGTAAAATCGCTATCGTAGATCGTGCTCTTGGAAAGAGCATTCAGAATGTAATCGGTGGTGTTATAAACATACTCGTTCACCGTCTTGCGCTCGTCACCAGACACACCCATATCGCCACGTTCGGTAATGCTCGCGAGGTTCCCATAGCTGTCGTAGGTATATTCCTTGCGCGTGTGCTTATAGCTGGAGTCCCCGTCATAGACGTAGTCATCCTCCTGGCTTAAGAACACAAAGTGCACATCAGTATAGGGGTGGGTGTCGTCCCAAGTGTTGACTTCCTTGGTGAAGAGGTTGCCAGAGGAATCCTTGACCTCCTTCTGAAGCAACCTGCCTTTATTGTGGTCTGTTTGGCCAAAAGTATGAATGGATTTCGTTCCTGCGGCATCGGTTACGGTGACTTCCCGGAAGCCCCGGAACTCTCTAGAAACTGAGTCATACATGCCGCCTTTGTAGGAATAATTCGTGACCACCTCATTTCCCATTCCGTCCTGCTGTTTTACCTGCGTCACGACTTGAATGGGAAAAGGAAGCCTTTGCTTTCCTGAAGTGTCGGTATTGTCAAACTGGGTGGAAGGAGAATAGGTAATGACCGTCTTCCCTCCCCTTCCGTTATTGATCTCGGAGAGAAGGTCGGGATAAGGCCCTTTTCCCTTTTGAAGCTTCCAGACCGTACCGGCACTCGTGGTGATCACGCGGTCGATGAGCCCGTCGCCATTGACATCTGCCAAATCGGTAATCACTCCGCCGGCACTGTCATAGCGGCGCATATACCAGTCCCGCGGCATGCTGTAGGGATTTTCAAGGCCCGTCAGGGTGACTGTCGCGGCAAAGCCTTTTCCCGTGTTGTGCTGGACTTTCCAGTTGTTATTCGCGTCATTGGCAAAGACCACCCGGTCCGGGAGGCCATCGGAATTGACGTCCACGAGATCCACGTGGGTTTCGTAGCTGTCGGAACGGGAGCGGAGCCTTTCGTAATTGGCATTGTTTCCCGCCTGCAGATTCTCAATGGGACCCCAGTCTTCCATCGCGGCAAAGCCCCGGCCCGTGTTGTACTGCACCTTCCATTTGGTGTAGTCGGTGGGGTTGGTCATGATGCGGTCGGGAAGCCCGTCCCCGTTCATATCGATCAAATCAAGATCCGCCAGGGAATAACCGGCTCCGTTGGGACCGTAACAACGCACATTCCGGTAACAAGAACTCGCACTGCCCGGGATATCCAGACCTGTGAAGTCTGTATAGGTGGAGCTGAAACTCGGATTCCCGTTGGAATCAAGGGTGTTGATCTGGACTTTCAGGCGGTCAGTCTCATCGTCTTTTTTTAACACCCGGTCCGGAAACCCGTCCCCGTTCATGTCCGCAAGATCGGCCTGCGTGTCGCTCGCGGCCCCCGGGGTGCTGTAACTGATGTAAAGCCTCCGGTAAAACCCGGCATCGAGGATGGTCCCGATGGAGACGGAATTCTCGAAATTCGTGCCGTTATTCTTTTGATAAAACCAGGTGGAGTTTCCTTCGGCAATGACGCGGTCGGCCCATCCGTCCCCGTTCATGTCAAGGAGCTCGACCCTTCCCTCTCCCGCATCGGAACTCCCCCGCACATACCGGTATTGGGAGGCTGACGAGGGGTAGCCTACATTGGTGATATTCTGGGAGTTCTCAAAACCCGTGCCGTTATTCCGGAAAAGCTTCCAAGTCCCGTCCGTGCTTGTCCGCTGCACCCGGTCATGGCGCCCGTCCCCGTCAAAATCAAGGAACTCCCCGGCTCCGAGGCCCCATCCGGCGCCGTCAATCGAGGCGGAACGGACATAAGACCCTCCGCCGCCCAGGAAAGAATCATTTTGAACATTGGTGTAATCCGCCGCCGAATCAAAACCCACGGGTTTGTCCTGATAGGTGAAGGTCACGGCGGGAAGGCAGGTGAGCCCGTCCTTGCCGCACTCTGTCACGGTTTTCAGGCGGGACCTTGAAGTGCTTGAGGAGGTCTCGTAAGTGATCGCATATTTTCTTGCGAGCTGGTAGGCCCCCTGCGAGTCTTTGACTTTGACAAGAATCTCTTTCAGGCGTTTATTGGTCTCCACTCTTGCTCCGGTAAGGTAGGAAACCATGTCGTCCTCCCGGTCTTCCAGGGTGAATTCCACCTTGTGGGTGGCGGCAAAGGACTGGGTTTCATTGGCGTTGTATTCAATCTCCGAAAGGTACATCTCCCCTTGATCGGTCGTATGGCTGATGGTCATGGTATTGCCGGAAGTGTCCTTCACTTTCGAGATCGCCCACTTGAAGGTGCCGAGGCTATTCGTCTGCCTGCAGGCCGGGCTTAGGCCGAAGAAGTGCTTCGTACCGGATTTATCCGTGACGGTCCAGGAATTGCCGGCGGGATCATGGATGAATTTCAGGAAAAGGGCCTCGTCCTTGGCGCGGTATTCGTTTGTGCCTACGGAGACGAGTTCCGAGTAGACGCCTTGAAAGGAAAAAACGAATTTGTCTGTCGAATCGTACTTGGGGACCCCTTTTTTGACGTCCCTTTGAATGAATCCCAAATCGAGGCTCCAGCCTCCCCCGAGCCAGCTGTTTCCGCCCGATGAGGAATAACTCAAATTCAGATTCGGCTGGATATTCTTTCTTCCGGGAGGGACAAAGATGGGAATGGAGGTCTGGGCGCGGCCCGTAAAGAGGTCGGTTTGAAAAGATTGCACCGGGCCCGCCGATTCCGAGATCTGGCCCATCTGGGCGGCGGCATTCCCTGACGACGTCCCCGAAGAACCCACGGGGAAGGCAAAAGCCAATGTGCCGCCTTCCGTTAACGTAACAACGGTAAAAGCCAAAGCAACGAGAGCGGAAACGAAGCGGCGGGAAACTAAAAATTTAAAACGAAAAATTAAAAACCACAACTTAAAATTAAAAAGTTTCACGGTTTTTTTTACCTTTCATGGTGAGAAGGCTTGAGGCGAGAATGTTGGCCAATTCACTGGCTTCCCTATGGAGAAACCGGGCCTTTTCTTGAGTGCCGTTCCCTGAATCGCCGATTAAACCAAGCCAGAATTTGCTTTCGTTCGCTGACTTCAAAGAGTGATGAAAAAAATTGGTGAAATCTTTCCTGGAGCTGGCACCTTGCGCTTCGATAATGTTTGCACCAATGGAGGTGGCGGAACGTAACAGCTGCTTGCCCAATGTCTGGGAAATGTAGTCTTTGGGCGCGGTCTCCAGAAAACGGATGACGTCAAGGGCATAGTTGTAGGTTCTTTCTTTGAGATTGAATGTTTTGTCTTTCATTTTTTAATTTTTAATTGTGAGTAGCTCCGTTAATTTAACGCAACACTTGTGGGATAAAATACCCGCAAGGAGTTGCGATGAAAAGACAATATAGACGCTTGAGCAGCCAGGAGCGGGAGCGGATTAGCCGCTGGCTTGGGAA
>Ga0187893_10000893_pt1 | contig 75029 bp, 66 predicted proteins | sample MA1701074metaG_FD_139574 | JGI IMG/M metagenome (GOLD analysis project Ga0187893, IMG submission 139574) | White microbial mat communities from a basaltic lava cave in the Kipuka Kanohina Cave System on the Island of Hawaii, USA - MA170107-4 metaG ...
GGAGTTTATGCCGCTGTTTAGCTCCAGAGGAGCGACCTGTTTATAGAAAAACGATGTAACAAGATTGTGTAGCTCCGTAGGAGCGACCCTCCAGATGACAGGTCGCTCCTACGGAGCTACGGAGAAATTTATAAACCGCCCTCTCTATAAACAGGTCGCCCCTAACGGGGCTGAGTAGTTACAACTGAAAACTGAAAACTGAAAACTACTCATACCTGAGCGCGACCGTAGGATCGACTTTCGTCGCCCGTCGCGCCGGAATCCAGCACGCCAGCATCGTCAGCGCCGCCAGCAACAACGCAATAAGCGTAAAGGTCAGCGGATCAGTCGCGCTCTGTTCGTAAAGCAGATTCCTGATCCAGCGACCCAGCGCAAGCGTCGTAAGCGTGCCGATGCCGATGCCGATGGTGGTGAGCAGCAGCCCTTCTCCGAGTACGAGTTTAAGCACGTCGCGCGTATGCGCTCCGAGCGCAATGCGAATGCCGATTTCGTGACGGCGCTGGCTGACCATGTAGGACACCACGCCGTAAATGCCCAGCGAAACGAGCAGCAGCGTGATGCCTGCAAAGACGCCGAGCAGCAACAGGTAAAAACGCGGCTCGGCCAGCGCATCACTCATCAGCGCCTCGACCGTGTTGATTCGATAGATGGGTTGATCTTTGTCGAGCGCCCAGATGCCGTCTTTGACTGCCGGGATCATTTTATGAGCATCCTCGCTCGTGCGCGCGATCAGCGTGCGCGAGGAGCGCCAGGTTGCCTGGCTCCATGGATAATAGATTTCCATCTGGCTATAACTAAAACCGGGCTTGCCTATATTGACATCGCCTGTAACGCCGACGACGGTATACCACTTCCCGGTTTTGCTGAAACGCAACCGCTGGCCGATCGGATCGCCGTTGGGCCAGTAATGACGCGCCATCACTTCGTTTATGATCATTGCTGGCGGCGCAGTGGGTATGTCTTCCGGGCCGAAGGTGCGGCCTTTCAGGAGCGGAATCCGCATGGCCTGAAAGTAGTTCGGATCAACGTGGCTGAAGGGAAGCACCTGCTTGGGATCGAAAGGTTCAGGCGGATGGCCTTCGATCTCCACTTCCATATCGAAGGCGATGCCTCCGCCTTGCGGCGGCACGCCCGCTGCGACCGTGACCTCTTCGACGCCGGGAGTAGCCAGCAGGCGAGCCTTGAGTTGCGCAAAGAAATCTTCTTCCTGCGCCAGCGTTTGATATCATTGTTGCGGCAGCGACAGCATGGCGGCGATCAGATTGTGCGGATCGAAACCCGGCTCTACATTGCTCAAGCGCAGAAAGGTGCGCATCATCAGGCCCGCGCCGATGAGCAGCACGAGCGACAAGGCGATCTCAGCGACTACAAGCCCACGTCGCAAGCGATTATGTCCGCGATCCGCCGTTGCCGCTTTGCTCGCGCCCTTGAGCGTTTGCTGCAAATCCAGGCGAGTACTTTTGAGCGCGGGCAGCAGTCCGCAGCCGATGCCTGTCAACAGCGAAATGGCCAGAGTGAAAAGCAGCACGCGCGGGTCAAGGCTGATTTCGTTGACGCTCAGAAATGTCAGTTCATCCGGCACGAGTTGCGTCAGCAGATCGACTCCCCACCACGCCAGCAGCAGGCCGACCGCTCCAGCCAGTAGTGCCAGAGATGTGCTTTCGGTCAGCAACTGGCGCATCAATCGCCAGCGACCCGCGCCCAGCGCCAGCCGAATCGCTACTTCGCCACGCCTTGTTGCTGCGCGCGACAACAGCAGGTTGGCCGCGTTCGCGCACGCCAGCAGCATAACCAGAGCGACCGCGCCCAGCAGCGCCAGCAACGCGCGCCGCGGCCCGGGATTGGCTCGTTTTGCTTCCAGCGCATTCAACTTCACGTCCCACCCCATCGGATTGGGTTTGTCATTGTTGAGTTGGGCAGAAATCACGTCGAGGCGGCTTTGCGCCGCCTCCAGCGAAACATCGGCGCGCAATCGCGCCACAGCCGTAAACTGATTGGGCCGCTTCATTTCGTTGAGCGGCGTGAGCGCCATCGGAACCCAGAGTTCAAACTTGCCATATGGAAATTTGAACTTGGGCGGCATCACGCCCACCACCGTGTAAGGCTCGTCATTGAGCGACAACGTCTTGCCAAGAACTTCGGAGTCGCCGCCAAAATAACGACGCCAGAAAACGTCGCTGATCAAAACCACGCGCCCCGGTTGCGCCTCTTCGGGCTGGAACAGCCGCCCCAGTTGCGGCGAGACGCCGAGCATCTCGAACAATCCCGGACCCACGGCTGGCGCGGCAATAGTCTCAGGCTCTTTTCCCCCGGTCATCGTGAAACTGCGCGGGCTGTAGGCTTCGACGCGCTCGAAGACCTCCCTCTGTTCGCGCCATTGCTCGAAGGCTTCCCATCGCAGCCCCGGATAGGCGCTTTGACTGCCCGGCTGTCGCTGCAAAATTTCTACTAACTGCTGCGGCTCGGCAAATGGCAGCGGACGGAACAACACTGCGTCGGCAACGCTGAAAACTGCCGTGTTGATGCCGATGCCTAAGGCCAGCGTCACGACCGCAACAAAAGTGAAACCGGGATTCTTCGACAGTATTCGTATTCCATAGCGCAGGTCTTGTATCAGTGTCTGCATAACCTCTCCTTGTTGATCAATCGCATCGAAGCGCGACTACGGGCGCGACTCGAATCGCCCGCCGCGCAGGAACCCAGCACGCCACAAGTGCCACAGTAGAGAGCAGAAGCGTGATGGCTCCGAACGTCGCCGGGTCGGTCGCCGTCACTTTGTAAAGCATGGTGGCCATCAGTCGAGTGACTGCCATCGCTCCGCCGAGTCCAAGCGCGACTCCTACGGAGACCGTCCGCATGCCGCGGCCTATGATCATTCGCATTATATCGGCGGATTTGGCTCCCAGAGCCATTCTTATGCCTATCTCGTGCGTGCGTTGGGCGACCGAGTACGAAATCACGCCGTAGATTCCTATTGAGGCAAGCAGCAGCGCGACCGCAGCGAATACGCTCAGGAGCAATGCAGCGAATCGGGACTGCGCCAGCGAATTCGAAAGGAGTCGATCCATCGTCGCGACTTCGGCGACGGGCTGCTCCTTGTCGAGCGACAAGACCTCAGCGCGAATCGCGCCCGCAAGCGTCATCGGATCGCCGCTCGTGCGCAGGGCCACATACATCGCGTTCGACGCGCCGCCCTCCGCGCTCTGCGTGTGGAGGATGTACATCTCAGGTCTGACCTGACTGATGATCCCATTTTTTCGAATGTCGCGCACTACGCCGACGACCGTAAAACGAGGGAATCGAAACCCTTCGGGCAGCAACCCCGGCGGAACCATGTCTTCAGGCACGCCGGGGAAGATGATCTTGCCGAGTGGGTCTTCCTGGCCGAAGACCTGATCGGCCAGCTTCTCGTTGATGATGGCGACGCGAGCCGTTTCGCGCCCGTCCTGATTGGTGAAGTAGCGACCCTTGATGAGCGGGACGGAGAGGGTCTGAAAATAAGCGGCGCTGACCTGACTGTACTGAATGAGCGGGACCTCATCGATTGAAGCCGGACGCGGATGGTCTTCGACCGAAAAGAGTTTGCCCCATCCGCTGTTCGTAAGCGGCAGGCTGGTGGTCGCGCCTGCTGCTTCGACGCCGGGAAGCGTGCGAGCGCGAGAGATGAGTTGATCGAAAAATCCTATGGCAAGCTCAGGCTTCCGATCCGGATATCTGGCCGCGGGAAGCGATATGAGCATCGTCAAAGTGTTTGCGGTTTTGAACCCCGGATCGACTCGCGTGAGCCGGAAAAAGCTGTTCATCATCAGCCCCGCGCCGACGAGCAAAACGAGCGAGATGGCGACCTCAAGCGCGACTATCGTGTTGCGCACTCGGCTGCTTTGCGCGGCAGTCGCTCCGCGAGAGCCTTCCTTGAGCAGAGAATTGATATCGGTCTTCGACGCGTGAAGGGCAGGCACGATGCCGAATAAGGCTCCGGTGATGATAGAAACCGCAAGCGTGAAGAGGAACACCGCGGCGTCAGGCTCTATCTCGGCGAGCCGCGGCAAATCCTGCGGACTGAGGTTGACTAAAAGATCGACTCCCCATACAGCTATCAACACGCCGATCACGCCGCCTGCCAACCCCAACAGCAAACTCTCCGTGAGCAACTGTCGAATTATCTGCGGGCGAGTCGCCCCCATCGATAATCGAATGGCCATCTCCTTTTGACGCGCCGACGAGCGCGCGAGCGTGAGGTTCGCGACGTTGGCGCAGGCGATGAGCAAAACGAAACCGACAGCCGCAAGCAGCACCCACAGGACAGTCTCCACATTGCCGACCGTCTCTTCGCGCAGAGACGAGACGCTTGCCCTCATGCCGTTGATGCCTTCGGTTTCCTCGTCGACCTTTTCTGCGATTGAAGTCATTTCGGACGCGGCCTGAGCGATGGAGACACCATCCTTGAGCCGTCCCAGGACGCTGAGCCAGTAGTTGCCGCGAGTGTCATTCTCACTGCCCGGTTCTATCGAGAGCGGAGTCCACACCGCTACATTCGGATCGGGATAAGAAAACCCTTTGGGAAGCACGCCGACGATGGTGTAGGGCTGGCCGTTGATCGTCACCATTTTGTCGATCACCCCGTGGTCGGCGGCGAAGCGACGTTGCCATAAGGCGTGGCTGACGAGAGCGACGCGATGATTGCCGAAGGTTTCTTCTTCGATCGTAAACGCGCGACCTGAAGCGGGAGCGACGCCGAGGAGCGAAAAGAGATTCGAAGATACGATTGCGCCCGCGACGCGCTCAGGCTCGCCGCTGCCCGACAGGTTGTAGCTTGTGGTCGTGAAGGCGGCTATCTGCTCAAAAGTGGTGTTGCGATTTCTCCACTCGCGGAAATCAGGCGTGGAGGTGCCGAAATCGGTCGCCCCTCTGGCCGGATGCGTCGATTTGATGATGACGAGTTGATCGGGATTTTCATAAGGCAGCGGGCGAAGCAGCACCGAATTGACCACGCTGAAGATCGAAGTGTTCGCCCCTATCCCTAAAGCCAGCGCCGTGATCGCCACGAACGAAAAGGCGGGCTTCTTGATCATCATCCTTACGGCATATCGAACATCCTGAAAAAATTTGTCCATGGTTTTTGCCCCTCGTCAGGAGTCAGAAGTCAGAAGTCAGGAGGTTATAGGGAACAGGTGACAGGTTACAGACCCGGAAATTTCTCCCTGTCCCCTGTCACCTATAACCTGTAACCTACTCATACCTGAGCGCGACCACGGGGTCGACCTTCATAGCCCTTCGCGCCGGAATGTAGCAGGCCGCGAGAGCCACAGCAGCAAGCAGCGCGGGGGTTATTGCAAACGTAACCGGGTCGACGACGCTCACTCCGAACAGCAGCCCCGACATCAATCGAGTCAGCGCGAGCGAGGATAGCAACCCGACCGCCAGACCTATCGAAGTCAGTTTCAAGCCGCGCCCCATAATCAGTTTCAGCACATCGCCGCGCTCCGCGCCGAGGGCGATTCTCACGCCGATCTCGTGCGTCCGTTGCGCAGTTGTGAAGCTGATGAGGCTGTAGATTCCCATTCCGGCCAGCACGAGTGATATGAGCGCGAATGACGCGAGCAGCAACAGATTGAAACGTCGCTCGGCGATTGATTTGTCGACGAGTTGTTCCAGACTGTAGGTGCTGGAGAAAGTTTGATTGCGGTTCACTTCGCGGATTTTTTCCTTTACAGCCGAGAGCAGGTTATTCGGGTCGGTCGCAGTGCGGACGAGAAAAGTCATCCCGCCCGATGGAGCCTGCGTATATGGCAGATAGATTTCCGGGCGCGGCAGACTGTCGAATCCCGTAGGCAATGCGTCGCCGACGACCCCTATGATTTCAGCCGTTATTCTAGGAGGGGTAGAAGCGGCATAAAGCGAATTCGCGAATGAAATCTTCTTCCCCACCGCGTCTTCTGTCGGCCAGTGACGGCGAGCCATCCGGTCGTTTATAAGCACGACCTGAGCAGAGTCCGCCCTGTCGAACTGATTGAACGCGCGCCCGCGGACGAGCGGCACGCCAATCGCCCGAAAATAATCCGGGGTCGTGGCAATGAGATAAGCCGTTTGCTCATCGCCTGCCGATGAAGGAGGGCGGCCCTCGATTCCGAAGCTTATAGATGTAATTATCTGATTGTCGTGAAAAGGCAGCGCGGATGTCGCGCCCGCTGCTTGCACGTCGGGAAGAGTCGAAATTTTTTCCAGAGTCTGATCAAAGAAAGCCATCCTCTGTTCCGGCGTCCGACGGGCCAACTGGACTTCGAGAGCCAGAGCTTTTTCGGCGGCAAATCCGGGATCGACCTCGACGAGCGCGACGAAGCTTCGCACAAGCAGACCTGCGCCGACGAGCAGCACCGACGAGAGGGCCACTTCTGCGACGATCAGCGCGTTGCGGAATCGTTGACGACCGTGACCGGCAGTAGCTGCACGACCGCCTTCTTTCAAAACTTCCTGCAAATCGGGACGAGAAACTTCGATTGCCGGAGCCAGCCCGAACAGCAGCGCCGTCAGAACTGAGATGACAGACGCAAACAGCAGTACGCCGGCATTGAGGTTGATCTGATTGAGGCGAGGCAGTTGACCGGGGCCTAAGGCCACAATCAAATCGATGAGCCATATCGCCAGCAATACCCCTCCCAGCCCGCCTATAATCGCGAGTAGCAGACTCTCGGTCAATAACTGGCGCAGCAGGCGAAAGCGGCTCGCGCCCATTGCAGATCGAATTGCAAACTCGCGCTGCCTCTCCGTCGCGCGGGCGAGCAGCAGGCTGGCTACATTGGCGCAGGCAATGAGCAGCACAAGGCTGACTGCGGCAAACAGCATGATCAATGCAGGTCGGACGGGGCCGAACAAGTATTCGCGCAGGGGCAGCGCCACTGCGCCGATATCGGTGTGAGTCTGCGGGTACTGCTCGGATTGTCGCGCTGCTATGGCATTCATTTCCTGCTGCGCCTGCTCAATGCTGTGGCCCGGTTTGAGGCGACCGACGACTTTAATGTACGTCGCGCCGCGAATCAGCGGGTCGCGTTCGCGCTGCGGGCGAGGAGCCCAGAGTTCGCGACCGGGGGGAAACTGAAACTCCGGCGGCATGATGCCGATGATCGTATGAGGCTGTCCATTGAGAACCATGCTCTGGCCGACTATGTTTGAATCGCCTCCGAAGCGACGCTGCCATAAACCGTATCCCATCACGACCACATGCGAACTGCTCTGCTGATATTCTTCAGGGAGGAATGTCCGGCCATGTAGCGCGTTTGCGCCGAGGACTTCGAAGAATCCGCTTGAAACGATCCAGGAGCGAAACGATTCAGGCTCGCCATAATCGATTAAGCTGTGACCGAAAGGCTCGGCCATCGAGACGGCTTCGAAGCATTGATTCTGATCGCGCCAGTCCAGGAAACTGGCAGGCGAAGTCTCTTCGCGCTCGACGCCGTTTTTGAGATCGCTCTGCCAGAGTGTGACTATTCGCTCGTCTTCCCCATAGGGCAAAGCCCGCAGCAAGACCCCGTTTACGACGCTGAAGATAGCCGTGTTCGTTCCTATGCCGAGCGCCAGCATGAAGGCGGCGATCAGGGTGAAGCCGGGACGTTTGAGCAAAGCGCGAATTCCATGTCGCAAGTCCTGCCGTAAGGTTCCCATCTTTTGTGCCTCCAATCAGGTTACAGGGGACAGGCATTGCTTCGATTCGTTCTTCCCTCTCACCTGTAACCTGTCCCCTGTAACCTGTCCCCTATTCGTATCTGAGCGCGATCATCGGGTCTACGCGGGCGGCGCGGCGAGCCGGAATGTAGCAGGCCACGAGAGCCACCCCCGTAAGCATCGCCGACACGACCGCAAATGTCGCCGGATCGAACGCGCTCACCTCGAACAGAAAAGACGATATGAAGCGGGTGAGAATGAGGGCGGCGATCAGCCCTATGCCTACGCCTGCGGCGACGAGCGTCATTCCCTGACCGAGTACGAGCCGGATCATATCCTTCGATTCGGCTCCCAGAGCCATTCTTACGCCTATCTCGTGCGTGCGCTGAAAGGTCGAAAAACTCATCACGCCGTAAATTCCTATACCGGCCAGAATCAAAGCCGCGAGCGCGAATGTACCTATCACGAGCAGATTGAACCTTCGCGCGTCGAGAGTCGTCGAGACGAGTTGCTCCATCGTCGCGACATTGTAAAAAGTCTGCTGGGGATCGCCCTGCCAGATTTGAGATTTGACCGCCGCCATTGATGCCCGAGGGTCGGAGGAAGTGCGAACGATGAAACTCATCGAGCCGAAGGGATATTGCAAATGAGGCCGGAAGACCTCCGGGCGCGGGGCGCTGTCGAGGCCCGTCTGACGCACATCGCCCACAACTCCGATGATTTCGTATGAGGCGGGACGACCGAAGCGCACCTGTATCTTTTTGCCCACAGGGTCTTCATCCCTGAAGTAGCGGCGGGCCAAAGTCTCGTTGACGAGGACGACCGGCGGGGAGGTGAGATCATCCGTAGGTTTGAACAATCTCCCTTCGAGGAGAGGGATGCCGAGAGCCGCGAAATAATTTTCAGTCGCTACGCTCACAAACACCGTCGGCTCTTCATCGGGAGGAGGCGCGGGGCGGCCTTCGACTATGAATGTCGTGTCGAGGTCGATTGAGTCTTCGCCGAGGAAGGGAACTGCCGAGACTGCCCCGGCTGTTTTCACCCCCGGTATGGTCGAGATGCGCTCGATGGTGTCGCGGAAGAAAGCCGCGCGCTGTTCGGGCTTGCGATATTTCTCGCCATAGGCGAAAACCTGAAGGGCGAGAATATTTTCTTTCCGAAATCCCGGATCGACTTCGAGCAGGTTGACGAAGCTGCGAAGCAGCAGCCCCGCGCCGATCAGCAGAACTATCGCCAGGGCCATCTCAGCGATGACCAGCAGATTGCGCGTGCGGCGTCGGGCAGGGCTGCCTGTCGTCGAGCGTCCGCCCTGTTTGAGCGAGAGGTTCAAATCCGGCTTCGAAAATTGCAGCGCGGGAGCGAGACCGAAAAGCACGGCTGTGAGAATAGACACGGCGAGCGAAAACCCCAGCACGCGACCATCTACGGAGACCTGCTCTATGCGCGGGATATTGGCCGGACTGAGCGCGACGAGCAGGTCGATGAGCCAGTAGCTCAGAAGCAATCCGCCCGCGCCGCCTGCGAGAGCAAGAGCGAGGCTTTCGGTGAGCAACTGCCGGACGATCCTCTTGCGGCTGGCTCCCATCGCGGCGCGAATAGCGATTTCGTGTTCGCGCTCAAAGCCGCGGGAAAGCAGAATGTTTGCGACGTTGGCGCAGGCCAGTATCAGAACGAATCCGACAGCGCCCAGAAGCACGAGCATCGCCGGGCGGATTTCGCCCACGATCTGTTCGGGCAAAGGAGTGAGCCTCACTCTCACCCCGTCGTTGAACTGCGGATACTGGGCGGCGAGCCGCGCGCCGATGATGTCCATATCCGCCTGCGCCTCGTCAAGCGTGACTCCCTCGCGGAGCCGCCCGATCACTTTGATATAAGTCGAGCCGCGATCTTTTCTGTAGCGGTCTTCTGAAGTGAATGGCGCCCAGATGACGCGACTCTTGTCGGGAAACTGAAATTCGGGCGGCATCACGCCGATGATCGTGCAGGGGCCTTCATCGAGAAAAGAGATTGTCTGTCCGATCACCTGCGGGTCGCCGCCCAGCCATCGTTTCCACAACCCATGGCTGATGACCACAACCTTGTCATGACCCGTCCTGTAATCATCCTTCGTCAACACGCGACCATAGAGAGCCTGCGCGCCGAGCGTTTCAAAAAAGCCTTCACTGACGACCGAGGCGCGGAATTTTTCAGGCTCTCCGCGCTCGACATATTCGAAACTCCAAGGTTCGATGGAAGCGAGAGATTCAAAGCTCTGCTGCCCGTCTCTCCAGTCCAGGAAATTTGCGGGCGAAGGGTCCTGCTGAGGTATGCCGGCCTTCGTGTTGTTTTGCCAGAGCGTGATTATCCGATCAGGGTCTTCGTAAGGAAAAGGTCGCAGCACGACGGCGTTGACCAGACTGAATATGGCCGCGCTCGCGCCTGTGCCTAGAGCGAGAGTTACAAGCGCGGCAATCGTCATCCCCGGACGACGCGCCATCAGGCGAAGCGAATAAAAAAAGTCTTTCATCGCGCCCACAGTTCTACCTCCATCGAGAGAGAATTGTAGAACCGATAATCAATTGCCGTGCCAGCCGGTCGGGTCGTTAAGTCAAACAATGACGCAATCGATGAGGCTTTACTTGTTCGATTGTGGGACTGACAAGTCCCGCTTTCGAAAAATGACACGGCATTCGAAAATTTTTATTGACAGCACGATCGTTCGTAGAGTATAAGACGAACGATCGTACTTTAGCATTTCAATCGAGCGAAGGCGAAAAGGCCGGATGAAAGCGGTCAGCGATATAAGAGAGAACAGGCGAAGAGAGGCGCGGGGCGAGCGCACGCGGCAGGATATTCTGCAACGGGCGGTCGATCTCGCTTCAGCCGAAGGGCTTGAGGGGCTGACCATTGGAAGGTTGGCTCAGGAATTGGGGATGAGCAAGAGCGGGCTGTTCGCTCATTTCGGCTCGAAGGAAGAATTGCAGATAGCGGTCATAGGAAAGGCCCGCGATATCTTCGTGCGCGAAGTCGTAGACCCGGCATTCAAAATCGAGCGCGGGATCGGAAGACTTCTGGCGATGCTCGACGAATGGCTTTCCTATGTCGGGCGCAGCGTATTTCGCGGAGGATGTTTCTTCATGGCCTGCGCTATCGAATTCGACAGTCGACCGGGAGAGGTGCGTGATCTGATTGCCGAGCTTTCGCGCTCATGGCTTGCGGCGCTCGAAGATGAGATTCGACACGCGCAATCCCTTGGGCAATTCGACGCGAAAGCCGACTCGACCCAGATGGCTTTCGAACTTCATGCGATGGCTCAGGAAGCCAACTGGGCTTATCAACTCTTCGACGACAAGCGAGCCTTCGACCGCGCCCGAACCGGCGTGCTTCATCGCTTGCAAGCGGAGGCGACCGGGCCGGGGCTGAAACTGCTTTCAGCAAAGTCGCTCTCTCGAAAGAAAGCGTCTTCGAAAACTTCAAAGTGAAATCGAAAGGAGTATGTATGAATCCTAATTCGAATCTGCTCAGACGGGCGCTCCTTGCCAATGCCATCTTTTCCGCGCTTTCGGGGGTGATTCTCCTGCTGGCTTCAAAGCGACTGGCGCAACTTCTAGGCACAAGCGTTTCGCTCGTTCCTATAGGCGTGATGCTGCTCATTTACGCCGCCGGTCTGTTGTGGAATGCGCGGCGTGAAAACATCAGCAGGATGGAAGCCTGGATCGCCGTCATACTCGACGTTGCATGGGTAGCGGGGAGCGCGATTATAATTTTTGCTGGCGTGTTGACCGCGACGGGCAACTGGATGGTGGCGATAGTCGCCGACGTAGTTTTGCTCTTTGCTGTGCTGCAACTGATCGGACTGCGTAAATCCCGTCAGCTTGAAACCAACTGAAAACCCATACAGGAGGCACGATGAACGACAAACAGCAGGACGTTGCTTTGATTCTCAAGCTCTACGAACTTCGGCGCGAGGACTCTCTTCGCCGCGCTCGCGCATGGTATCTCAAGGAATTCAACCCGCAGAGCGCAGCCGATATAGTCAAGGTGCTGGCGAGCGGCCACGATGATAGCGCGCATCTTCGAATGATAACCTCCTACTGGGATATGGCCGCGTCGTTTGTCAACAACGGCGGAATAGATGAAAAGATGTTCAACGACGCCAACGGCGAGCACATCGGGGTATTCTCGAAGATCGAGCCATATCTGGAAGAAGTTCGCCAGCTTATCGGCAGGCCCGGTTACCTCGCACAACTCGAAACGCTGGTTATGAAACTGCCCGATGCAAAAGCGAGGCTCGAAGGATTTCGCCGCCTGTTCGGCACCTGGGCGAAGGCCGCAAGTTAATAAAGTATGGATGCGGCCTCGCTATGGCGCTCCTCTGCCTGACCCCTCGCGGGTTGAGGTCGCATCCGCTATCGATTCCTGAATGCGGACAGATAGGACTCTCCACTATCGGCAGCCAGTTCTGGGGCCAGGGCAGTCCGGGGATACAAAGCATCCCCGCCTTTAATGAGCCTTTCGGCTCTGCGGCGAGGTAGTGGTCAGTTTTCAGAAACCCGATGCCGCTCTCCGGGCTGAAGATTGAAAACTACTCATAGCGAAGCGCGATGATCGGATCGACACGAGTTGCGCGGCGCGCGGGCGCGAAACAGGCTCCCAGAGCCACTCCTGCCAGCAGCAGCGGCGTGATAGCGAAAGCCAGAGGATCGGTCGCGCTCACTCCGAAGAGCAGGCTCGAAAGAAATCGCGTCAGCGCGAAAGACGCTCCCGCGCCGATGATCACGCCCGCGATGACAATCTTCAATCCCTGACCCATCACAAGAGTGAGTACATCGCGCGGCGCGGCTCCGAGCGCCATACGAATCCCGATTTCCTGCGTGCGCTGAGTCGCCGAATAACTCATCACGCCGTAAATCCCTGTCGCTGCCAGCAGGAGAGCCAGAGCGCCGAAGATGCCGAACAGCAAAGTGGTGAAACGCGGCTCTGCGACGGATTCGGAAAACACCTGATCCAGAGTCTTGATTGCAAACAACGGTTGATCCTTGTCTATGTTTGCAGCAACGGCTTGAACTGCTGCGATCATTTTTTTCGGGTCTTCGCTCGTTCGCGCGACGAAGTTCAAGGAACGACCGAGGAAGTTGAACCACTGCGCGGGAATCTGCGCCCTCGGAACGTATATTTCCAGCGGGCTGTCGGAAGACAGCCCGTTATGTTTCGTATCGGCCACGACGCCGACGATGGTGATGGGATGAGGGCCGAGAAAAATCAACTGCTGGCCGAGAGGGTCGCCTTCGGGCCAAATCTTTCGAGCCATGTTTTCATTGATCAGAGCCACCGCCTGCGAGTTTGCAGAGTCGGATTTGGCAAATGATCTTCCGCTGATAAGGCTCATCCCCATCGTCTTGAAATAATCCGCATCGATTGCGCGCACTCTCGCATTGCCCGATCTCTTTTCTGCTCGCCCTGCGACCAGAAAATCGGTGCCGCCGCCCGCTCCGCTCATCGGCAGCGAATTGGTAACCGATACGGATTTCACTCCCGGCAGAGCGCCAATGCGCGCGAGCATTTCTTCCTGATATGCCGCAGCCTGAGCAGGCTGAGAGAATCGGCTCTGCGCGAGAGTTGTTCTGAAGGTGAGGGCTTTCTCCGATTGAAAGCCCGGATCGACATCGAGCAGTCGACCGAAACTTCTTATCAACAGCGTGGCTCCGACGACGAGTACGAAGGTCAGAGCGATTTCAGATATGAGCAGCAGGTTCCTCGATTTGTTGCGGCTCAATCGCGCGGATGCGCCCGCGCTCTGTTCCTGAAGCGCCGTGCGCAGATTCACCTTCGTAGCCTGCCACGCCGGGATGATGCCGAATAAAACGCCTGTCAGCATCGAGACGCCTGCTGTGAAAGCGAGCGCCCTCAGATCGATTGCGACCGCCGCTTCCAGAGGGATCGTCGAAGCTGGCATCAGTGCCGTGAAAGCCTCTATGAGCCAGAAGGCCAACGTCACTCCTGCCGCTCCGCCCAGGACGGCGAGCAGAAGGCTTTCGGTGAGCAATTGTCGAACGAGTCTTCGCCTGCCTGCGCCTACCGCCGTGCGAATGACGATTTCCCTGTGACGCGCCGCGCCGCGCGCAAGCAGCAGATTTGCGACATTGACGCTGGCAATGAGCAGTATGAAAAGCACTGCTCCCATCAGCAGCAACATCACACCGCGCAGGTCTGTGCTGACTATGCTCTTGCGCAGAGGCTCGACTATCGTGCTGAAGTTTTTTCGCGAATCGTCCTCGGCGGCTATCGATTCGGCCAGCCGTTTCATTTCAGCGTCGGCCTGTTCGACGCTCACGCCAGCTTTTAGTCGAGCGCGGACGGAGAAAAACTGCGTGCTGCGGCGCATCTGATCCGGCCTGATGGCGAGCGGAAGCCAGACCTCGTTTTCCATTCGATTAAGCACCCCGCCCTCGGGCAGCACGCCGATGATGGTGTAAGGTTTTTCGTCTAACGTCAGGGAACTTCCCAAAACACCGGCGTCAGCGCCGAATTTTCGCTTCCAGAATCGATTCGACAGTATTACGACCTGTTCGTTGCCGATTTGATCTTCGCCTTCTGCAAACGTTCTGCCGATTGACGGCTGAATTCCAATCGTTTCGAAGTAGTTTGCAGAAACGAAACGACCCTGAATCTGCTCGGCATCTCCCTGACCCGTCAGGTTGACGCTGTTTGTCGAGAGTGTGTAGGCGGAGACGTGCGAGAAGACCGTGTTTTGAGTTTTCCACTCGATGTAGGTCGGAGGCGATGGAATGCATCTCGCGCATTGTGGAAATGTTTCGGATACGGTGACGAGCCGTTCGGCGTCGGCGTAGCCGAGAGGTTTCAGCAGCACGGCATCGACGAAGCTGAACATCGCAGTGTTTACGCCTATGCCGAGAGCCAGAGTCAGCGCTGCAATGGCAGTGAATCCCGGTTTCCTTGCCAGCATTCGAATCCCATAACGCAGGTCTTTGAGAAAATTGTCCATGGTCAGTTTCCAGTTTTCAGTTTCCAGTTTTCAGTTTCCGGCTTTCAGCTTTCAGAAATCGGATGCCGCTCTCCGGGCCGAAGACTGAAAACTGGAAACTGAAAACTATTCATGCCTGAGCGCCTCTACAGGATCTACGCGAGTAGCTCGACGGGCCGGGATGAAACTGGCTGCCAGAGCCACTCCTGTCAGAATTAGCGGAATAAGGATGAACGTCAGAGGGTCGGTCGCGCTCACTTCATACAGCAGGCTCTTCATCAATCGCGTAAGCGCGAAGGCCGATGCAAGTCCTATCGCTACGCCCGTAAGCGTCAGTTTCATTCCGTGAGCTACGACGAGCCTTATCACGTCGCCTGCTCGCGCGCCGAGCGCCATCCTGATGCCTAGCTCGTGCGCGCGCTGAGTTACGGAGTAGGACAAAACGCTGTAGATGCCCACCGCCGCAAGCGCCATAGCGAGGGCGGCAAATATGGCGAGCAGCAGCGTGCTGAAACGCTGAGGGGCGACCGATTGGGCGAGAGTCTCCTTCATGGTTTTGGGATTGGCAATGGCGATGTCTTTATCAACAGACCATATCTGATCGCGAATCGAACCTATTAGATTTGCTGCGTCGCCAGTCGTGCGAACACTCAGTAGCATCAGGCGCCAAGTGTTTTGCGTGTGCGGAATGTAGACAAGACCGCGAAGCTCATCGCCCAGCCCGTAGTACCTCACGTCTTGAACCACTCCGACTATCTCGCGCAGAAGATTTTCGTCTCGCCACGATCTTATGCGTTTGCCTATCGGGTCTTCGTCGTGAAACATCCGCCGCGCCATCGTCTCGTTTATGATGATGACAGGGTTGCTCTTTTCGGCGTCGCGCTCGTCGAAGGCGCGGCCACGCAGGAGTTTTATTCCGGTCGTTTGAAAGTAACCGGGGCTTATCACATTCCATTGCGTTTCGTGATCCGGGCCTGCGGGCGGTTCCGGGTGGCCTTCGATCAAAAGTACGCGACCGAGATAAAATCCTCCGCCGCCGAGCGGAAGCGCAGAGCTTACGGCAGCCGACTCGACGCCGGGAGAATCAGCCACGCGGTCTACGACGTTTTTATAAAAGGCCAGCGCCTGCGCATTATCGGGATATCTCAAGGAGGGACAATTGACGCTCATCGTCACGAGGTTGTCTGTGTTGAAACCGGGATCGACACTTTGCAGATGAATGAAACTTCTGATCATCAATCCTGCGCAGGCCAGAAGCACGAGCGAGAGAACCACTTCAGCCACGACGAGAATGCTGCGAAGCGAGCGGCCTCGCGCTCCCTCGGTCGCGCTGCGCCCGCCTTCTTTGAGCGATTCGTTGAAGTTGGTTTTCGTGGAATGAAGCGCAGGTATGAGTCCGAACAGAAGCGCCGTCACTACTGACACAGCCATAGCGAACAGGAGTACGCGGAGATCGATTCGAGCCTCTGCGATTCCGGGGATGTCGGAAGGAGCGATCGCCGTGAGCAGATCGACTCCCCAGAAGGCGAGCAGCAATCCCGCTCCGCCTCCCGCGAGGGCCAGCATCACGCTTTCGGTCAATAGCTGCCTTATCAGTCGAATCCGCCCTGAACCAAGAGCCATTCTTATGGCGATCTCGCGCTCACGCGCTGTGGCGCGAGCCAGCAGAAGGTTGGCCACGTTCACGCAGGCTATGAGAAGGACGAAGCCGACGGCTCCGATCAGAACCATCAAAGCGAGTTGGATATCATCGTTGACTATATAATCGCGAAGAGGAATCGCTTCGTTCGTCCATCCCTTGCGCGATTCGGGAAAATCCTGCTCCAGCCTGCGGGCTATTACCTCCATCGCGGCTGTCGCCTGTTCGATTTCAATGCCGGACTTGAGGCGGGCGACCGCGTTGAATATCATGTTGTCGCGTCGCAGCATATTGGGCGAAGGATTAGAGCCGACGGCCAGCGGCGCCCAAAGGTCGAAGCTCGCGGGCCATTGCGAATCTTTCGGCATCACGCCGATGACCAGGTAGGGTCGTCCGTTGAGATAGATTTTCTGATCGAGTATGCTCGCGTCGCCGCCGAACTTCCGCTGCCAAAGTTTGTAGCTGATGACGAGCGCCCGCGCGGCGTCGGGTTTGTAATCGTCGGCTGAAAAGGTTCGCCCCAGCACCGGCTCGACTCCCATCACGGCGAAGTACTCTTCCGAAACCGTCCCCACCTCGACACGCTCAGGCTCGCCGCCGCCTGCGAGATCGACACTCTGGAAACCGAAGACGGCGACCTTATCGAAGACCTCAGTTTCCTGTCGCCAGTCGAGGTAATCGGCATAAGTGATGCTGCCCCGCTCTATTTCGCGCGCCGTGTTGACGGAGACAGGGACGACGAGCGTATCAGGATTTTTGTATGGCAGTGGGCGAAGCAGGATCGCGTTGACGACGCTGAAAATGGCGGTGTTCGCGCCGATTCCTAATGCCAGAGCGAACAGGGCGACAGCGGTGAAGCTCTTCTGCCTGAGCAGCACGCGCAGGCCATAGCGCAGGTCTTTGAGAAAATTGTCCATGGTCAGTTTCCAGTTTCCAGTTTTGAGCTTTCAGTTTCCGGCTTTCAGCTTTCAGAAATCGGATGCCGCTCTCCGGGCCGAAGACTGAAAACCGAAAACTTAGAACTATTCGTAGCGAAGCGCGACTATCGGATCGACTTTCATCGCCCGACGCGCGGGGATGAAACTGGCTGCCAGAGCCACTCCTGCCAGCAGGAGCGGAATCGCGATGAACGTCAGAGGGTCGGTCGCGCTCACCTTGTAGAGCATGCTCTTCATCACCTGAGCGAAAGCGAAGGCTGCGCCGAGGCCGACTGCGATGCCCATCGCGGTGAGCCGCGCGGTCTGTCGCAAAATCAAACTCAATACGTCGCCTCTCGTCGCGCCCATCGCCTGACGGATGCCTATCTCGCGCGTGCGTTCGGTGACTGAATAGCTGATCACGCCGTAAATTCCTACAGCCGCAAGCAGGGTCGCAACAGCGGCGAACAGGGCCAGCAGCAGAGTGTTGAATCGCGGCTTCGAGACGGTTTTCTTCAGGTATTCCTGCATCAGTTTCACGTCGTAGACGGGAACATCCTTGTCCAGATTGGCGAGCGCCGATTTGACGCCCGCCACTATGTCCGAGGAGTTCGAACGGGTGCGGATAGCCAGACCCATAAACCACCACGGAGTCTGCTGGTAGGGAAGATACATCTCGGCTCCCGAATCCGCCTCAAGACTCTTGTGCTTCACGTCCCCGACCACGCCCACTATCTCGGCAACAGTGTCGTTGTAGCCGATTTTGATTCGCCTGGCTGTAGGGTCTTCGCCGGGAAAATGAATTCGCGCGAAGCTTTCGTTGACTATTATAACTTTGGGCGATTTATCATTGTCGCGCTCGTTGAATGCGCGGCCTCGCAGAGTGGAGATGCCCAATGCCTTGAAGTAATCGTGGCTGACGGCGCGATAGTTTGCAGAAACTTCATCGGCGGGCGAGGCAGGCGGGCGACCCTCGACCTCGAAACTCATACTCATATTGCTGCCAGCCAGTGGCAGCGTCGATATCGCGCCTGCCGATTCCACTCCGGGCAGAGTCCTGATCTGCTCCAGAAGGCGGTCATAAAATCCTCGCCACTCTTCAGGCTCCTTGTATTTGGAATCGGGAAGCATTATGCCCATCGTCAGCACATCGTCAGGCCTGAAACCGGGATCGACTTGTTGAAGCCGATAGAAACTTCTGAGCATCAGCGATGCGCTGATCAGAAGTACGAGCGCGATTGAGACTTGGGCCACTACGAAGAGAGATCGGGCGCGATTGCGCCTGAGGCCGGAGCTTGCGCCGCGCGAGCCTTCTTTCAAGGTTTCATTCAAGTCGAGTTTCGAGACCTGAAGCGCGGGCGCAAGGCCAAATATCAAGCCCGTCACAACGGACACGAGAAGAGTGAAAACGGTCACGCGGGAATCGAGCGCGATTTCACCGAGTCGCGGAATATCTTCGGGACTGAGCGATATCAGAACATCCAGTCCCCACATCGCAAGCAGAAGGCCAAGCCCTCCGCCGATGAGCGCGAGCAGAAAGCTTTCGGTCATTAGCTGACGGATGATGCGAAGACGAGAGGCTCCGAGCGCAGAGCGAATGGCGATTTCTTTCTGTCGCGCACTCGCTCGCGCCAGCAGCAGATTGGCGACGTTGGCGCAGGCAAGGAGTAGCACCAGCCCGACCGCCGCGAGCAGCACTATAAGCATGAGCCGAATATCGCCGACGATCTCTTCATAAAGATAAGAGACGCGCACGCCCTCCCCCGCGTTCGCATCCGGGTACTGGTCGGCGAGTCTTCCCGCGACAGCATTCATTTCCGATTGCGCCTGCTCAAGCGACACTCCTTTTTTGAGGCGGCCTAGGATTGTAAGAAAATTCGCGCCGCGCTGATTGAGCCACGATTCGCTGAAAGAAATCGGCAGCCACAACTCGGCCCGTTCTTCCCTTAAAGAGAAATTGAACCCTTCGGGCATCACGCCGATGATGGTATAAGGCTTCGCGTCAATCGAAATCGTCTGTTCCGTGATGTTCGGATCAGACCCGAAACGGCTCTGCCACAAACTGTGACTGATGAGCGCGATCTGATTACCGGGCCTATCTTCCCCTGCGTCGAATACGCGACCGAGGACGGGCGTGACGACGAGCATCGGAAAGAAATCCGAAGACACTCCCATTCCCTGCACGCGCTCGGCCACGTCTCCGATCTTGGTTGTGAAGTCGCCCGACTGAATGGCAGCCATATGTTCGAAGCTTTCACCCTGCGCTTTCCAGTCTTTGAAGTTCAGATAGGAGACGGAGCCTCCCTTCTCCGGGTCGCTGAGTTTCACCTGTGACATCTTCATCAATCGATCCGACTCAGGGTAGGGAAGCGGGCGAAGGATGACAGCGTTTACGACGCTGAATATCGCGCTGTTGGCTCCTACGCCGAGGGCCAGAGTCACAAGGGCGATGACAGTAAAGAAGGGTTGTTTGATGAGCGAACGCAATCCGTATCGAAGGTCTTGAAAGAAGGTTTCCATAGCGATCCCCGATCTTTAAGATACACCCCGATGTGGAACTGACAAAAAGCGTGCCAGTCGATTTACAAACTCAAATGCTGGGATCAGAAGGTTTGAATAAAGCTCATGCAAGCGGCAAGAAGCGCGGGTGTGCGTTTATGGGAAGGCGGCGTCCCGGAATCGAAAGTTCTATCGAGTCCTTCGAATGCGGAATGCGGAGTTTTATTCCGCATTCCGCATTCTGGACTTTCCAGACTCTCAAGACTTTTTATTTGAATTTCGATTCCTCGATGGCGACGTTGTGTTTGACCTCCGTGAGTTTGTATGTGGCCGGTGGTTGAAGCATGAGATACGACACGCGAATCGAGAAAGGAACCTTGATGCCGTCCACATCGCGATAGTCCTCGAAGTCCAACTGCTCCGGGTCGACTCCGACGGGCGTCGGGGTCAGCGTATACCTGCGAAGCAGGAGTCCCGTCTCCGTGTCGAAATACAACCGCACGGGCCTGCGGTCAGGAGTCATCATTCTCAGTATGAACGCTTCTCGGTCTCCGATCTTCTCCTTGCCGCCGAAAGTCATTCGCGGGTAAGGCTCACGGAGTTGCAGCGCGCCCAATCCGAGGGCGAGGCTGCGGATACGCGCGATCTCTGCCATATCCATCTCGCGCTGTCGTTCGCCCATCTTCACCCACCCGGCGTCGCCGACGAGAGCCTGAGTGATCACGCCCTGCTGACCGTTGACTATGATGAGGAGTTTCGATGGCGACTCGAACCACATCTCGACGGGAAGCGTGTTTCCCTGAACATTCACGTAAGAGCCTTTGATGACGCGGGTCTTGAGCTTGGCAGCGGCGTCTTTTCCTCCAACGGCGGCGATGTATTTATCGACGATCTGCTGCGGCGTAGGCCATGCTTCGGCGGGTCTTCGCCCTTCTTCCCTCGGCGGCAGAGCGCGGGGAAGGGGCGGGACTGTGGGCGGGTGTTCGTGGCCGACGTGACAGGTGAAGCAGGAAACTTCGGGCTTGCCTTCGAAGCTGGCCTTGTTGAGATTGATCGTCATCTCGATCATCTTGCGAGCGGTCTGCTTGGCTTTCTTGTCGTCTTTTTCGTAAGCCCATTCGTTGCCCGTTCGGACGTGACAGAAATCGCAGCGGACGCCGAGCGAAGCCGTGAACATATTCATGACGGAAAGGAGTTGTGAGTCGGGCAGACCCTTGAGCGCCTGAATATTTTTGCGGGTCTGATCGACGGTCTTCTCCTGGGCTGAAGTCTGAGGTTGTTGCTGGGCAGTCGATTGAGCCTCGATGGTGAGCCAGTGAAACAGCGTGAAAGCAGCGATTGCTGCCAGCGCAACCGTGCCGCGACGGATGGTTGCTTTTTTCATCGTGAGCGGTTCTCCTTCAAGTAAAAGTTCCACTGATTGTTTACTCATACCTCAAAGCGACGGAAGGATCAACCTGATCCTCATTGCAAACGTGAAATCGATGAACCACTATTTCAGGGAGGTGTCAGAATGAGAAGGCCAGGAGAGGAAGAGAACTCTGATTATTGGGATGGGCACAGCCCGAAGCGCAAAATCGAACTCATCGATGAGCGATTGGCAATCGGCAACAATCTGGCAGGGAGCCGTCATATCAGCGCGATCATCCCGCGGTGAAGGCGGCGTATTCACCTGTCGTCTTGCTGCGCGGGAGGACTTCTCTTTGATAGAGAGCGGCCATCAGCCAGCAGCAGGTGAATATCCATAGCAGATACTGCTCTGTAAACTGCGCTCCCGCCCTCGACCAGCCCGACATCAGCGCCAGCGCGAGGAAAGATGCGTCGCGCGCAATGCCTGCCAGAAACACCGTATTCCACACTCGTGCGACTGCGCCTCCTCCCATCTGCAAGGCGTAGCGCCGCACAACGAGGCACAGCGAGGCTATAATCGCGCCGATTGTCACCGCCACGAGACGATAGGTCGGTATGTACTGATCGTTGCCTGCGGCTGCCGCAAACAGATTGTCGCGATAGATGAAAGTGATGACGGGCATCGTCCACAGCAAAAGCATGTAAAAATAATCCTGCTTCAACAATTCGAATTTCAATCCGGTGCTCTTGTATGAGCGAATAGTCGTCACCAGCGCGCCGACAAAAAGCAGGTCGCTTATAGTGTAGATGTAGCGCAGCACTATACGATAAAAGAACAGCCACGCGGGCGAGCCATCAGTGTATTGCGGAACCATCTCGAAGTTCATCGTCGTAAGCCGCGCTTCGGCCACGAGACGAATGACGAGGAATATGAGAATCAGAGTCCAGGTCAGGTATCCATGATCGGAGCGAGAGAAGAGCTTTCGCGCCTGAGCGATCTGAAACAGCGCCACTATTTCGAAGAGCACGGTCGCCGAAAAAAGCACCTTCGATGTCAGCGTCGTGGCTGCATTAGGTCCTCCCATAGAGATTGCAATGGCAAAAGCAATCGGCCATAAAAACAATGAGATTATTAAAGGCACGAGTACGGATTTCGATTTCATTTTGAAACGGCTCCTCTCCCCATTTGAGCTATCTCGTCAGCAACCTGCGCCGCGCCTGCCGACCCGAGCCATACGGCCAGCATCGGTCGCATCGCACTGGCAAGTTCGGGCAGATGAGAAGCGGTGATGCTTTCTGCCGACATGTTCATGCGGACGCAATAGTGCCTCAAGAGGTTATTTGCAGTAGCCTCTCCCAGCAGCGGCGTGAGGTAATCGATTATTTTTTTGTACAATATTCCAACCTGATCGGGCCGACGCGCAGTCTTTGACCATCAATGCACAAGCAAGCCTTGAATCGACTCAATCGCCCTTTTGAAATCAAAATCATCGCCTGAGAAGCTTTCAGAGACTCATTGAGGGCCGAAATCCTGCTGACGCGCCGGATTATAGAAACCCGTGCTGCGAGAGTCAACAGTTTATTTGGAGAGTGAGCATATCAGGCATACCGTAAACGATATGGTGTAAACCTGCGTCGCGCGCTTCCTTCCGTCTGAGGATAAAACGAAGCCTTGCCGTCATTTCTATCAAAAACTGCGGCTGGCATCCGAGTTGCTGCCCGAATAACCACACCATGTAAATCAACTCCGACGGAGGATGTAATGTTGAAGAAGTCAGCCTCGATAGCCCTTATCGCTTTATTCCTTATGCTCATCGTAGCGCCCGATGCGTCGGCTTATCAACGCTGCCGCACGCGGTCTCGAAGTGTCGCCGCGCGATCTTACTACACGCCGCGTCCATACTATCGAAGAGCATCCACGCGATCTTACTACGCACCGCGTTATAACAGGGATCGCCGCCGCAATAATCGCAGGACTAATGCCTTTCTGACCATCGCAGCGCCCGCAGCGATAGGAGCCGGTGTTGGCGCGATCGTGGGCGGCGGGAAAGGCGCAGGCGTGGGCGCGCTCTTAGGCGGCGGAGGCGGGGCCGCTTACTACCTGATAAAGAATCGTCGGCATCGTCGTCGCTGACAGCTTTCACTGCGCGCTTTTGGTCGATGTGTCAGGCTTGAGGTATTTGTCATACCACGCGAGATATCGCTCCAATCGGTCGCGCAGATACGAGGGCTTTGAAATCTCGTGATACTCGCCGGGATAGATCACCAGTTGTGTGTCTATGCCTAGACTGCGCAACGCCTGATACATCTGCTCGGAATTTATGAGCGGCACGTTGAAATCTTTTTCGCCGCATAAAAACAATGTCGGCGTCTTGATGCGGTCGGCTTTCAAAAAAGGATGCGAGAGCCTGAACCATAAATCGGTATTGCCCCACGGAGTGCCAAGCTCCGCTTCGTATTCGCGTATGTACATATCCGTCCCATAGCCCGCAAGCACGTTTGAAATCCCCGATCCGCTCACCGCCGCCTTGAACCTTTGGTCGCGGGCTATCACATAATTGGTCAGTATCCCGCCGTAGCTCCATCCTCCAACGCCGAGGCGATCCCGATCACTGATGCCCTGAGCCGTGACATAATCGACTGCCGCAAGCACGTCGTCGCCATCCTTGTTTCCCCAGTCGGCATAGATGGCTTTCGCGAAAGCTTCGCCGCGACCGGAACTGCCGCGGGGATCGGCGGCGACTACGACGTAGCCGCGAGCGGCGAAAAGTTGCCAGTCGAACATGAAATTATTGTAGAACTGCCACACGGGGCCGCCGTGAATGCGAAGTATGGTCGGATATTTTTTGCCCGCCTGATAGTCGGGCGGCTTGACCACGAAGCCGTGGATCAAAGTCCCGTCCTTGCTCTTGAAGCTTATTTCTTCGACCGCGCCGAGTTTGAGCTTCGCCATCAACTCCGTGTTTTGATTCGAAATCATGCGCGGCTCTTTCGCGTCGAGTGTGTAGACTTCAGCGGGCGCGTGAGGCGAAGTGAAGAGAGCGACCATTTTTCCCGATGCAGTGAGATCGAAGTTGATGACCTCGCGCCTTCCGGCAAGCGCGCGCTCGACCCCTCCGCCCGATGACCGAACTCGCGCGAGGTGAATCACTCGATCATCTTCGAGCAGGAAATAAATCCATTCACCCGACCATTGCGGCTTCGTCATATTGCGATCCATTGCGGGCGCGATGAGTCGCGCCGCGCCGCTATCGACCGTGATGACGGCGAGTTGATAGACCGCGTAATAAATCAGTTTCGGATCACCGCCGCGAATGTAAGCTATTTGTTTTCCGTCCGCGCTCCACGCCGGATAACTCTCCCACGTCGGATCGCAGTCGGCTCCCGTGTATGTGGTTAGTTGTCGCGCTTCGGCTCCTGCTCTCGCTTCGATCAAAAAGATATCGTAGTTGTCATGTCGGTCAGGGTCCGCGCCGCGCTTACTTACGAAAGCTATCTTCGCGGAGTCGGGCGACCACGCGGGCAACATTTCATCAAAATTGCCGGGAGTTAAAATCTCCGATTTGCGAGTAGCGATGTCGAAGAGATAAATGTGCTGGCGCAATTTTCCGAGATAGCCTTCTTCATCGAGTTTGAATTGAAAACGGTCGATGACTATGGGCTTTGGCGTTTTTTTCTCTTTACTCTTTTCATCCTGCGCATCGGGGTCAGGGTCTTTGACGACCAGAGCGATACGTTTTCCATCGGGTGAAAAAGCGTAATCCGTCACGCCGCCTTTCAAATCCGTGACGCGCTCCGCCTCGCCGCCCGCGCGATTCATCAACCACAGTTGATCGATTTCGTTTTCCACCGTGCGACTCGAAAGAAAAGCCAGATACCGTCCGTCGGGACTCCAACGGGGCAGGCTTTCGCTCTCCTTCGTGTGAGTGAGTTGAATAGAGCGCGAGCCGTCCCACGAGGTCATCCAGATGTCGCTCGTTTTTTCGTCTTCTTTCGTGTCGTGAGTGGTGACGGTGTAGGCGACCCAGTTGCCGTCAGGCGAAATCTGCGGCGAGCCGACTTCTTTGATCAGCGCAAGATCATCGAGCGTGACTAATCTTTTCTCCTGCGAGTGAGCCAATAGAGTCGTCGCCATCAGCGAGCAGGCGAGCAAGAGCGATAGGAATTTTTTCATAAACGACCTTTCTTTTTCTGGACGGGATGATGAGAGAAAAATATAGCGCAAGCCGTGAGCGGGCAAAAGAAGGTTTGCTGAATGCGATGATGAAAAAACCGGATAGCGATCAATCGATATCGCGCTTCGAGAGGCGGAGCCTCAAAAAGACCTGCGGGTTGATGTTGAAAAACTTTCCCAGCTTTCTGGCGACCGAAACGCCGATGGGCCGCTTGCCGCTGACCAGTTCTGAAATTATGCCTCTTGATTTGAAGACAGGAATGAGATCACTTTGCTTGAGTCCTCTGTCTTCGAGCAGAAAGGCCAGAACTTCGTGACCGGGCGCATCAGCTATAGGGCAATGTTCTTCTTCGTAATGTTCGATGAGCGTCGCCAGCAAATCGAGCAGCATTCCTTCTTCGCGCGTCAACACGCTTTCAGGTTTCGACATCAACGTGTTTACAGCCTCAAGAGCGCGCTTGTATTCAGCCTCCGTGCGAATCGTCGCAGGCAACGCCTCGGCGAGAAGCCTTCCGTATTTCGTCGGGTTCACCTTGTTAGCCGCTACAATCATCTTTCCATTTACCTCTCGAATATTCCGCGTGCGTCAGAACAAATCGCACATAGACGATTTTGTGTCGAAATTTGATCTTCGTGATCAGTCGGTATTTGTTGCCGCCGATGTTAAAGACTATGCAACCTCCAACCTGATCAGCATGCGAGAAATCTTTTTTAACATCTGCCAGATCATTCCAATCGGCCTTGAGCGTAATTTTGTACCAGTTGCGAAGCACGCGTTCAGCGTCAGGGTGTTTCTCCCAAAAACCTCTGAGGGCTGTTTTGCTTATGGTTCTCATAAACAGCACCTTTCTTTAAAATTAAATTTGACTTCGATCTCATTTCTTTCTCCTCTAACTGTGGTTTGTGCGCTCTCATTTACGAGAACACGCCTATGCTCTCATTTATGAGAGCCAGCGTCAAATGAAAAATGGGTAATGATGAAAGAGTAATGCTGACGGTTCAGCTTTGCCGCGTAGCGGCACTTGAGTTTAGCCGCGTACTTCAGTGCGCGGACAGATTCGTGTGGATATCCTCGTCGCGCGAGCGACGATTGAATCATTCAGTCGTCGCTCGCGCGACGAGGCGGAACGGGTTCGATGGTTCCCGGCGTTGAAACACCGGGCTAAAGTCATCGGGCCGCTACGCGGCAGGAGTAACGGCATTACTTTTTCATGACCACCGAAAAATGAACCGGCTTTTTGGATTCAGGTCATCCGATGTTTTGGGAATTGCCGAGCAACCATCAAAAAGTTCGACTCAATCGCCAGTCTACCAGTTATCGCTCGCGCCGCCTCCGCCGAAGTCACTGCTGCTGCTCGAATCCGACGAACTGCTCGAATCCGATGAACTGCTCCAGTCGCTCGTCGAGTAACTGCTCGTGTCATAAGAAGTGTAGCTTGTCGAATCGCTTTGATAGCTGCTCGGAGTCGGGGCGGGAGTGTGAGATTTGCCGCGTCGTTTCTGCCTGCTGATTTTAGGTTTGCTCTGACTCTTCGGTTTGGTGACGCGGGAACTCGCTAAGACATGCTGCTCGGCTTTGCGGCGGCGCTTCACGAACAGGGAGATTATCAAAGCGACCGGCGCGATGATGAAAAGCGATACGGCGAGCAGAAACATCGCCCCTTTGGAAAACCAACCGCTTGATTCTTCCGGTGTCTCGGCGGGAGCCGGTTGATCGAGTTTTTTTGCCAGAGCGCGATCCGTCCCGTCGATTCCGCGCTGCAAAGCATCAGCGAACCTTCCCGCTTTCAAGTCGGTTCGCATCCCGCGTATGATTTCGCCTGCCGCATCGTTCGTAATATCTGCCTCAAGACGGCGGCTCACTTCCAATCGCGTCGAGCCGCTATACGCTCCCTGAGCGTCAGGCTTGCCGATGGCCACAAGAAGCAGAAGGCCGAACTTGCCGACCCCCGCGCCTATGCCCCATTGGTTTGCCATCTGACGGGAGTATTCCTCGACGGGGCGACCTTTGAGGCGGTCGACAGACACAGTGACGACAGCTAGTTCCACCTGATGCCGGACGGCGAAATCGCGCAGTCGCAAATCAATCGACTTCTTTTCTTCACTGTTGAGCTTTGCTGCGAAATCGTTGACCAGCCCTTGACGGGAAGGGATAGCGAACTGAGCCTGCGAGACTGAAACAACGAGCAGCAGCGCGGCGGCGCTCATCAGCATTTTCCTTGAGTTCATCACGCGAACCTCGATACGGCTTTCACTGCGCCGCCATTATAGCCGACTGCCGCGGGATTTCATTTGATTTTCTTCGCTTTGATCTCCTGCCCCTCGATGCGAATGATCAGGTGAGTGACCGCGCCTTTTTCATCCCGATAGAAGATCAACTGCGCCCCGACTGAGGCAACTGAAAAACGCGCTTCCGATTCCGGCACCAACTCTTCTTTCGTATCTCCTGGGGGCTGGCCGAAAAGTTTATCGCCTTCTCGCGTGATGGTGAGCAAGCCGAACGGCGTGTCGTACTGCCCTGCGTAATCGTCATAAACTTTCGGATCGATTTTCGCTTCGGGCTTTTCGAGTTTGCGGAGCGTATCTACGGCGTTCGTATTCTTCGGATCGAGTTCGAGCGACTTCCTGTAATTCTTTACGGCCATCTCGCGATTTCCAGCATTCAGATAAGCCTCGCCCAAACTATCATAAGTATTCGACGATTGCGGAAACTCGCGGACGTTGATCTCGAAGACGGCTATCGCTTCTTTCATCCTGCCCCGACCGAGAAGTTGATAGCCGAGTTGATTGATCTGACTCTCATCGATGTAATAAGTTCCCGCGCCTCCGGCTTTCCCCGCGTCAAACGCCTTGATCGCCGCATCGATTCCTTTGTCAGCGATATTGGAGGCGAGAAATTTATGAAGCGGCATCACTCCCGACACGATCTTTTTGTCTTCTTCATAAGCCCGTTTCTCCCACGGATAGCTCTGCCGGTTCAACTCTATGGCTTTCTGATAATGCGCCATCGCTTCATCTTTTTTGCCGAGACCGAGCAATGCCTCGCCCAGTCGCTCGTGCGTAGCGTATGAGGCGGGAAACAGGCGGGCATTGAGTCTGAAGACCTCAATCGCTTCTTCCTTTTTTCCCGCTCGCTGTAATCGCTCGGCGGCGTCGAGCATTTCTTCTTCATCTATATAGTGAGCATTCGGATTGCCAGCCTTCGCCCGATTGAACTCCGCAAGAGCCTGACTTATGCCTTTCGAGGAAAGCGAGCGATACAGATTTTTGGCGAGCGACTCGCGAATATCTTTGAGGCTTGAGCTTTCATCCTGCAAACGGAGCGCGCCGGTTTCGATCAAAGCCATGGCAAGCTCGATGACTTTATCGCGCTTCTGCTCGATGTTTTGTTTCGTGTTGGTTTGTCTGATGTCGACGGGGACGCCTATGCCTTCCCAGCAAAAATCCGTCTGATCGACGAACAGCTTGAATGAAACCGAAAACCTCCAGCCGTTAGGCAAGCGATCTCCATAAACATCGGCGAACACTCCCGAAGTCGCATCCCCCACCGTCGTCACATGAGGCAGCACTCGCATGGCGAGCGCGAAATTTTCAGCCGCGCTTACTGAATGACGATGAGTGAGCAATATGACCGGCTTCGTGAATTGGGTCGCGCCGTCAGGCTCGACGTACCAGTATTTCCACGACGTGAAATCCGTATGGCGCGGGCCGTTTCGTATCTGCGTCTTCATATAAAGCCGCTTGCGGTCTGCGAATCGGTCAGCGATCAATTTGCCCACGCGGTCATCGCCTCCGCCGTTTGAGCGAACGTCGACGACGATGCCTTTGGCGTCCTTGAACTCTTTGATTATTTCGTCAATCGTCGCCGTGCTTTCTTCCACGCGACCGAATCCGCGAAAATGAAAATAGCCTATCGAATCCGTCAGCCACCCGTAGTGAAACACTCCGTTCATGCGAGGCTGAAAGCGACCCTTCAGGTATTTTTCTTTGATGAGGTCGAGCGAGAAATCTTCCATCTTTATCTCGCCGAGTATGCCGGATTGAAAGGAGCGAAAAGGCGAGGTCAGACGGACGTGATTGTCGTTGAGATGACCGATGAGGTTTGCCATTATTTCGAACAACTCTTCGTCGGTCGTCTTCGCTGTGACGCGCGGGCGATAGATTTTATAGAGCGCGTCCCAATCGATTTTTTTCGCCCCGAAAATCGCATAGTTGCGATTGTATGTCTGCCAGAAATATTCGAAGTTATTCTCAGGCTCGCTCAATTGTTGAGCCGTTGGCGACAGAGGGCAAAGCACGAGCATTGCCGCGACCACGATCAGCGACACGACGAATTTTTTCATGTGATACTCCTTCGAAGAGTCTGGAGTCTGGAGTCTGGGGTCTGGAGTCTGGGGTCTGGGGTCTGGAGTCAGAAGGCAGGAGTCAGGAGTCAGGAGTCAGAAGGCAGGAGTCAGGAGTCAGAATAAAACCGACCACCGACCACTGCCGACTGCCCACTGCCGACTGCCGACTGCCCACTGCCGACTGCCCACTGCCCACTGCCCACTGCCGACTGCCGACTGCCCACTGCCGACTGCCCACTGCCGACTGCCCACTGCCGACTGCCCACTGCCCACTGCCCACTGCTATTGTTTGCACTTCTGCTCGACCAATCGACCGAGCGCCTGCGCGTCCTGATCCGAAGGGTCGATCTGAAGGGCCTTTTCGAGATATTTTTGCGCCCCCGCGCAGTCGTTTTTCAAGACCGCGATGCGGCCAAGTAAGACGTGCGCCGGGATGAGCCTCGGATTCCAGAAGACGGCGGCCTTCAGCGCGTTTATCGCCCTCTCGAAATCGCCCCGCCGCTCGTAGACTCTTCCCATCAACAGATGAGCTTCATAGTTTTGAGGCTCGGCCTGAAGCAGGCGACCGAGAGCGGCAAGAGCGTCTTCATCGCGACCGGAGAAGAAAGCGTCACGGGCGCTATCGATGGATCGCTCCTCGCGCGCCGAAGCAGTTGAAGTAGTCGAAGCAGTCGAGTTGGTGCTTGGGGCATTGACTCTTTCATCCTGCTCGCGCTTGTAGCGATAATAATTCGCTTTGCTGAAAGCGGTCTTGATCCGAGCGAGCAGCGGCGCCCCTTTCGTCTCCCACTGAGCGAACTGCGGCAGGAGTTTTTTGGCCTGATCCGAAGCTTCGGCTGCGCCCGGTGTGTCGCCGAGAGCCGTGAGCGATTTGCTCAAAACATAGTATGCCTCTCCGTCAGACGCGCGCCGCTCGATCTCTTTTCTCAAAGTCACCGAAGCGTTTGTGTAGTCTTTCGCCAGATAGTAAGCGTAACCGAGATTGAAAAGCGTATCGGTATCGCGCGGCGCGGCGTCTGAAGCGGGCTTGAGATGATTGATGGCATCGAGGAATAGATTCTTTTTGATCATCAGCACGCCGATGTTGTTGTAGACCTCGAAGAGCGGCAGCGGAGCGGCGAGTTTCTGTTGAGATTCGAGCGCGCGGTCTGTCTGCCCCGTAGCGTCGAGCGCGACTCCGAGATAAAACTGCGCTTCGTCATAGCGCGGATACCGCTCGTCAATCTGCGAAAGTTGTTTGACGGCTTCATTGTAATCGCCCGCTTCGTAATGGGCGCGGCCAAGTTCGAAGATGGCAGGCAGATATTTGCGATTCATTTTTCCCGATGAATCGGTTTTTTCATAGAACTCTTTGTAATCCTTGATCGCTCGTTCGAGGAAAGCCGCTCGCGCCTCGCGGTCGCGCGTGAGCGTCCCTTTGATGAAATTCTCGAACGAGCCTATGGGAGCTTCCGTAGATTGAGAGACTATCTGATCGCGCGAGAAGGGAAGCGCCTGATTGTGTTTGTACAGAATCTCGTAGGTGAGATTTCCCTGAAGCCTCTGGATTTCGAGCAGGTCTCCGCTGATGTTGAATTCAGCGACGAGACGGCCCTCGCGTATGTTCACTATTCGGGCGGTGATGGTTATGGTTCTTTCGATTTTCTTTTCAGCTTGCTCTTCAGGTTTTTTTTCGGTTTGCTCTTCTGTTTTTTTATCGGGTTGTTCTTCGGGTCGGGCTTCATCTTTCTTTTCGGTCTGCCGCTCGTCGTTTATGCGATAGGTTCCCATGATGACGAGCGATGCGCCCGCGCGCTCGGCGATTTTTATCATCGTCGCGCGAGTCAGTATAGCCGTTGGCGGAAGCCCTTCCTGCTTATAGGCGACGTTGCGCTCATCGGGTTTGATGGCGACAAGGCCCGGTTTATCGAGCAGGTCGGAGAGTTGAGCGGCGAAGCTTTCGCCTATCCAGTTGTACTCCGGTCGGCCCGACAGGTTTTCAAAAGGCATGGTGATGATGGTGTCTGTCGCAGGGATAGAAGCCCAAGCCTGCGAGGTGAGTATGAGAATGATGCTCAGGAGTATTCGTTTAAGCATAAGCAAATGGTTCTGACACAAATTCGATTTTATGGCTTCGTAAGCCAACGATCTATTGTCGTTGCGCTTGGCCCGCTCGTCAATGTGAGGGAGGCTGAAGAACCGGATCGCTGTGGTAATTAAAAGGGGAGCGACGAAACGCTCCCTCTGCTCTGAATCTTGTTGAATTAAGAAGTCGGGGCGATAGGATTTGAACCTACGACCTTTCGGTCCCGAACCGAACGCGCTACCAGGCTGCGCTACGCCCCGAAAAACGAAGCCCCATCATATACGCTCGCTCGCCCTGTTGTCAAAGCGGGCCAAACGATGCCGCGCTCCCAGCCTCGTTTCTTTTTGTCAATTGCCTTACGGCACAAAAAGCTCTTACTATTCACGCGGAGAAATCACGATGGCGAAACTCAACAAGGCTGACCATTCCACCGGCAAATTATTCGATGAGCCTGACGTGCGATTCGACGACGAGCATCGCCCTCTCGCAGACCGACTTCGCCCTGGCTCGCTCGACGACTTCGTAGGTCAGGAAAAGATCGTAGGCTCCGGTCGCGCGCTGAGAAAAATGATCGAGGAAGATCGCCTTCAATCCCTGATACTTTGGGGGCCGCCCGGCACAGGCAAAACCACGCTCGCGCGAATAATCGCAGAAAGAACTTCAGCCCGATTCACTCCCTTCAGCGCAGTCGTGTCAGGCATCCGCGAAGTCCGCGAGGTGATGGCCGAGGCCGACTCGCACAGAAAACGAACCGGCGCGCGAACCGTCGTCTTCATCGATGAGATACATCGCTTCAATCGCGCTCAACAGGATGCCTTTCTCCCCTACGTCGAAGCCGGAACCATAATCCTGATCGGCGCGACTACGGAAAATCCTTCATTCGAAGTAAACTCGGCTCTGCTCTCGCGCTCGAAAGTCTTCGTACTCGAACCGCTCTCATCCTCTCACCTCATCGCCATAATGCGACGCGCCATCGAAGATCAGCACGGACTGGGAGATGAGCGAATGGAAATAACGGACGAACTTCTCAGCCTGCTGGCGGCTCACGCATCGGGCGACGCTCGCGTGGCTTTGAATACTCTGGAACTTGCCGCATCGATAGCCGAGCCGGACGCAGATGGCGCAAAACATCTCACGCGCGAAATTCTCTCTGAGGCCATGCAGCGCGCATCGCTCGTTTATGACAAATCGGGCGAAGAGCATTTCAATCTCATCTCGGCATTCATAAAATCGATTCGTAACTCCGATGCCGATGCCGCCGTTTACTGGCTCGCGCGCATGATCGAATCAGGCGAAGACCCTCTCTTCATAGCCCGTCGCCTCGTTCATCACGCTTCGGAAGACATCGGACTGGCCGACCCGATGGCTTTGGTCGAGGCAGTCGCGGCTATGCAGGCCACGCACTTCATCGGCCTTCCCGAAGCGCGGCTCGCGTTGACGCAAGCGACCATTTATCTCGCGCTCGCGCCGAAATCGAACGCGGTGCTTGCGGCTTATATGTCGGCGCAAAAAGACGCGCTCGAAACCGCCCGTGAGCCTGTCCCGCTCCACCTGCGCAACGCGCCGTCCTCGTTGATGAAACAACTCGGCTACGGCGCAGGCTATCAGTACGCGCACGATTACGGATCACACAGGGCCGAAGATATGGAGTGCCTGCCCGAAAATCTTCGGGGAAGAAAATATTACAAAGAGTCTGGAGTCGAGAGTCTGGAGTCTGAAGTCCGAAAGCAAAGCGATACTAAAAAGGAATCACAATGAACCATCCTGCTGACTTCACACGCCGGACTCCAGACCCCAGACTCCAGACTCTCGACTTTCAAAGGAGCAATCCATGGCTGAAGTGATAGTTTCGTCAGTCGGTTTTTTGAAACAGGAAATCACCGCAGGGCCGCACAAGCTCTACGCCGATGAACCAACCGATGCAGGCGGAAGCGATGCGGGGCCTGATCCTTATTCGCTGCTTCTGGCCGCCCTCGGCGCATGCACTTCGATGACGCTGCAACTCTACGCCCGGCGCAAGCAGTGGCCGCTCGAACGAGTCGAAGTGAGCCTTCGTAACGAGCGCATCCACGCTCGTGATTGCGAAGAGTGCGCGAGCGAAGACGGCCTGATTACGCGGATCGAAAGATATATTTCGCTCACCGGCCCGCTCGACGAACAACAGCGGGCGCGGCTGCTGGAGATAGCTCAACGGTGTCCTGTGCATCGCACGCTCACGGCGGAAATATCGATCAAAGATTTTCTCGATTGAGGCTAACTACACTGGAAACTATGTTTTTAAACTTTTCTGCGATTTGAGATTTCCAATTTGAGATCGCAGAAAAGCTGCTTCAACCGTGTTGGCTTATTGAATAAAAGTCGAATTTTTTAGTTTCCAATGTACTAACGCTTCTTCGCTTTGCCCCATCTTTCATAGAGGGCGGCCAGAAGGCTCTCGGCTTTTTTTATGCGGGGGCTTTGCGGAAGCTGGCTGACGCGCAAGGCGTCGAGGCTCTCTTTGAAAAAAATTTCGGCTTCCGCCAGTCGCCCCTGCGCCATCAGGCACTCTCCCAGCGCGCCTTTCGTCTCGGCTAGTGTCCGTCCGTCTTTCGGCATCGAGCGGCTGTACTGCCTTAATGCCTCGCTGATGATTGCTTCGGCGCGGGCGTGCTGCCCCGTGAGCGAAAGCATTATGCCTATAGCGACTGACGGAGCTTCGTTCTGACTCGAAGACATTCGCTCACTATAAATCGCTATCGCTTTCTCAAGCTCTCTTCCGGCTTTCGCTGTCCCGCTCAGAAGATATCTCGAATGAGCGAGGCTCAAAAAAAGTGACGCCGAAAACGGATGCCATTCGCCATGAATTTTCCTGTGAACATCGTAAGCTTCCGAGAGCAGCCTCAGAGCTTCTTTGTGGTTCCCTCTCTGGGTTTGAATCAAACTGAGGTGCTTGAGCGCGCCGCCCGTATGACTGCCCGATGTTTTCGCGTAAAGGCGCATCGCCTCCTGAACATGCGCCTCGGCTTTATCGATATCGCCCCATTGAATATAAGTCGATCCCAGATATTCCTGAGCGATGGCAACCGTGACATGATCTGCGCCGTAACGCTTTGTGAATATGTCGAGGGCCTCGATGAGCAGGCTTTCAGCTTCGGCAAACTCGTCCTTCACGTTGAGCAGGCTTGCGAGATCTAAAATTATGTAAGGCAGATTGTTGCCTTCATCCTTGCGACGTTGAATATCGAGAGCCTGTCGATACAATCGTTCGGCTTCCAATCTGTCTCCGCGCAGAGATTTGACGCCGCCAAGATAAAAAAAGCTTTCGGCTGTTTTTATGTGATCCTCGCCAAACAGCGCGAGGCGCAATGCGAGGGCCGATTCGAAATGCGCCTGAGCGAGATCGAGCCTGCCGATGGCGCGATATGTGTCGCCTATGGTCGTGTGAATCTCGGCTTTGATTTCAGGCTGATCGTTGAGTTCAGATTCAATCCTCCGCGCGGCTTCATCCAAAGCTTCGATCACCGTAAGATCGTGCGCTTTTCCTTTTCCCGGCGCGTACCAGCTTGGATTGGCGTAAGCGAGCATCTGCTGAAGGAAAGAGTTGATGCGCTCGGCTTTCGCCTGTTCGCGACGCGCGCGGTCGCGCTCTTCTGTCGCGATGCGCGACTCACGTTCGGCTCTGCGAGCCTGCCAGAAGGTGGCGACTATGCCTGCCATAAGCGTCAGAAGTACGAGCGCGGCGGCGGCGGCGGCGACTTTGTTTCGGCGCACGAACTTCGCGCTGCGATACGTGAAGGTGTCTTTGCGCGCAAGGCAGGGAAGCCCTTGATCGTGTCGGCGTATGTCTTCGGAGAACTGTTCGACCGAACTGTAGCGTCGCTGCGGCTCTTTGCGCAGAGCCTTCAAAACTATATTGTCGAGATCGCCTTTCAAACGTCGGCGCAGTTTTTCCCCATCTTTCTCCCGGCTTACGACCGCGCTCGGTTTTTCAGCTTCCTGTTCGCAGATTGCGCGCGTGATTTCATCCGTGTTCGCTGTCTTCAATCGATACGGGCGATGGCCTGTGAGGAGGTGGTAGAGCAGAACGCCGAGCGAATAGATATCGCTTGCGGTCGTCACCGCGTCGCCTCGCGCCTGTTCGGGGCTGGCGTATTCGGGCGTCATCGCGCGAAATTCAGTTCGGGTGGACTGAGCATTTTGGGCAGGCTCAAGCAGTTTGGCTATCCCGAAGTCGAGCAGCTTAGGCGCGCCTTCCGGGGTGACGAGAATATTTCCCGGCTTGATGTCGCGGTGTATGACGAGGTTTTGATGAGCGAAATGAATGGCCGAGCATACGGCGCGAAAAAGACGAAGCCGCTCGGTCAGGGAAATATCATTGCGTTCGCAATACTCTGTCAGAGGAAGCCCCTCGACATACTCCATCACGAAATAAGGCAGGCCATACGATGTTGTGCCGCCATCGAGCAGACGGGCGATGTTCGGATGATCGAGTCGAGCGAGTATCTGACGCTCGTTTCGAAAACGTCGAAGAATATCTTCGGTGTCCAGCCCTCGACGGACTACTTTTATCGCGACCTGTTTGTGATATTCGTCGTCATCACGCTCGGCCAGATAAACCGTTCCCATCCCGCCGTGACCGATCTCGCTGATGACGCGATACTGACCGATGCGATGATTTTCTACAGACATATCGAGGAGGGATTCGGCGACGAAGGAGACGGCGGGCGTTTCTATGAATCCTTCGGACTGCTCGCGAGCCGAAAGCAGTCGCTCGACGGCGACAGCCAGCGACGGGTCGCCTTCAGAAGCATGATCGAGAAAAGCGCGGCGCTCGGCGGGGTCGCATCCGAGAGCGGCGTTGAAGAGTTGTTTGATTTTCTGATAACGCTCAACCGTCTCTTTCATCGTTGCTCAGTTGATCGTAAAGCCATGCTTTGGCCATCTCCCATTCGCGCCTGACCGTAGAGAGTGAAACGCCCGTCACTTCGGCGGTCTCTTCCAAAGTCAGCCCGCCGAAGAATCGAAGTTCGACTATGCGGCTCTGCTCAGGATCGAGTCGGGCCAGATCGCCGAGCGCATCATCGAGCGCGACTATGTCCAGGTCTTTCCCCTTCGAAAAGGATATGGCCTCATCGAGCGAGAGCTTTTGACGGCGGCCTCCTCGCTTTTCTGTCGTGTGCAGTCGCGCATGATCGACGAGTATCCGTCGCATCATGCTCGCGGCGACGGCTATGAAGTGCGCGCGATTCTGCCACGAGACGCGCGTTTGATCGATCAATCTCAGGTAAGCTTCGTGAACGAGCGCTGTGGCCTGAAGAGTGTGATCGGGGCGTTCGCGCGCAAGGTAGCGGCTGGCCAGTCGGCGCAGTTCGTCGTAGACGAGCGGCATCAATCGGTCAGCCGCTTTCCGGTCGCCTGCGCTCACGTCGTTCAATATCTCGGTCACTTCTTCCGATGAAATTTCTGCCACAGCGCCTCCGGCAAAATGTTGGAGCCGATTTCCTCAGACACAGAGGATTATACAGAATCCCCTGCCTTAAAGCATCGTCGGGCCATCGCGACGCGGAGCGCACAAAAAAATCCTGCCTGCCTGAACATTTTTGTATGAAAAATTCGCGTATTATTGATGCCAACTTCAAATAGGAGTGTCGATTGAAATGAAAAAATCGTTGTTCGTGTTATTGAGTCTGATGATTTCAAGCCCGTTTATCATTTTTTCGGAGAGCCTCGCCTCGCCTGCCCTTGCCGATGAGGTTGATCTCATCGTCGTCACTGATGACAACACCCTTGCGGGATTCAACAGCGCCTCGCCCGACGCGCCCGTTTTTTCAATGCCTGTGACCGGGCTTGAGCCGGGCGAAAAGATAGAAGCCATAGAGTTCATCACCGGAATGAACAAGGTATTAGTCATAACCAATCTGGGCATAACTCATGAGCTTGACATCTCGACCGGGGCGGCTCGCTCGATAGGAGTCATCCCCTCCACACTCGTCGGCGAGAATCAGGGATTCGATTTCGATCCGGTCACGAAAATTCTTCGCCTCATAAACGAGTCCGGGCAAAACGTGCAGATAGACCCCAGCACGGGAAGGCTGAAAGATATAGACCCCGCGCCTGTTTACGCTCCCGGCCAGCCTGATGCCGGAGAGAAATTGAAAATAACCGGGCTTGCTTACGCCAGCAACAATCCCGGCGCGACCAGCACTAAACTTTTTGCCTTCGACAGCGGGAAGAAGACTCTGGCGACGACTGACAGTCTCATAGCAGCCAACTGGCAGATCGTAGCCGTTATGGATTTCAACGGCGATGGCAACAACGACGATTTCAGCTTTGACATAGCACCCGACTCTGACACCGCGCTTGCTGTGAGCAAACTCGTCGATGAAGCTCTGGCAAAGCTATTCCATATCGATCTTCAAACCGGAAAGGTGGTCGAGATAGGCTCGCTCGGCATCGATAAGAATATAGTGGGAATGACTTGCCCCCAGAGTTACACTGACTGTTCGCTCAACACATCCCGCAAACTGCCTCTGGGAGCCGATCACACGGTGAAAGCGTTTATCAGTTCCAACAGCCAGCCAGCCTTCGATGCTTCGGCGAGCTTTCGCATAGTCTCTGGCCCGAATGCGGGGCTGACCGGGACGGCGAACACCAATGCCAATGGAGAAGCCGCTTTCGTTTACCGGAGCAACGGTCAGGCGGGAATTGATTCGATCATCGCCACAGGCTCAGTCGGAGGGAAGAATTTCCTGGGCGCGAATACCGTAGAATGGACTGACGGGCCGATCATCACAAGCGTCGAGATCACCGGGAAAAACATCACTGTCCGTGGCTTCAACTTCACACGCGACGACGATGTGGAGATCAACAGTCAGTTGGTGAACAAAACCAAATTCAAAAACAGTTTCAAGCTGGTGGCGAAAAACGGGCGCAATAAACTTCTCGCCTGCGCTCCGGGCGAACAATCAAAAACGAATACTGTGAGGGTGTTCTTCAACCCCGCCACTCCTCCTGCTCCCGCCATTCAGGACACGTCTGCATTTGCAACCTGTCCGTAAGAGGGCCGCGTGAATATAATGGTCGTCTATGCCAGGGGCGACCATTATATTTTCTTCCACCCGCGACAAACAGATACTCGACATCACCGCGCGCATCGACGAGTGGCTTGCTCAACGAGAAGTCCGGGAAGGACTCTGCCACCTGTTCGTCGCGCACACGACCGCTTGCATAACGACGGGCGAAGCCATCGAAGGCACGGATGAAGATTTGATGGAGACGCTCGAACGCATCATTCCGCCTATTCGTTTTCGCCACGCGCACGACCCCTCGCACGCGCCCGATCACATGATCTCATCGATTATCGGGCCGAGCCTCGCGGTTCCTATTCGCGGGGGAAAACTCGCGCTTGGGACCTGGCAGCGAGTTCTTTTCATAGAGTGCAACGGCCCGCGAAACCGTACACTCGTCATCACTGCCGTCGATGAAAGGATGGGATAGAGCAATTGATGATATGGCTTCAATTTTTCGCCTGCGCCGCGATCATTCTCGCCGCCGGAACTCAGGTTTCGAAGTACGGCGACATCATCGCCGAAAAGACCGGGTTGGGAAGAACGTGGATAGGCGTCGTACTGGTAGCATCGGTCACTTCGCTGCCTGAGCTAATAACCGGAATCAGTTCAGTCGTCGTATTCGATCTGCCAAACATCGCGGCTGGAGATGTGCTTGGCAGTTGCATGTTCAATATCCTTATACTGGCCCTGCTCGATGTCTTCGATGGGGCTTCGCCTCTGACGACCAAAGCTCATCCGGGTCAGGTGTTGACGGCAGCCTTCGGCGCGCTGATGTTGAGCGTGGTCAGCGTTTGTATCTTTCTCGGCGCACGCATACCGGCTCTGGGATGGGTTGGGATTCCGAGTCTTGCTTTTCTGGCGATTTATCTTCTGGCGGTCAGGATGGTTTTCAAGTACGAGAAGAAACGAATCGCTGAAACCATATCGCAACTGGCTGAAGAGGCTCAATACGAGCGCGTTACGAAAGCGAAAGCCTACACTATGTATGCTCTAAACGCCGTGGTGATCGTCGCGGCGGCCTCGTACCTTCCGCATATCGGAGAAGAGATTGCGGAGATGACCGGGCTTGGACGCACTTTCGTCGGAAGCATCTTCATCGCGCTCTCGACTTCGCTTCCCGAACTGGTGACTTCTATTGCCGCGCTTCGAATAGGAGCCGTCGATATGGTGTTCGGCAACGTGCTGGGAAGCAATCTTTTCAATCTCGCAATACTTGCAATCGATGACATCTTCTATACCAAAGGGCCGATTCTTTCCGCCATCTCAGACAGTCACGCTATCACCTCCAATGCCGCGATAGTCCTGACTGCAATTGCAGTCATAGGGCTTAGCTACAGGAGCGAAAAGAAGAGATTCCTCCTCGGCTGGGATTCGATTGGGATTCTGGCCATCTACGCCCTGACGACCTATATGCTTTATGCTGCGAGATGAAAAGCAGGCGCGAGTGCGCCTTTATATCGTCTCGTTGACAACCCACTGCTCAGTTTGTAGATTGACTCTTACCGTTTCCGCATCATCAGCATTGCCGTCATCGCACGGATGATTTAGAGTGCTTCATTTGACCGGCACAAGAGGCGACGATACATTAGACATGACAGGCAGCGCGTTTTTCCAAAGGCTTCATTCAGAGGATGAGACATGAGCATTGAAACCCTGCTGGGCGAAAGTATCATCACCACCAAACTGACCGAGATCGCTAACTGGGCGCGCAAGAATTCGCTCTGGCCCATGCCTTTCGGAACGGCCTGCTGCGCAATAGAGTATATGTCGATAGTCTCGGCTCACTACGATGTGGCTCGCTTCGGCGCTGAAGTCGTCCGCTTCTCTCCGCGCCAGTCCGATCTGATGATGGTCATGGGAACGGTCACCGACAAGATGGTGCCGGTGATGAAGAAAATCTATGAGCAGATGACCGAACCCAAGTGGGTTATCTCCATGGGCGCGTGCGCGACATCGGGCGGATTTTATCGCGCTTATCACGTCGTTCAGGGCATAGATGAATTCATCCCCGTCGATGTCTACATTCCCGGATGCCCGCCCTCGCCGGAAGCCGTGCTTCAGGCCATATTGATGATCCAGAAAATCGTCGAGAAGGAAACCGAAATCGATGCCAACGCCCGCCGCGATATCCGAGAGAAACTTCTCAGGGAAATAACCGTCTCTTCGCCCAAGCCGCTCCTCATGGCTTACGAACAGGCGAAAGAGGCAAAGCGACTCGTCCAAATCACACGCGAGCCTGTCGCGCCTCAAAACCCGATCTCAGCTTTGCTCAAAGCCCGGTTCAAAGATGAACTGCTCGACGAAGATGATTTTCGATCAGACCTGACCGTAAGCGTCAGGCCCGACCGCATAAAAGAAATCTGCGAGGCTCTCAAAACTGATCCGACTACGAAATGCGATCTTCTCTCGACGATAACCGGACTCGATTATCAAGGCTATCCCGACAAGACCCGCGACGAGCGATTCAATGTCGTCTATCATCTTTATTCGATGGACCACGGCCACCGAGTGCGCCTCAAAACGCCGCTTGCGGAATCCAGTCCCGAAGTCGAGTCGGTCTCTTCCGTGTGGAAGACGGCCAACTGGTGGGAGCGCGAAACCTACGATATGTTCGGCATCCGCTTCCGTCATCATCCCGATCTGCGTCGCATACTCTGTCACGAAGAATTTCACGGCCACGCGCTTCGCAAAGATCACGAGGCGGGCCTTCGCACTCCGCTTTCGCGCGATTACAAACTGCCGCTCGAATACATAACCGAATGGCGCGAGCATGAGCGACCTGATCGATTGAGCGGACAGCCTACCATTATCAACATAGGCCCGTCGCATCCGGCCACGCACGGCACGCTTCGCATAGTCGCAAGACTGGACGGCGAACTCATAACGGATGCCGATGTCGAGATTGGATACCTGCATCGCTGCTTCGAAAAGATGGCCGAGACTCATCAGTGGAATCAGGTCATTCCTTACACAGACCGGCTCAATTATATGTCGTCGTTTCTCAACAACGTCGGCTATGCGTGCGCGGTCGAAAAACTGCTCGGCATAGAAGTCCCCAAGCGAGTCCAGTACATTCGCGTCATACTGGGCGAGTTGTCGCGCATTATGGATCACATGGTCTGCATAGGAACGAACCTCGTCGATCTTGGCGCGATCACGAATTTCTGGTGGAGCTTCGAGCCGCGGGAAGAAATCTACGACCTGTTGGAGATGACATCGGGCGTCAGGATGATGGTTTCTTACGTGCGCGTGGGCGGACTCGCTTCCGAACTGCCGCGGGATTTCATCCCGCGCGCCCGCGAAGTTCTCAAGCGCATTCCGAAATATATCGATGATCTGCATCGCCTCAACACTCACAACCGGCTATTCAAACAGCGGGCAGTCGGAGTGACGGCCATAAGCGCCGAAGAAGCAATCGATTGGGGATTTACAGGCCCGATGCTTCGCGCCGCCGGAGTCGCTTACGACATCCGCCAGAATCATCCTTATTCGAGCTATGAGGATTTCCAGTTCGAAGTGCCTGTGGGCAATCGCGGCGATTTGTATGACCGCTATCTGGTTCGAATGGAGGAGATGCGTCAGAGCGTCAGCATCATCAATCAGGCTTTGGAGAATCTGCCCGAAGGCCCGGTTCAAACCGATGACCGTAGGATCACTCTGCCGCCGAAGCTCGGAGTTTATAACAACATCGAAGATTTGATGAATCATTTCAAATTGATCATGCACGGCATACAGACTCCGCCCGGAGAGGTCTACGGCTACACCGAGGCCGGAAACGGCGAGCTTGGTTTTTATATCGTCTCCGACGGTTCGATGCGACCGTGGCGAGTGCATGCGCGCGGGCCGTGCTTCCCCATATTTTCAGCGTTCCCCAAGATGATCGAGGGAGGGCTGATAGCCGACGCCGTTGCCGCGCTCGGCAGTTACAACATTGTCGCGGGAGAGCTTGACCGATGAAAGAACTGAGCGAAGAAGGCAAGCGACGTTATGAAAAAATATTGAGCCACTATCCTGAGAAGCGTTGCGCGCTCGTCCCCGTGCTTGCGCTGGCCCAACGCGAGTTCGGATGGATATCGGAAGAGGTGGCCGACTACATCGGTGGCTTGATGGGTTATCCGTCGTCTGACGTGTTGAGCGTCGCATCGTTTTACTCGATGCTGCACAAGCAAGCGCGAGGGAAATATCATCTGGAGATGTGCCGCAACGTGAGTTGCTGGCTGATGGGCGCGTACCCCTGTCTGGATGAGATCAAGCGTCAGCTTGGAGTCGAAGCTAATGAAATCACCCCGGACGGAAAATTCAGTTGGAACGTGACCGAATGTCTTGCCTCGTGCGGGACTGCCCCGGCGATGCAGGTCGGAGATCGTTACTTTGAAAACCTCACGCCTCAGCGCGTGAGAGAGATCATCGAAGAGTTGAAAAACGAATGACCAAAGTATTGCTCGCCAATATAGACGCGCCCGGTCAGAGGAAAATAGAGAAGTATCGCGAGCGCGGCGGCTATCGCGCGCTTGAAAAAGCTCTGGCGATGGAGCCGTCGGCGGTAATCGATGAAGTCAAAACGAGCGGCCTGCGCGGGCGCGGCGGCGCAGGATTCCCTACGGGGATGAAATGGAGCTTCGTGCCGCGCAACACGGGCAAAGCGACCTTCCTGCTTTGCAATGCCGATGAGAGCGAACCCGGCACTTTCAAAGATCGCTTGCTTCTGGAACGCGATCCGCATCTGTTGATCGAAGGCATGGCGATAGCCGCTTACGCGCTCGATTGCCACCTGTCTTATATCTACATGCGCGGCGAGTTCGGCTTCATCACCGAAACCATAGAATCGGCTCTGGAAGAGGCATACAAGGCGGGCTATCTCGGCCCGTCCGTGATAGGACGCGACTTCGCGCTCGATATTCATCTTCATCTCGGACAGGGCGCGTACATCTGCGGCGAAGAGACTTCGCTGATAGAATCGCTCGAAGGCAATCGCGGCTATCCGCGCATCAAGCCGCCGTTTCCAGCCGTTTCGGGTTTTCTCGCTTCGCCAACCGTGGTCAATAACGTCGAGACGCTCGCCGCTCTGCCGTGGATAATACTGAACGGCGGCGCAGCTTACGCTCAGATGGGAACTGAAAAAAGCAAAGGCACGAAGTTGTTTTCAGTTTCCGGTCACATCACGAAGCCTGGAACTTATGAAGTGGAGCTTGGTTATCCGCTGATGGATTTCATCAATAACGAATCGGGCGGAATGAGAGAGGGCCACACGCTCAAGGCTGTCATTCCGGGCGGCTCATCGGTGCCGGTGCTGACGGCTTCGGAATGCGAGGGGGTGCTGCTCGATTACGAATCGCTTTTGAAAGCGGGATCGATGTTAGGGTCGGGCGGAATGATCGTGCTTGACGAGACGACGCGGATGCCTGAGACGCTTTCGGTCATCGCGGATTTTTACGCGCACGAATCGTGCGGACAATGCACTCCGTGTCGCGAAGGCACCGGGTGGGCGGCGAAGATTCTGCGCAACCTCGTAGCGGGGAAGGGAAAAAATTCCGATATCGATCTGCTGCTCAAAATCGCCGACATGATGGAAGGCAAGACTATCTGCCCGCTGGCAGACGCGGACGTGATGCCTATCAGAAGTTTCGTGACGAAGTTCCGCAGCGAGTTCGAAGCATTGTGTAAGTAGCGGTGGTCAGTAGTCAGTTGTTTTGACTGCTGCTTATTGTTTTTTTGGGAGTATGGACTCTTCGGATTTCAAAATGGACAAGACGGCTTTCTCAGTCGCGTCGCTGGCGGATGCGGATGATGAGATGGCCTACTGGCTCTCACGGACGCCACAGGAGCGACTGCGCGCCGTAGAGCAGATAAGGCAGACTATTTATGGCTACACCTTTGCTACCGCCAGATTTCAAAGAGTTTTTGAGATTGCTCAACGAGAACGAAGTTGAGTATCTCCTCATCGGCGGTTACGCGGTCGGCTACTATGGTTATGTCAGAGCTACAGCCGATATGGATGTCTGGATAGCGTCGAATGCAGAGAACGCTTCCAGGGCTGTCGCCGCATTGAAAGAATTTGGCTTCAGTGTGCCGGAGTTATCCGAAGAGTTATTCCTGAAGGATGACACGATTGCTCGAATGGGCGTGCCGCCTTTTCGCATAGAGGTGCTGACAAGCATTTCCGGTGTCGGCTTTGAAGAATGTTACACAGAAAGAGTCGTTGACGTTATCGATGGGATTGAGCTTCCCATCATCGGCTTGCGTCATTTGAGGATGAACAAGAAGGCAAGCGGCAGATTGAAAGACCTGACCGATCTGGAGCATTTGCCTTCATAGTTTTTTGGGAAAATTGAGCGATGCCAAAATTCACACTCAACGATCAGGAGATAGAAGCCAAACCCGGCCAGACGATCATTCAGGCCGCACTCGATCACGGGATTACCATACCGCATTACTGCTATCACCCCGACCTGCCCATCGACGGCAACTGCCGCATGTGTCTGGTCGAGGTGGAAAAGATGCCAAAGCTCACGCCCGCCTGCACCACACTGGTCAGCGAAGGGATGATTGCGCGCTCGAACAATGATCGAGTTAAGGAATCTGTGCGCGGCGTGCTGGAATTTTTGCTCATCAATCACCCCGTCGATTGTCCCGTCTGCGATCAGGCGGGCGAGTGCCGCTTGCAGGATTACTACATGGTCTACGGCCTGCACACGAGCGAGATACCGCTCGACCTGAAGGTGCGCAAGCGCAAGGTCGTCGATCTCGGAGAGATGGTCGTACTCGATCAGGAGCGATGCATACTCTGCTCGCGCTGTGTGCGCTTCTTCGATCACGTCACCGGGACGGGCGAGATGCAGTTCTTCGGGCGCGGCGATCATAACTCGATAGGCACGTTCGAAGACCGCCCTTTGACGAATCCTTATTCCGGCAACGTCGTCGACATCTGTCCGGTGGGCGCTTTGACCTCGCGCGATTTCAGATTCAAGGCGAGAGTCTGGTTTCTTCACAGCACCGATTCCATCTGCGTAGGGTGTTCTACGGGCTGCAACACGAGAGTGGATCATCGCGACGGGACGATCTTCAGAATGATCTCGCGCCGCAACCCGGAAGTGAATAAAAGCTGGATGTGCGATGAAGGAAGATTGAGTTTCCATCGCCTTCAGGAGCGGGAGCGAATCGCCAGGCCGATGATAAAGAGCGTCGACGGCATGCAGGCTCCTGTCACCTGGGAAGAAGCCTTCAGTTCTGCCGATTCGACTATGAAGGAAATCGCCTCTAAGCACGGACGCGAAAGCGTGCTTGGGTTCGGTTCGGCTTCGGCGACCAACGAAGCTTTGTTTTTATTCAAGCATTACCTCAGCGAAAAGATAGGCGCGAACCAGTTCGAATTCCGACTCGACGGCGAAGATCGAACGGTGACTGAAAAAGAAGATGATCTCCTGCGTCGCATCGACAAAAATCCGAACACGACGGGCGCGATCAAAATCGGGCTTGTAAACGAACAACTCGGAGGCATTCGCGGCGCAATCGAGGCCGCCCGCGCGGGGAGGATCAAAGCCGCAGTGATCATTTATTTCAAACCGCTCGTCGCGCGAGCGGGCGATGATGAAAAAGAATCGCTCGTCGCCGAGCTTGTCAACGCGCTTCAGTACTCTGTAGTGATCGCCCCTTACAAAGCCGACTGGCAGCAGACGGCAAACGTGCTTATGCCTGTCGCGGCGTGGACTGAAGAACAGGGAACCTACACAAACTATCAGGGCAGGGTTCATTTCGCAGGTCAGGCGCTTCTGGCCGTAGGCGACGCAATACCCGCGTGGGAAGTCTTCGCCGGATTGCTCTACGCAAGCGGCGAGACTCGACTGTGGCTCTCCTCGGATGAAGTGTTTCTCAACATGAAAGAAAACGTGACGGCCTTTCACAACATCACACTTGAACAGGCTCGCCGTGAGGGCGCGCTTGCCGTTGAGTAGAATTGACTGAGTAGAATTTATGAAGCAACCGGCAAAAACGATCAACGTATCAGATATCGCCGAGCGGGAAACTTCTTTCGCTAAAGAAGTGTTTGCTCCGCTCGCGGGGATGGGATTGACCTTCACCCGCATGATGCAAAACGTATCGGGCAAAATTCGCCCGACGATAAGTTACCCGGAAGAGCGGCGCGCGTATTCCGAGCGATATCGCGGCGCGCACATACTGACGGCGCGCGAGGACGGAAGCCCGCGTTGTGTCGCCTGTTATATGTGCGCGACCGCCTGCCCAGCCGATTGCATTTACATCGAGCCGAGCGAACACCCTGATCCGCACATAGAAAAATTCCCGACGCGATTCGAAATCGATATGCTGCGTTGCGTCTTCTGCGGATTCTGCGTAGATGCCTGCCCTGAAGAAGCCATCATCATGAGCCGCGAGACCGAGATATGCGCTTATAGTAGAGATGAAACCATCTGGGGCATAGAGCGATTGATGCGACGGCCTGAGCTTGCGGAGTTCGGTCTCGGTTATCGCCCGAATGCGAAACTCGTCGATTCGCATCTGGCATTCGTGCCGAAAGAAAAACTCAAAATTGAGATGCCCAACACTGTCACGTTGAAAGAAAAAGCATTGATGATCCCGCACGTGACTTTCGATCCACGGGACGAATAGTGGTCAGTGGTCGGTGGTCAGTGATCGGTGAAGAGAGCTATTACAACGTTTCATTCGTTGTGGTCTTTGTAAGAATTAAGCTTCGCGAAATGGGCGATATCAGGCTCAACAGCAGCCTTCAAAAATGAAGAGCAACTGACCACTGACCACCGACCACTGACCACTGTTGGCTATTGACTGTTTTCAACAAATGGGCGAAAGTTTATCGACTTTTTGCAGCAATAGTACCTGATCGTAAAAGTTCAGAAAGGAGGCTTAGGCTTAGATGACTTATGTGATAGCGGAACCCTGCATAGGGACCAAAGACACTGCCTGCGTGGATGTATGTCCTGTCGATTGCATTCACCCGCGCAAGGATGAAGAGGCGTTCGAAGGCGCGGAGATGCTCTACATACATCCCGACGAATGCATCGATTGCGGCGCGTGCGAGCCTGCCTGCCCGGTTCAGGCGATCTTCACCGAGGACGATTGCCCTGAACAGTGGAGGCATTTCATCGAGATCAATGCCAACTACTACAAATGAGCAGGGAGTGTTGCCTTGACGTTCGTGATCTGTGAACCCTGCATCGGCACAAAACAGCTTGCCTGTGTCGATGTATGTCCCGTCGATTGCATTCAGGGCGGGCCGAACGAAGAACAAATGTACATCGATCCGGCGACTTGCACTGATTGTGGGGCGTGCGAGCCTGTCTGCCCTGTGTCGGCTATTTTTTATGAACCGGATGTGCCGGTGAAATGGCAAGGCTTCATAAAAAAGAATGCCGACTTCTTCGCGCGCACAAGCAGTTGAATCGTCTCTGAAGCGCAGAAAAATTCGTGCCGCGGCTCGACACGTTCAGCCGCGGCATTCTGTTTTCGAAGGCACTTTCTGCATTCTTCCTCCCTTCGCTCTTCGTATTTTCATGCACAGGGACAGCATCGCTTTTACGGTTTGTAGACATGTTTTACGGCTTGTTCACATTGCCTCGAAAAGTTTCGGGCTATACTCATCTGCTCGACGCTTTTGCGCCAGACGGGGAACTATTGACCGCGTCAGGACGTAGAAAAAATATCTTGCAATAAAACATCGAAGCGAACAAACCGTCCGGCAGGAAACAGATGACACCTCTTTGGCGAAAACAGCGAGGCATATCGACATTGAAGAGATACTATCTCGTCGCGCCTGCGATGATTTTGATCATCGCTTCGATCTTCACCAGACCTCAGACCGCGAATCAGAATGTGTCCGAACCACAGGCTGTCGCACTCGTCAACGTCAACCTGATTTCGATGACCCGCGAGCAGTTGCTCACCGGCCAGACCGTCGTCGTCCGCGACGGAAAGATACTCGAAACCGGCCCGTCGAATCGCGTGAAAGTTCCTCCCAACGCTTCGAAGATCGATTGCCGCGGCAAGTATCTCATTCCCGGACTTGCCGATATGCATGTTCATCTCAACTTCGATCAGAAGGACAACGAAGCGTTCCTGAAACTCTTTCTCGCAAACGGCGTCACTACGGTGCTCAACCTCATGGGCTTTCCCATGCACTTGAAACTGCGCGAGCAGATTGCAAAAGGTGAAATCCGCGGGCCGACGATTTATACGAGCGGCCCTTTCGTCAACGAGCCTGCGCACAAAACGACGGAAGATGTCGAGCGCGCAGTCATCGAACAGAAAAAAGCCGGATACGATTTTCTGAAAATTCACGGCGAGCTTTCCCTTCCTGTCTATCATCACTTGCTCGAAGTCGCCCGACGCGAACATCTGCGCGTGATAGGCCATGCACAGCGCAACCTCGGAATGATGACAGTGCTTGAAGAGAGGCAGGAAACCATAGCTCACGCCGAGGAGTATCTTTACGCATACTTCGGATTCAAACGCAATTACCCGACCGAACTGCTGGAGACTGCGATCATGGTTCGCGAAATCTCCGACGCGACCGCTCGCGCCGGAACGTGGGTCATCCCTACGCTCACGGTTTACAAGGGGATCGGACTTCAGGTCGAAGACATCGACGCCGCGCTTGCTCGCGCGGAAGTGCGATACGTCCCGGCGCGAGTCAAACGAGGATGGATTCCCGCCAACAACACTTATGTGCATCGGTTCAAAAAAGAGACGGCTCCCATGTTCAAGCTGCGTTACGCGCTGCTGGAAAAACTTGTGAAAGGACTCAGTGACGCCCGCGTGCGGTTGCTTGCCGGAACCGATACGCCTGTGCCATCGGTCGTGCCGGGGTTTTCTATTCACGACGAATTGCGTGACCTCGTTGCGGCGGGACTCACGCCTTACGAAGCTTTGAAGACCGCGACCCTCAACGCGGCGGAGTTTCTTCAGAGAGCAGACGCGGGAACCATCGCCGCAGGCAAACGCGCCGATATGGTTTTGCTCGACGCAAATCCGCTCGTCGATATCGCAAACACTTCGCGAGTGAGCGGAGTGATGGCAGGCGGACGATGGATGGCGCGAGCGGACTTGCAAAAGATGCTGGATGAAGTCGCGGCTTACGCTCAGGAAGAAAAAAAACAGTGAGGTGAAAGATGCGAATAAGAATTGCGGCTCTGGTTTTTTCGATACTGGTTTTCATTCAGGGAAGCGTTTTCATCACAGCGCAGGATCAACCCACGGGCGCGATTGAATTCAAGGCCCTGGAGTTGACCGACGCCAGCGGTCAGAAAGTTCAGGCCGAGACAGGAAAACTCCGCGTGCCTGAAAACCGACGCAATCCTTCGAGCAAACTCATCGAGCTTACGGTACTGCGCCTCAAGAGCAGGGCCGAAAAACCCGGCTCTCCGATTTTTTATCTTGCGGGCGGGCCGGGCGGATCAGCGATCTCCGAAGCCCGCGCGCCGTTTATGCGCGCCCTCACCGAGCGTCTGCGCGACAGTCACGACATCATACTGATGGATCAGCGCGGGACGGGGCGTTCGAATCCGCTCGTCGCATGGGCTTCGCCCTCTTCGATCCCGACCGAAGCTTTTCTCTCTCAGGAGAAAATGATCGAGCTTGTCCGCTCGTGGGGCGCGCAGGCGATAGAATCATTCAAGCAAAGAGGAATCGATCTTGCGGGTTATAATTCGGTCGAAAGCGCGGACGACCTCAATGACCTGAGAAAGGCTCTGGGAGCCGAAAAAATCGGTTTGATAGGTTTCAGCTATGGCACTCATCTCGGCCTTGCGACTATCCGCCGTCACTCGGCTCATCTCGACTCAGTAGTGCTTGTCGGAACCGAAGGGCCGAATCACTCGTTCAAGCTGCCTTCGACTTATAACGCGCAACTCAGAAAGCTTTCCGATCTCGCCGCCGAGGACCCCGACATTCGAAGCAAAGTTCCCGATATGGTTGCGCTACTTCGCCGTGTGCTTGATAAACTGGATAAGCAACCGGCGATAGTCAAAGTCCGCGACTCGCGAACCCGTCAGATGGTAGACGTTCCTGTGGGCAAATTCGGATTGCAGATGATCGTTCGCTTCGATGTCGGCGACGGAAATGATTTCCCCGAATTTCCTCTGCTCTTCTACACGATCGATAGGGGCGATTATTCCGTGCTTCAGAAATATGTCGAGAAGCGATACAACCAGTTCGGTCAGGGAATTTCGGGGATGAGCGCGATGATGGATTTGTATTCCGGCGCGACGGCTGAACGAGTGGCGCGGATCAGAAAAGAGATTCCGACGAGCATTCTCGGAAACGCGATGAATTTTCCTGATATGTACGTTGGCGACGTTTGGGGCAATCCCGATCTGGGAGATGAATATCGAGGGCCGCTTCTTTCAAGCGCGAGGACTTTATTCATCAGCGGGACGCTCGACTCGAACACGCCCCCCTATCAGGCGGAAGAACTGCGCTGGGGATTCGCAAACGGCTCGCACATAATCGTGGAGTATGCGGGCCACGAAGACACGTTGCCCAACAGTGAGGTGCAGTCGGCGATAGTCGATTTTTTCAGTGGAAAGGATGTGAGCGGGGTAAGGATTTCTCTGGGCAAGCCCCGCTTCAAGCCCATACCGTAAGTGCCTTGTCCGCCTTGACGCGCTCGCTCGCGAGGCCAGACGCGAGCGCGCGCTGGAGGCTTTCAGTTTTTGACTTTCAGGAGGAGATAAATGATAAAGCGCAAATTCATGACTGTGATTCTGACCCTCTGCTTTGCAGCGATGGTTCAGGCTCAGGACAAAAAGCTCAGGACTTTTCAATCGCCGACGCCGACCGAAAGGGCGACGTCGCGAGTGCTTTTCGTCGACACCGAAAAGCGGGCCATCATAGGCGAGGTGGCGGTTCATTTCGGGCAGCCGGTCTGGAAAAAAGAGTATGAAGCTCTGGGAGCGTTCGACACGATGACTAAGGGAAAAGTGTGGCGCTTCGGCAAAGATTTCTGGACTACGTTCGACACCAATCTGCCGATCAAAATTGCGGGCAAGGAGATCGCTCCCGGAGCGTGGTATCTGGGGCTTCATCGCAGTGATGACGGCTCAGTGTGGAGCCTCGCTTTCATCGATCCGGCCAAAGCGAGAGCGGCTCGTCTCGACGCTTTCGAAGCGGGCAAAGCTCCGGTTGAATTCAAAGTTCCGGTGACGACGATGGAGAAATCCATGGAGTCGAAAGACAAACTCCTCATCCTTCTTTCTTCGAAGGCCGAAAATCCGACCGAGATGACTCTGAAAATTCAATGGGGTACGTTGCAGTTGAGCGCGCCCATTCAGGTCATGCTCTGAAAAATCCGCGATGAGAATCAGCGCAAGAAAAATTCCTGCGCTGATTCTTAATCGTGGAGGAAGGATGAACAGCCGCGTTAAACAGTGGACGCTTTTTCGGATTTTATCCATCGTTTCGTACACACAGCCCTCGCGCTTCTACCCCGACAAGGTTATCGAATCCACTCGGCGGCAGTCTTCCACGAGCGGAACTTTTCTCCATCAAGCGGAGTCAAAAATATCAACTGCGCAAGCGACAGGCGAGGCTGAAAGAATCGGGCATATCTGAGGATGGAGGGTCTCTGTATCGCTGACAGATAGCGTGCCTTGAAAGTATAAAATGCAGGCTAACAGCTTGCGCCACAATTGCAAGGGGGAAATCAGGATGAACGACAGAAATCACAGCAGCCGGATATTAACTCGGAGAGTCGCACTTTGTTTCATGCTCCTGTCGTTTTCATGTTTGATCTCTGCTCAGGCGCAGACCGCAGACAAACTCAAGGAGCGAAGTTTTCGCGATGGGGAGAAGGCCATACGCGCAGGCGATTACAAAAAAGCGATTACGATTTACAGGGAAGTCCTCGACCGCGACCCGCAGGAAGTGCAGGCTCACCTCCAACTGGGGATCGCTTATCTGAAGACGCAGAATTATCGCGACTGCTACGAACATGCGCTTCGCGTGACCCGCATCGATGCGAACAACGCGCGCGCGCACGCGCTTGCAGGCGCGGCCCTCCTGCGTTCGGGGCTTATCGTGTCGGCGACCAACGAGCTTATTGAAGCGTTCCGGCTCGATCAGAAAGAGCCGCTGGCGTTCGGAGCCGCCGCCGAAATCGATTACTATGAGGGGCGCACGAAAGAATCCCGCGCCAAAGCTTTTCAGGCGCACCTGCTCGACCCGCGCGAGCCTGATTATCTGATAATGATAGCTCGCGCGGCATCACGACTCGAATACTTCGCCGAAGCCGCTGATGCTTACGAGAAATTTCTCCGCACCGCGCCCATAACCGATTCGGAACGGCGCGACCGCGTGCGCGGGCTTATACGTTTCTATCGCCGCCTTGCGGGATTGAAAATTTATCAGGTCGGCGGCCAGCCTTCAGGCAGCGTGCCTTTCAGACTTGGCCTCGACCGCCGTCCTTACGTGAAAGTTTCAATCAACGGACGAGAAGCGAATTTCGTCATCGATACAGGTTCTTACTCGACGGTCGTTTCAAAAAAGGCTGCCAAAAAATTAGGCATCAAGGAGATCGCTCGCGGAGGCAACTCGGAAGGCTTCGGCGGCACGGGCAAATTCCCGATAGTTTACGGGCTGATTAAAAACATCCAGATAGACGGCGTGAAGGTTCAACTGGTTCCGTGCTTCATCCGCGATTTCCACATCTCGGAGGATCAGCCCCTTGAAGACCGCGAAGACGGGCTGATCGGACTCGCCGTGCTTTCCACCTTTTTGACCCAGCTTGATTATGAAGCGAAAGTCCTGAGGCTCGATCCCCACGAAGACCCGGCGCTTCCGCTCACGCTCCCTTCCGACGTGCGGGTCATTCCTTTCCGCACGACCCAAAACGGACTTATAAGCGTTGAGACTGAAATCGATAGCGCACATCGCATCAATGCCATACTCGATTCAGCCGCAGGGTCGCTTGTCGTGTCTTCATCCGCCGTCGAGCGATTCAATCTCACGGATCGCATAATCAAAGGCCAGACGAAAAGAGTCATCGGCGCTGCCGGGATCGCCGACAATGTAGAGTTGTTGAGAGTGGCCAACTGTCGCGTCGCCGATCTTCAGATAGAAAACCTTCGCGCGTTGATTCTGGATTTCGGAGCGATCAACGAAACGAGCGGATTCGAGCAGAGCGGCATACTGGGCGGAGACTTTCTGAAAAATTACAAGGTGACGATTGATTTCGTTCGTTCTCAGATTCGATTGCAGCCGCACACCCCCTCGGAGAAAAAAACCGTTCAGGTTCCTCTCAAAAGCCCGTCGCTTTTCATCAGCCGGTGAGTGACTGCCGAGCGGCTCAATGATTGTAGCCGTGTGCGAAGGGGCGGCCCAGGGCAAGCAAAGCGTCGCCCCGGGAAAAGATTTTCTCTCCTCATCGCTAAAGACACAAACGGCGCAGAAAATATCGCAAATTTCTTTGCGATAAAGTTCAGCGTGGTTCGCTCGACAGACGATCTCTCACCGACGATCTCTCACCGACGATCTCTCACCTATCAGGTTCCGCAACAGGATAGAGAAGTGCGACAGGTTTTGAAATATCCGGGGCGGATGCAGGGCAAGAGCGATCTGAGAGCAGCGCAAAAAAAGGGGAGAGGACTGTCCTCTCCCCGAATCGGTCTCTGAGGTCTTCGATTAGAAGACCACTCTCAAACCGAACTGCACGACTCTTCGGGCGAATTCGATTCCGCCAAAGTCGTTGAACCCATCCTGGAAGCCCGCGTTGACGACGGTGCGATCAGGGAAGGTTGCATTCACGAAGGTCGTTCCATATCCGGGCTGAGGATGATTGAAGAGATTGAACAACTCGGCGCGGAACTGGATTTTCACCCGCTCCGTGACATTGGTGGTCTTGAAGAACCCGGCGTTAAGCTGGTTGATTCGCGGCGCGACTTCGCTGTTGCGCGGGATGTCGCCATACGGATTGTTGAACAGTATGGTCGAACCCGGCCCGTTGACTATCGCGTAGACATCGTTAGTGTTCACGCGAGTCACCCGCCCGTTGTTGAGATCGTTGAGCAGGTAAAGAGCAGTCGTCGGATTCACACCTGCGGTGTTCCAGCCGAAGGCCGGAGCGCCGAGCAGGATGTCGATTCCGGTGATGCCCACCTGTGTGCGATCCGCATTCGGGTTGCCGAAGAACGGACGAGCGCGATCAGCCGTTACCTGCTGGCTGTAGACGGGGACGCCAAGCGCGTTCAACTGATTGTTGAATGCATTGTTGATCGTATAGCGTCGTCCGCTGCTGATCAGATAGACGCTGTTGAGCTGCCATCCGCCGAGCAGATGGCCGAGGACGCCTTGCTGATCCTTGAAAGCCGGGATGTCCCAGATTCCATTGATCGAAAAGACGTGACGACGATCAAACCCTGCATAGCCACGCTCCGCTCCGGTGATGTTGAATGCTGCCTGCGAGAGCGAGCCTGCGCTTGTGAGACCGACCACTTCGCTCGCCGTGTCGAACGCCTTGCTCAGGGTGTAGGACGAGCCGAGAGTGAGTTGATTGAACAGTCGCCCGTTGTAGCGGGCCTGCAAGGACTGATACAGAGACTGTCCGTGATTGCCCGTCTCGGTGATGATGCCCTGTCCGGCCAGAATCCGGCCATTGCAGGCGGATTCGACATCGGGCGTCGCAGGATTGTCAACACATGCCTGCGGTGTGATGCCCTGCGGCACGAGGCTCGGGAAGCCGGGGAAGGTGATAGTCTGACCGCCTACGACACGGCTGAATCCGTTGACCAGACGATCTATCCTCGGATTACCATCCCGGTTCTGGAACAGGCTGACGCCGTGAGTTCCGAGATAGCGAACCTCGAACACATTGCTTCGTCCTATCTGCCGCTGAATTCCAAGCGACCATTGCTGAGAGTAGGGTGAATGGAAATCCTGCGGGAGAGTCGACTGCGAGAGCAGTCGCGGATCGAAGGTATTGGTGCTGACCAGATTGTTCTGACGGACGAACTGCTGCAAAGCTCCTGCGGTCGGCCTTGCGCTGGGAATCGGCAGTAGAGCGCCCGCAGAAGGATTGGCGACTACGTTGTTGAAGACAAACGGAGTCGAGGTGGAAAGGAAGATGAGAATGTTGTAGAACGCCGGATCATAGGCGACACTGTAACCGCCGCGAATGACGGTCTGATCGCCTCCGAGAATCTTTCCAAGGATGCCATCCTTGCCAATTCTCGGCGTGTAGGCGAAGCCTATGCGAGGCGCCCAGTTGTTTTTGTCTCCCGAGAATTTCGGAATCGTTCGCGCTTCGACAGGGAGATTCTGCCGGAAGAAAGCTTCCTGCGGATTCGATTCGCGCGCAAGCGTTATTTCGTGCAGAGTGTTGACAGGCTGCCCTGTGTACTCATAGCGCACGCCGAGGTTGAGCGTCAGGTTGTCGCGTATCTTCCAGTCGTCCTGAAGGAAGTAGAACTGATCCGTCTCGTTGTAGTGAACGGTCGGCTCGCCAGCGGCGAAGGTGACCGATCCGGGATTGTTCTGCACGAGACGCGCAGGAGTAAACGACGTGTAGGTGCCGTTGTAGTTGAATAACACGGTACTCTCGTTGATCAGCCTGCGGATGTCTATCCCTGCCGTCAGCGAATGCCTTCCGCGAGTGGCTCTGTAGGTGTCCGAGAACTGATAGGCCTGAACCAGCCGCCCCTGCGGGAGGTTGTTTCCGCCGCCGAGCGTCTGCAATGCGCCTGCGGCTCCACTGGAAGTGCGAACTCCGCCGGGAATGTAGACCGAGAAGGTGTCATCGATTTGCGGCGATCCCGGTATGCAGCCCTTCAACCCCTCGCATCCGCCTCCGAAATCTACGAGGAGTCGGCTGTAGGAGAAGAAGAAGCTGTTGAGCGCGGAGTTGGAAACCTGACGATTCCAGGTCACGCCCGTCTTATGGCTGTAGAAGGGAATGTCACCCGTAAATCCGTTGCTTGCGCCGAGCGCGTTGACACTATTGCCTTCCTGATAGAGATAGCTTCCCCAGATGCCGTCTTTCTCAGTCAGCTTCACATCGCCTCGACCGGTGAACTCATCCTGAGTGAAAGGAATGCTGAAAGTCCTTTCGGGGAACGCGGCGCGGAAGGATGCGGCATTGGCTCCCGTAGCAGGCAGAGCCGGATTGATCGGAAGCGTGATTATTCCGAACGGATCAATGTCGGTTCGCGGACGCACGCTGCCAAGATCGGTTATCGCGAACGCGCCGAAATCCGCCAGCGCAGCGATGGCCGCGTTGTTGGGAAAAGTGGCCTTCAATCGCGAAAATTCTTCGGGCAAAAAGGCCAGCCCCGTGCCGCGTCCTATCGTCGATGCGGGTTGACGTATTCCCTGATAGCTTCCAAAGAAGAAAGCCTTGTCCTTGATGACAGGGCCGCCGACGGTGCCGCCGAATATGTTAGACAGCAGCGGCGGGGCTTCTTCCTGGCCGCCGCGTCGCTCAAGGTTGGTCAGCGTGTCGAACAACTTCTGATCGCGGTGGAACAGAAACGCGCTGCCGTGAAAATCATTCGTGCCGGACTTGGTCACGATGTTGACGATCGCGCCCTGATTGCGACCATACTCGGCTGAGAAGTTATTCGTGACGACCTGAAAATCTGCGACCGCGTCCTGGTTCGTGACGAAAAACGCAGGCCCGGCCACCGCCAGATCGTTGTTGTCCTGACCGTCGATGGTGAAGTTGTTCGAGCGTGAACGATTGCCATTTACTGAAAGCGTCGTTCCATTCGAGTTCCCTGCAAGACCCGATACGACTCCGGGCGCAAGAAGCGCCAGAGTGTCTATGCCGCCTCCGGCAGCGTTCGAAGGAAGCTCGCTCACCTTGCGCGCATCGAATGAAGATGAAACCTGAGCCGACTCGCGGTTGACGACTTCTTCCGTGCCTGCGGTGACCGTTACCGTCTCGCTTACGCCGCCCGGTTCGAGCGTCACATCGAGAGTGATTGTTTCGCCGAGACGAACGTCAATGTCGGTCAGCACCGAACGCTTGAAATTGTTGGCCTCGACTGTTAGTGAGTATTTTCCGGGAGTGAGATTTGTGAGGCTGTAGATCCCTTCAGCGGTCGATTTGAAAGCGCCGCTTTCAACCCCGGTGGCCTGATTCTTGGCCGTGACCTTCGCATTCGCAACTACAGCGCCGGACTGATCAGCGACTATGCCTCGAATTGAGCCGGTAGTCGCCTGAGCCAGGACCGGCGCGGCAAACAGAGGCATCACCAGCGCCGCCATCATAGCGACGGCAAGCGTGGATGCCATCGCTTTTGCCTTGCGGAGTCTGTTCATTATTACTCCTCCTTTTTGGGACATTGAGGCCCGGACATCGAGCACGGTCGATAGTCCGGGTCGGATATGTGAGTCTTTGAAAAGACACAACTACACCAAGAAACACAGCGCAAGCTGCTTCTCAGAATGAATAACCATTGTGGTTTTGGCCGATCAAAATAATTCAAGATTCGTGCCAGAGAGCAACTGTTGAAAATCAAGAAGCTCTCTTCAACAACCTGCTCGGATGAATACGAAAATCTGGAATTTCATACGAAAATTCGGTTAAAGATTTTCAACTCGTTGATTCAATTGTTTGTAGAAATTTTCGATAACTTGAATCACTCTTGATCAAGCCGCGCACAAACGCGGATGCCTTGAGCGCGAAAATGTAGTAGCATTTTTTTGGCCGTTGAAGGAAGGTTGAGACTATGGCGAAAAGGAATTCCGAGCGCGAGGAGATGACCGTGGCCGAAAGCCGCGAGAAGGTCGAAAAACCTCCACTCTACAAAGTGCTGCTTCACAACGATAACTATACGACGATGGAATTCGTTGTCTTCGTTCTCCGCACCATATTCAACAAATCGGAAAGCGACGCCGTTCGCATCATGATCGCCGTGCATCATCAGAGCGTGGGCGTTGCCGGAGTTTATCCGCGGGAGATTGCGGAAATGAAATCAGCGAAGGCCACAGAGCTTGCGCGCCAGAACGAGTTTCCGCTCCTCTGCACTATCGAAGAAGAATGACATGATTACCAAAGAACTACAGGCCACACTAAATCGCGCGGTCGATCTGGCCATAGACCATCGACACGAATATCTCACGCTCGAACACCTTCTCTACTCGATAATCGATGACGCAACGGGCAGAGAAGTGATTAGAAACTGCGGCGGCGATCTCGCGGCGCTCAAATCCGACATCGAACGATTCTTCAATGAAAACCTCGAACAAGCGCCCGCAGGCGAAGAGCGAATGCCTGAACAAACCGCCGCATTTCAGCGAGTCCTTCAACACGCCGTGCTTCAAGCCCAAGGGTCGGGGCAGGCGGAGATCGATGCGGGAAATATTCTCGCCGCGCTTTTCGCCGAGCGACATTCCAACGCTCGATTCTTTCTCGAACGTCAGGGCGTCACCCGATTGGACGTTCTCAACTATATCTCGCATGGCATTTCGAAAATCTCTCCCGACGCCGACCCTGCCCCCGGCGGCTTCGAAGAGGAAGAAGAAGACACCGCGCCCGTCCGCGACCCTTTGGCCGCATTCACCGTCAATCTGGTCAATCGCGCCGCCGAAGGCGGAATCGATCCGCTCATTGGTCGCACGGCGGAAGTCGAAAGAACGATTCAGGTCCTCTGCCGCAGAAGAAAAAACAATCCGATTTATGTCGGCGATCCCGGCGTGGGCAAGACCGCGATTGCCGAAGGACTGGCCCTGAAGATTCATCGCAACGAAGTGCCTGACGTTTTGCGCGACGCGGAAATCTACGCGCTCGATATGGGCGCGCTGCTCGCCGGAACCAAGTATCGGGGTGAATTCGAACAGCGACTCAAAGCAGTCATCTCGGCGCTGCTGAAAAAGAAAAATGTGATTCTCTTCATCGATGAGATTCACACCATCGTAGGCGCGGGCGCTGTGAGCGGCGGATCGATGGACGCTTCGAATATCCTCAAGCCCGTGCTGGCTTCAGGTCAGTTGCGTTGCATAGGCTCGACGACTTACCCGGAGTATAAAAGCTCGTTCGAGCGGGATCGCGCGCTCGCTCGTCGTTTTCAGAAAATAGAAATCGGCGAGACGAGCGTCGAGGATACGATAAAAATTCTCGAAGGACTGAAGCGTTACTACGAAGAGCATCACGGAGTCCGCTACACCGCGCCCGCTCTTCGCGCCGCCTCAGAGCTTGCTGCCAAACACATCAATGATCGCTTCCTTCCCGACAAAGCGATTGACGTAATCGATGAAGCGGGAGCGGCTGTGAAACTGCTGCCGAAAAATTCGCGACCGAAAACGATCCGCCCCAAAGAGATTGAAATCGTCGTCGCGCGCATGGCCAAGATTCCGCCCAAAACAGTTTCAGTATCAGATAAAGAACGACTTCAGAATCTCGATACCGAACTTCGTTCGGTGATATTCGGACAGGATCACGCGATCACTCAACTCGTGCGCGCGATCAAGCTTTCGCGTTCGGGTCTCGGCCATCCGCTAAAGCCCATAGGTTCGTTTCTGTTCTCAGGCCCGACGGGAGTGGGCAAGACGGAGCTTGCGAAACAACTGGCCTTCACGCTGGGAGTCGAATTCCTGCGCTTCGACATGAGCGAGTACATGGAAAAGCACACGGTCAGTCGCTTGATCGGCGCACCTCCCGGATATGTGGGATTCGATCAGGGCGGATTGTTGACCGATGCCATTCATCGCACGCCTTACGCGGTGCTGGTGCTTGATGAAATAGAAAAGGCGCACCCGGACATTTACAACATTCTGCTTCAGGTGATGGATCACGCTACGCTGACAGACAACAACGGGAAGAAGGCTGATTTTCGCAACGTGATTTTGATCATGACGACGAACGCCGGAGCTAGGGACGTGAGCGCGGAAGGCATAGGATTTTCAAAAGGCGCGTCGGGCAGCAAAGGCAAGGGAGTGATCGAGCGGACGTTCAGCCCTGAGTTCAGAAACCGGCTCGACGCGTGGATAGCCTTCAACGCGCTTGCGGCGGAAGCGGTCAGGAGCGTAGTCGATAAATTCATAGGCGAGGTGCAGGCGCAGATTTCTGAAAAGAAAGTTTTGATAGAGATGAGCGAGAGGGCGCGAGCGTGGTTCGCAGATCATGGGTATGATCGATTGATGGGCGCGCGCCCGATGGCGAGATTGATTCAATCGCGGATCAAAGAGCCTCTGGCGGAAGAAATCCTTTTCGGCAAACTGCAATCGGGCGGCAAGCTGATAATCGATGAAAAAGACGGCGAGCTTGATTTGAAATTCGCAGGAAGCGATGAGAGCGTTTGAACATGATTTCGCGCCGAAGGCGCAGAGAGAAGGTAGCCAGACGTGCAAGCAGGTTATAGGGAAGAGGGGACAGAGAACAGGGAGGAACCCTCTGTCACCTGTCACCTGTCACCTGTTCCCTATGCTTCACCTCTGGCTACCCTCTTCGTGCCGCTTCGCGGCAAAAGATAATTTCTAAACATGCTCCGAGTCGATACGGGAGAGTATGGATTATGAAGCGAAGATTTACGGCGAATGTCTGGCAGGAAGGCGAATGGTTCGTGGCGCAATGCTTAGAGGTTGATGTCGCCAGTCAGGGCGCGACTGAGCAGGGGGCTTTAGCGAATTTGCGTGAAGCACTGGAACTTCACTTCACTCCGCCCGTGGCCACATCGGTTCCGCGGTTGCACTCGCTCGAAATCGAAATCGAAGCGGCATGAAACCACAGCCCTTCCGCGCAGTGAAAAAGAAGTTGGAGCGAGCGGGCTTCGTGGTCGTCGGTCAGGTCGGCAGTCATATCAAGTTTGCCCGGACGACGCCTGAAGGGACGCGCACAGCCACAGTTCCGCAGCACCGCGAGATTGCGGCTGGGACGCTTCGCAGTATTCTGCGTCAGGCGGGATTGAGCGAAGAAGAGTTTGAGAATCTCTGAAGCGTGTTTTGGAAAACTGATAATAGATGAAAAGGGCGGCGAGATTGATTTGAAATTCGCAGGGAGCGAGGGGAGCGTTTGAGACTGAGTTGAAGCAACGGAAGGAGGATATATGAGTTCGGAAGTGTTCGGACGCTGGACACTGCGCTGTGTATTGAGACTCGTCGAAGTCGATGGTGAGAATGACGAAGGATTCATAGTGCGGTATGAGGAACTCGATCGCTTGCCCAAAAGCGAGGGCATCTATGTTGTGAAGAAAGACGATCAAATAATCTATTGCGGTAAATTCACGACTGGCTTTACCAAACGATGGCTATACGCAAAGGATCGCTACATTTATCACGTAAAGCGACATGGTCTCGCCAGAGCTTTGCAGAACCGACATAAGGTGCTTGTTTTTAGCGAAGACCTGTCGGCATTGCTATTGCAACACCCAAATTGCGGGTTGGACCTTAAAGGCATTGAGCGAGATCTCTATGACCTTTATCATCCTGAGTGGAATAAAACTCGGCCATAGAACACACTTTGAGACGTTGTCTCTCAATAATTGAGCCGACAGGAGCGCGCGAAGCTGGTTTCTTAATGTTCTTCCAGTCCCGTAAGCGCGCCTACTGAAGGGAAGCGTTAGGCTTTCAACAGTGAGCAGCATATACTTGGAAACGCAATGAATCCGAAAGTCTACATTGAAACCTCTATACCGAGTTTTTACCACCAGACTCGCGCTGAACCTGATATGCTCGCGCGTCAACAATGGACACGAGACTGGTGGGATAATTGCAGCCATGACTACTCGCTTGTCACCAGCGTCGCCGTCCTCGATGAGTTGAGCAAAGGGAATTACCCTACTAAGGATGATGCCTTGAGACTTATGGACTCTTTGCCGCTTCTTCCCATTGAAGAAGCCATTACGGAAATCGTACAAGCTTATATCCAACATAAGCTGATGCCCGATGATCCAGTCGGGGATGCTTTACACCTTGCGCTTGCCTCTTATTACAAGTGTGATTTTCTGCTGACATGGAATTGCCGCCATCTGGCGAACGCCAACAAATTCGGTCACATCAGGCGCGTCAATACGTTGCTTGGCTTGTACGTTCCTCTGCTGGTAACGCCGCTTGAATTGTTGGGAGGGAAATGATGATGCAAACGGATGATGCTGTGATTGCGAGCATTAGAGAGACTCGCCATCAAATATCCGAAGAACACGACCACGACCCTCGGAAAGTCGTGGCTTACTATATGGAATTACAGAAGCAGTACCAAAAGCGTTTACTTGAATCGCCTCAAACAGAGGAAGAAGTGGAAAACACCAAAGCTTGACCATAACACCGACCGAATCGCGGGGGAACTAAATTGAGCAAAGGGCGGATGGAAGCGTTCAGCGATGGCGTGCTGGCCATCATCATCACGATCATGGTTTTGGAAATGAAAGTGCCGCACGAAGCCAACCTCGCGGCCCTGCGTCCGCTCGTTCCGGTGTTTTTGAGCTATGTGCTGAGTTTTATCTACCTCGGCATCTACTGGAATAATCACCATCATCTTTTGCAGGCTGTCCGTAGAGTCAACGGACGGATTCTCTGGGCCAATATGCATCTGCTCTTCTGGCTGTCGCTCGTCCCGTTCGTCACCAACTGGATGGGCGAGAACCACTTTGCCAAATTGCCTGTTGCCCTTTACGGCATGGTGTTGCTGATGGCTGCGATTGCTTACTTCATCCTGACTCGCGCTCTGCTTTCTCATCACGGCAATGAGTCTACGCTTGCAGTAGCTCTGGGTCGCGACTTCAAGGGCAAGATATCGATAGTGTTTTATGTTGCGGCGATTGGGCTTTCTTTTGCCAGTTCGTGGCTTGCCTGTGCTATTTATATTCTGGTCGCGGTGATGTGGCTCATCCCCGACCGTCGCATCGAGAAGACGATGGAGAGCGCGCCGCATAGTGGCTGATGGAGACAGTTCTTGCCCAATAATGTGTTCGATGGCGAGATTGATTCAATCGCGGATCAAAGAGCCGCTGGCAGAAGAAATTCTCTTCGGCAAACTGCAATCGGGCGGACGACTGATAATCGATGAAAAGGACGGCGAGATTGATTTGAAATTCGCGGCGAGCGATGAAGAGAGTCGTTGAAAGCGGAACGAGTGATTGAGAAAGAGAGAAGCTTTCAGGACTTGATCGAAATCATTCTGGAGCTTTAATGTGTGAGGACAGAATGAGTGAAAACGTAGAGAAGGTCATGCGCGCGATTGAATTTCAAACGAAAATGAAAGACGGAAAGGATACGAGTTATGATAAGCAGAGAAAAGATAATAGAAGAGATTGAAAAAATACCGGACGAACTTCTGGGAGAACTTTACAAGGTCATAAAAGATTTTGAAGAACAGAAAGAGGACTCGGATCAGAACGTAATGGCGAGATTACGGCAGATTAGAATTTCTGCGCCGCCGGATTTTTCGGTTAAAGCGAACTTGTATAGTTCAGAGGATGAGAATGCCAAATAGAGTCTTCGTTGATACCTCTTTCGTTATTGCCTTGATCAACGATAAGGATCAATACTTCCTGATGCCGCTGGAGTTTGTGGGGGACAAAATCCGGTGTGGTCAGAAACATCAGGTTTCTGATTTCTGACACTTACACAATCCGGCACGAATTTCTTCCATAGGATTCCGCCCAAGCCTGATGGCTTCCAGATACTCGTTCAGGTCTCTTGACTGAACAAGTGATCCGCCATAAGCCACTTCGATCAACAGGTGAATCGAATCCTGTAGCCGAGGCTCCTGTGCGTTATCGAAAAGGATAAGAAGCAGCCTGACGAAAGGCTCAGGTTCATCAGGACTGGTGTCCAGAGCTTCCATTATCAGCCGACCTGCTTCTTCGGGTGTGAAGAAGCAGTGTTGCTCTTGATTGTAGTCATCAGGTTCTCGCGGCATAGATAACCCCTTGTTTGCGCGTGGCTATCGTAGACGACGACACGGATTTCCATTTTCTTTGATGGATTGAGAAGCAGCCGCTCACAACCTTGCCAGATACGCAGACTGTTTCAGCTTGTGCGTTTTCTATTCGCTCGCCCGAATCAAATACTACAAAAATTTTGGTAGAGCGTCAAGCAGATACTTCGGAAATATTATCTAATTTAGTAAGAAAATGAGCGTTTATGTTAAATGCTCACTACTAAATCTTTTGTAGTCAACAGTAAGGGCGATTGGGGCGACTGGTGTCCTTTGAAGCCTTATGATACCGTAAGCCCGATTATGATCAGGCTTCTGGTTCGTGAGATAGCTGAACGTGAAGGCATTCAGAACCCATATCAACTGGCGGACAGGACAGGACTGAAATACGAATCCTGTCGTCTATTATGGCAAGGGGCATCACAACAGCTTAATTTACGAACTATCGAATCGCTATGTCGGACTCTTATGGTTTTACCCGGACAGCTATTTGAGTTAGTTCCGCGCTTAGGCGAGTCGGTTACTGCCGAAGAGCTACAAGCAAGAGGTAAGCGGAAGAAACGCGCGAAGTAGAGAATAAAGATCAATCAAGTTTCAATAATCAGCCTGAATCAAACTGATCGCTCAAGCCTGAAATGCGACTCCTTCGCCGGTTCGATCCGGACGGAGGCTGGATCGCTTGTTTTCCTATTGCCTTCCAATACGGAGTGTGAGATGCTCGTATTTGAAAGCAATAGGAGCAGCCAGCGATGGCTGACGATTCGAGAAACGATTGCGTCCGGCAAAAACTCAGAAATGAATGAGTCTTCAGCATCGGGAGGAAGCCGATATGCGTTTCAGGATGTTTATGATTCAGGTCGTCGCGGTGATGGCAGTCGCCTCTTCATTTTTTTTAGCCCCGGCTTTTGGCAGAGAGCCTTTGCAGAGTAAATCCGATCCGGTTTCGGGCGAATGGAAAGGGGCCTTCGAAACTCAGGACAGCGGCATTTCGTTTGCCATCACCCTCAATCTCAAGCTCAACGGCGACAAGGTTACAGGTACGAGCGAGTCGCCGCATGGAGGAGCAGGCACCATTACCGGCTCATGGAAATCCGGTGAGCTTAATATCGCCATAGAAACCGATCACGGAACGCTGGCGCTTACGGGCGCGTTGAAAAATGGCCTGCTGTTCGGCGAATGGAGCGCCGGTCATGCCGAGGGAAAATGGGAAGCGAAAAAGAAATAGATGCGAGCAGGAGATGAAGAGATATACTTCCATCGTCTGCGCTTTGAAGGTTGGACACGCAGAATAAGCGTTGGCAAATAAGGAGATGTGGAAGGCAGAAGATGAGAAAGTTTATAATTGCGTTCTTCACCCTGGCCGCACTGCTGACCGGTAGCTTTTTTAACCGATATGACAATTTAGCTCAAACGGGCGGGCAATCTCGCCCGTCTCCGCAGTCGCCAGCAGCCTCTCCCCCAACCCGGCCTGTGCCGCCGCCTCTGATGCGGGAGACCGCAGGCACTCTCTTCGAGAATGTCGTGGCCGTGCTGCAAAAGAAGTACTACGACGAACGCTTCCGAACCGAAGAGTTGCCGAAGCTGGCGGCTCAGTACATTGAAAAGGCTAAAGGCGCTACGACGCTGCGCGACCAGCGTAGCGTCGTACAGGAGTTTTTGAGCCACATCCCGGCATCACATCTCGGCCTGCTGTCGAAACAGACTCACTGGTACATAATGGAAGACCTGTTTGGTCGCCCATATCCCACCTGCGGTTTTCAACTCATCGAGATCAAGGGAAAGTTCTATGCCTTCTCCCTGCTTGAGGGCGGCCCAGCCGAACGTTCCGGCCTGCTCACTTGGGACCGCATCGTCTCAATCGACGCTGTTCCGGTTGAACAATCGCCCCGAGTCGAATGGCGATCAGATGATGCTTACATTCCCGATGACCGTGATCCGCCGGTTCACTACCTGACAGCGGCAGAAGGCGAGACGCTCCGCCTCAAAATCGAACGTCGGCCTGGCCTGTTGCTCGACCTGACAGTTTCCATACGACTCTACTCCGCTTTCGCGGCTGCCAAAGCAAGCGCGAAGATTTACCAGCTTGATGGTCGGCGCTTAGGGTATCTGCACTTCTGGTATGTTCACATAAGCGGCGTCCCTGAACTTCTGAAGGAAAAACTGACAGGCGAGTTTAATGATTGTGACGGGCTGATCCTCGATTTGCGTGGCCGGGGCGGCAGCGGTACGGCTATTTCACGCATACTCGATGTTCTCCGCGCTGATAGTTCCTCCAGGCGACGGCCCGTGGTTGCACTCGTCGACCGACAATCGAGAAGCGCGAAAGACGTGTTATCCTACGAGTTTAAGAAAACCGGTCTGGCGCGACTGGTTGGCGAACGAACAGCCGGGGCCGTCATCCCAGCCACATTTGCCGATGTCGGTTACGAAACAATCCTTATGTTCCCAAGCTTCAAGATGCGGACTTATACGGACGCGCTGGAATTCAAGCCCGTAGAGCCGGATGTTTTTGTTGAGCGGGCCGGGCCGCTCAGTGCCGGAGATGATCCGATTCTAAAAGCCGGTCTGGCCGAAGCGCTCAGGATGCGCAAGGCATCAACCCGGTAAACAAGCACGAATTGAGAGAGGCAGATTTGATCCATTAGGAGGCTTTTCGATGAGTGATAAATCCGATGTCTGGCAGGGTACGCTCGCGCTGATGGTACTGAAAACTCTCGAATCCATGGGGTCGCTTCACGGCTATGGCATCGCGCGGCGCATAGAGCAGACAAGCGGCGAACGGCTCTCGATCAACTACGGCACGCTTTACCCGTCATTGCTCAAGCTGGAACAGGAGGGCTATATCTCGTCCGAGTGGGGAACTTCGGACAACAACCGCAAAGCCAAATACTATAAACTGACCCGCGCGGGCCGCCGACAGCTTGCGCGAGCGACTCGTTCCTGGGAGCAGACCACCGAGATACTGGCGCGGTTCTTCGCTCCGGCACAGGAGTCCTGATGCGCCTCAGACAATTACGCGGCTGGCTCGCGCGTGTGGCCGGTTTCTTCAATCACGAAAACGGAGAGCGGGAATTCGCCGAAGAGTTGGAATGCCATCTCCAGATGCACATCGAAGATAACATCAGGGCCGGACTGACTCCCGAAGAGGCGCGGCGGCGGGCGATCATCAAACTCGGCGGCGTCGCGCAGACGAAAGAAAATCATCGCAGACAAAGGGGACTGCCCGTGATAGAAATACTCACTCAGGATTTGCGCTACGGATTGCGAATGCTGGCCAAGCGTCCGGGCATCACACTGATCGCCGTGCTATCGCTCGCCTTAGGCATAGGGGCCAATACTGCAATCTTCAGTTTCGTCAATACCATCGCGCTGCGCCCGCTGCCGGTCGCCAGTCCCGATGAAATCGTGTCGCTGCGAAACGAGACCGGAGGGAAAGTCTCGATGGCTTTCTCTTATCCGAACTACAAGGATTTTCGCGACCGCAACGAGGTCTTCGCCGCGCTCATCGGCTATCGCTTCGCGCCGTTGAGCGTCAGCCACGACGGCATCAACGAAAAGCTTTGGGGTTATGTCGTAACCGGCAATTACTTCGAAGCTCTCGGCGTCGGCGCGGCGCTGGGGCGCGCAATCTCGCCGGATGACGATCAACATGCGGGCGCTCATCCTGTGACTGTCCTCAGTTACAAATGCTGGCAGCAGCGATTCGGCGCTGATCCGAGCGTAATCGGCAAAAGCATCCTGGCCAATGGTCGCAGCTTCACGGTCATCGGAGTTGCGCCGCAGGGTTTTTACGGGACTGAATTTATCGCCGCGCCTGAGTTGTGGTTTCCCATCTCGATGCAGGGAGAAATCGAAATGGGCAATCCGTGGCTCGACCGTCGAGATGTCGAGTTGACTTATGTGCAGGGGCGGCTCAAAACGGGAGTGAGCGTCGCTCAGGCGCAGGCCGCGCTCAATTCCATCGCCGTGCAACTCGAAAGAGAATTTCCCGACGCCAACGAAGGCAAGCGTGTCGTCGTCGCGCCGCCCGGTATTATGGGCGATGCGATGCGAGGGACGATGATCGGATTTGCCGAGATATTGATGATCGTCGTCGCGTTCGCGTTACTTTTGGCCTGCACCAATCTGGCGAACCTGTTGCTTGCGCGAGCGGCTGAGAGACGAAAAGAAATCGCCGTCCGATTGTCACTCGGCGCAAGTCGCCGCCGAGTCGTGTTGCAACTGATGGCTGAAAGCATGTTGCTGGCCGTAGGCGGCGGACTGATAGGATTGATGCTGGCCTTCTGGCTGGTGAGGCTGGTCGTCGGAATCAAACTGCCGATAGATTTTCCGCTTCAGATCGATTTGCACATCGATTACCGCGTCCTCCTGTTCACCTGCCTCGTATCGCTTGCTACGGGAGTGCTGTTCGGATTGCTGCCTGCATTGCAGACGACGAAGGTCGATCTGATCAGCGCGTTGAAAGATGAGCGTTCGACGGGCGGCTCTCGGCGCTCGTGGCTGAAAAACGGACTGATAGTTTTACAGGTCACGCTGTCGCTCGTGCTTCTCGTTGGCGGCGGCCTGATGTTGCGCGCACTCGAACGCGCGCAGGCGATCAATCTCGGCTTCGATCCGCAAAGCGTCATCGAGTTGACATTCGATCTGCGTTTGCAGGGCTATGACAACGACCGCGGGCGGGAATTCCAAAAACGCCTGCTCGACCGCGTGCGAACATTACCCGGCGTCGAGTCTGCCGGAGTGGTCGATCTCACTCCGGTCGATCTGCATTTCGGAAGGTCTCCCGTTTTCATCGAGGGACAGACGCCGGAACGCATCATCAACGCGCCGCGGGCGATGGCCAACCGCACGAGTCCCGGCTATCTTCAGGCGATGAAGACTCGTCTCATCGATGGGCGCGATTTTTCGGAGCGAGACGACGAGAACTCGCCGCGTGTGGCCCTCGTCAACGAAGAGTTCGCCCGACGGTTCTGGCCCGGAGAGAACCCACTGGGCAAGCGTTTCAGTCAGGGCAGTCCACAGTCGCCTTTGATGGAGGTCGTCGGCGTAATCGAAGACGGGATGTACGCAACTTTGAGCATTGATCCTCAGCCCTATTTCTGTCGCCCGATCCTGCAAGCCTACTCAGGCTCGACCACTCTGGTCGCCCGCGCCGATTCCGATCCGCAGAAACTGCTTGCTGTGATTCGCAACGAAACCCAACAATTTGACCCGCGCATGCCGATCACGAGTCGATTGCTTATAGAGAAGATGTCGATGCCGCTGATGCCCACGCGAATCGCGGCATCTATACTGGGCGGCTTCGGATTGCTGGCGCTGGCGCTGGCCGCGATTGGAATCTACGGCGTGATGTCGCAGGCTGTATCGCGGCGCACGCACGAGATAGGAGTAAGGATGGCATTGGGCGCGCAATCGTCAGACGTTTTGCGCCTCACCATGAGGCGCGGAGTGATGCTGACGCTCGTTGGAGTAGTCATCGGTTTATCGGCATCGCTCGCGCTCACGCAGTTGATGAAAAGATTTCTGTTCGGCGTGAGCGCGACCGACCCCGTAACTTACGCGGTCGTCGCCGCGCTGCTCGCGGCGGTGGCGATAGTGGCCTGTTACCTTCCTGCATGGAGGGCGACGAAGATCGATCCTATACGCGCGCTGCGTTATGAATGAGCTTCGCGCGATCAGGCGAATCATCAGAATCCGCAGCAGAAAACTTTTACAGATACGGCGCGACTCTTTCCGCCGCTTCTTTCGAGGTGATGACCCTGTAGACTTCAAACTCGGCAACGTCTTTCCAACGGGCGATCCACTCATCGATAAGCTTGGGGTCGCTCGTCTCCATGAGTTGAAAACATCGTTCGAGTTTTTCATCGACCCAGCTTGATATGTATTGCAATCCTTCGGGCGCGAGGCGACCGCGATCACGGAAGCGTCGGTAGACCGGAACAGGATCATGGTTTAGAAAATGTTCGACGATCATGTAAAGCACGACGGCTCCTCAAAATAGTCCTTGCCGGTGCAACTGATTGTTGACTATGGGAATGAGCTTCCGTATCAACTCTTCGAATGCCTTCAGGTCGGTTTCTTTTTTTGAGTAGTATGAGACGCCGACGACTTTGCCTTCCATAACCCACGTGGCCCGGAAGTGGCGTTCGTAGGTCACGGACTGGAACGAGCGATCCTGACTTTCTTCGTAGCCGATGGTGAAACCTTCGACCTCGATGTGATTCATACTGGCCAGTTGTTCCTGATGCGCCTTGAGTTTGTCATCTCCTCCTTCCGGGTCCGAGATGACCAGATCATAGTCGGTGGTAGTCTTGTGTATTTTCTCCAGTTCGTTTTTGGCTTCCTGAGCCACTGCCATGAGCGATTGCAAATTTTTAGCCTTGCTTTCGGCCCCGGCTTTGATCTCCGTGGCCTTTTCTCTGGCCGCGGAACATGCGCCGAGGATCGAAGCGCATATGACAATCCCGGCCAGCGTCAGGCTGGCTGATGAAGAGGCGTTCATATTTTTTACCTCGCTTATCGCAGCCACAGTCGATTTCCCAATAGCATCAATGTGCCAATGTCGAAGGAAGACGGCTGACGGCGGATCATTAGGATGACCGATTCAGCTTGAATTTTTTGTAGTCACGATTTCTTTAACATCCATTTCCGTATCCTTCTCGATCACCTCGATACTGCCTGACACCGTGCCTGAATCGCCGGAACTTTGAGTTTGCGTCGCGCCGAATCCTCCGGGATTAGACTTCGCTCTAAGGTCAATGAGCGCCGAAGCTATTTCCTTCGCGGGCGCTGTCCCTGAGCCTTTTGCGACGACCGAGCCTGCGCTGACGACTATCTTATTCCCGTTCACCTGTTTTATGCGTGACGCGCTCAACGCCCAGTAATCGCCCTTCGCGTCTTTTATCACCGCTACGGTCGAAGGGTTTTCAGACAGCTTGCGAAGTTCCGGCTCAAGACTCGAACAGGAATTCGATGTGAGGATGAGTGAGATCACGAACAACTGAGCGAAGCATCGGGGCCTCTGCTTTATTCTCATTAGCGCATTCCTCCGAAAATCTTTCAAATAAACGCGCGCCTATTATCTCGAATGCAGGCGAAACGATATGCCTCTTGAGTTTCGAATTCAAGCGCGAATCGCTTCATCAATGATCACACAAACGCGGTTCATCACGGCATCGAGCATCCCTTCGGTCAATCGCCCTGTGAAGGTGTTTTGAATGCGGGCTTTGATTTCACGGATGATCGTCTGGATTTTCGATATTGAAGCCTTCGGTTCGCGCAGCATCGTTCAATTCCGTATCTGCTGAAACAATAATCAGCGGCGAAAGTCCGTTCAATATTCGTTCGTTATTTGCTTTCACCGCGGCTGCTAACTGAACCGCATCGTATCCGCGCAAAGCGTAAGCCTCGGCCAACCTCGATGCCTCGATTATCACTTCTTCATTTATTGCGACTTGCGTAAATCTTCGAGGGAGATCGTGCCGCAAACGTCGCAATCCTTTGGCCGCTTGGCTGGCATTGATCGTGTTCCCCTTTTGCCGTCTTGCCAAAGCCGCGCAAACTTCAACCTCGGTGATCCTCGCCGCATAAAGCCGATTTCTTGCCGAAGGCCGCAACAAACTCAAAAGAAATGCGCTGCCTCGCTCCTGAGCAAAGCGTTTGACTAATGCGCTGCTGTCAAAGAAATATGCTGGCATCAGCGGCGTTCCCGAATTATGGTTTCAGAAAGCGGCTCGCCTTCAATTGCAATCGGCTCGAATGTGTCAAACTCCTCGTCCGTTTCATCGCGTGTCGGAATCTGACTGATCACGCCTTTGGCCAAAAGATAGCGCTCAAACTCGTCTTCTCGCGCTTCGGTTTGTTGTATTGTCAGCGCGGTTTTTTCCTGTTCGCGCAGGTAACTGATCAACCGCTCTGCAATTTCGCGAGCTTCGCTCAACGTCATTTTCTGAATCTCGCCTAAAATCTCTGTTGGCGTCATGGCTATTTACCTCCGTAGCGGTTTCATTTTATCACTGCGCGAGAAAAATCAAACGATTCAGAATTCAAGCGCGAATCACTCACTTCTCACTCTCATCAATGATCACGCAAACGCGGTTCATCACCGCATCGAGCATCCCTTCAGTCAATCGCCCAGTGAAGGTGTTCTGCTGACTCGGATGATATGAAGCGATGAGCCGTCTTCCGCCGCGCAAGTCGTATTCGACCCCGTGACCGAATTTCCTGCGCGCTCCCTCAAGGCCGAATGCTCGAATGGCCGTCTCGAACGCTATGCCGCCGAGAGCCATTACAACTCGCACACTGCTTAACAACTCGATCTCACGAAGCAGAAACGAGCGACAGTTTTCAATCTCTTCTCGGAGAGGCTTGTTCGCGGGAGGCGCGCAGTGAATCGCCGCCGTGATGTAACAATCCTTGAGCCTGAGTCCGTCGCTTCGATCAATCGAGCGGGGCTGAGAGGCAAAGCCCGCACGGTGCAATGCGCGATAGAGCCACTCTCCGCTACGGTCGCCCGTAAACATCCGCCCCGTGCGATTCGCGCCGTGAGCAGCAGGTGCAAGCCCTATGATGAGTAATCGCGCCTGCGGGTCTCCGAAACTCGGAACCGCGCGGCCCCAGTATTCTTCATCGGCAAATCGCTTCACTTTTTCGCGCGCCGTTCGTTCGCGCCATTCAACTAAGCGTGGACACCGTGCGCAATCGCTTATCTCGCTTTGCAACAGGACAATCTCGCGACTCATTTCCATTCGATGTCAACGGCTTCGAATCTTTTGGCGCCGACGTTTTTGAGCGAATGCGTCACCGCGCCATCGCGCCACCTGAACTCGCCCGGTTTGAGTTCGGACGTCTGCTTCTGCCCTCCGGTTTCGATTTCTATCTTCCCGCCTGAAACCGACACGCCGAGTCCTGCGAGCGAATGCGTGTGAACGCCCGTCGATTGGCCCGGTTCGAGCAGGACTCGTTCGACTCTCACTCGATCATTTTCCAAAACGAGCGTGTGGCCGCGGATGGCGGGAAGCTGCGCGCTGGCTCCCACGGGCGAGCCGAGAATTTCTATCGTTATGTTGCGAAAGTCAGCGTTGCCCATGTTTTTGACGCGATGCGTGATGGTCGCTTTGGTGTATCGCACCTCTCCGTTTTTCATGAGCATATCGACCTGCGGATTGCCCATCACTTCGGCTTTCAAAGTGGCATCGCCGATCATCACGAACACATAATCATTCGAATGAGTGTGAAAGAGAGTCTCATCTCCCGGCGGCACTACCACATCGAAAACACGCACGCGCTTGTTCTCGAACTTCAGGTGATGGCGCGGCTCTTTTTCGACAGGCACGCTTGATTGCAAAGCCGGAATTGCGAGCCATACAAACGACAAAACAACGGTCAGCATTTTCATCGATGCACCTCTATGAAGCAGATGTTAGATGTTAGAGGATAGATGTTAGTAAATGGACGGGCTTTCTGCTGACATCAGGTATCTGGCCCCAAACACTAAAATCTAACATCTGACCTCTAACATCTACTCTGGATTGACGCTCGAAAGCGCAACAGAATAACATAACCTCGCTTTGACTGAAATCTGCGTCGTGAGGAGCCGCTTTGCCTGTAATCTCAATCGATCACACACCGCTTGCGCCCGAACAAGGCGAGGTCGAAATTTTCTACCGCGAGTCGGGGCAGGGAAGGGCGATGATTCACCTGCACGGCGGATGGGGCTATGCGGTTTATCCGTTTGATCGCCAGATCGAAGCTTTTCAAAACCGATTTCGAATCATCATCCCCGACCGATCAGGCTATGGCCGCTCGATGCGAATGAATCGCTTTCCCGCAGATTTTCATCACCGCGCCTGTGAGGAAACGATGCGCCTGCTCGATGCAATGGAAATCGAGCGCGCCGTTTTGTGGGGCCACAGCGACGGCGCGGTCATCGCCACTATGATGGGACTCAGCCATCCTGATCGATTCGCAGGGTTGATACTCGAAGCGTTTCATCTCTATCGCAGCAAACCCGGCTCACGCCAGTTCTTCGAAACCATGTCTGAAAATCCCGATGCTCTGGGTGAGCGAGTCAGCAAAATCCTTTCAGAAGATCACGGCGAGGATTACTGGCGCGAACTGATTTTGATGAATGGGCGCGCGTGGCTCGATATCGCCCGCGAGAGCCGCCATCCGAAAGACGATCTCTACGACGGGCGACTAGGGGAGCTTTCCGTGCCGACGTTTTTCATTCATGGCAGCCGCGATCCTCGCACGGAGCCGGATGAGATTGAAGCCATAGGTCGACAACTGCCGCAGGCTCGAATTCATATAATCGAAGGCGGCGGCCACACGCCTCACTCGGAGAACGCATCTTTCGCTGAAGCCAATCGCGCGGCTCAGGAATTTCTTCGAAAAGTTTTACACCCCTAGTCGGCCCGCGTGCGTATACGAAAGATGAAACCGATATCATGATCGTCTCGTAGCCTGTTAGGACGATTCGTTTCCACGATTGAGAGCTTCAACTCTGATGGAAAAGGAATTATGAAAAGA
>Ga0187893_10000894_pt1 | contig 75028 bp, 60 predicted proteins | sample MA1701074metaG_FD_139574 | JGI IMG/M metagenome (GOLD analysis project Ga0187893, IMG submission 139574) | White microbial mat communities from a basaltic lava cave in the Kipuka Kanohina Cave System on the Island of Hawaii, USA - MA170107-4 metaG ...
AGCCCCGCCGCCTGCATCGTTAGAGGCAGAAGCCAGCAAAAAAGTTTTCTGTTCCTTTTAGCAGAAAAGATCGCGTGCCAAATCAAAAAATGCAGAGAAAACCTTTTTGCTGGTTGGCGAGCGTCAGCGAGCGGCGGCGGGGCGGCTTCCTTAGTCGGGGTTCTGCTCAAAGAAAGTTCGAACATCAATCAAAAACGACCGCCAAATTGCACTTTTTGCGAAATCATAAGAGGTTGCCTCGGCGCTTCGCGCCTCGGCATGGTATTTTTCCGCTATAACCCAAGCATTTTTGAGGGGGAACGAAAGTGTCCGCTCGGCGATGCGGAAGTTCGCCGTGCGAAGCACGGGCAAAATGAAATTTTGCAAACTAATCTTTTTTCTTTCGCCTTTGGCGAAAGGTTGAGCGCATTTTTCTTTGATTGCCCAAAAGCTAATCTAAAACCAATATGGATAACATAAATTTACAAACCAAAAAGATTTTTCTCTATGCTCGCAAATCCACGGACGAGCCAGAGCGACAAATTCTCTCCATTGAGGCGCAACTTTTTGAATTACGAGAATTTGCGCGAAAGGAGGGACTTTTAATCGTCCGTGAATTTGTGGAAAGTAAAACCGCCAAAGAGCCAGGACGAGAGATTTTTAACGAAATGGTGGCAAGCATAGAGAAAAATGAAGCCGAAGGAATTTTAGCGTGGCACCCTGACCGCCTTGCTCGTAATTCCATAGACGGCGGAAGAATAATCTATCTTGTAGATACTGGAAAAATCACCACGCTAAAATTTCCAACTTTTTGGTTTGATCCGACACCGCAGGGAAAATTTATGTTGTCCATAGCTTTTGGGCAATCAAAATACTATGTGGATAATCTTTCGGAAAATATAAAGAGGGGTATTCGCCAGAAATTGCGAAATGGAATATGGCCCGCGTGGGCGCCATTGGGATATATCAATGACAAGAATCAGAGAAAAATTGTTGTTGATAAGGAAAAAGCAAAGTATATCAAGCTGGCTTTTGAAATGTACGCAACTGGCGAATACCCACTCGCTCAAATCCGAAAGATTATCAATTCCTTGGGCTTGGTTGGCAAGAAAGGCAAAATGCTTTCCGTCTCAAATTATCAGTATATGCTCAAGAATAAAATCTATTATGGAATGATTGAGTACAACGGAGAATTGTATGACGGAAAGCATGAACCGATTATCACAAAGAAACTTTTTGATAAGTGCCAAGAAGTGATGGCGAAAAAATCAAAACTAAAAACACCAAAATTAAAGCCATATATTTATCGCGGACTTTTCCGCTGTGGCGAGTGTGGATGTTTTATCACCACAGAAACACAAAAGGGACACAACTATTTGCGTTGCACCAAAAGAAAAGTCCGCTGTTCGCAGAAATACGCGCGAGAGGACGCCATCACTTCGCAGGCAAAAGATTTGATTCAAAAAGTTTCTTTGCCTTCCGCTTGGGCGAACGCTTCAATCAATTATTTTGAAAACGAAAAAATGAAAACCGCCCAAGCGGAAAACTCTTTCGCCCAAAAAGCGAGAAATGAGCTTGTAGAGATAGAAACAAAACTTGATCGTTTACTCGACTTACAACTGGACGGCAGTTTGTCGCAAGCGGAATATACCGCTAAAAAGCACAAGCTCATTCTCGCTAAAAAGGATTTGGAGGAAAAAATTGCCGCTTTTGGACGAAAGAGCAATAATCGGTTCGAACTGGCCATTGCCTTTCTAAAAGAGGCCAACCAAGCCGAAAAATGCGCTCAACAAGAAAATCCCGAACGGATTCGGGATTTTCTCAAAAAGATTGGTTCGAACTTCCGCATTGCCGAGCGGACACTTTCGTTCCCCCTCAAAAATGCTTGGGTTATAGCGGAAAAATACCATGCCGAGGCGCGAAGCGCCGAGGCAACCTCTTATGATTTCGCAAAAAGTGCAATTTGGCGGAGAGGGTGGGATTCGAACCCACGAGAGAGTTTTCACCCCCTACACGCTTTCCAGGCGTGCACCTTCGGCCACTCGGTCACCTCTCCTCCAAAACAATTTCTTTGAAAAGATTGTAGCATTAAGGACTTTAATGTTCAAAAATTTTAGGTTGCGTTACGTGTCATGCTCGAATGCTTTTATCGAGTATCCATAAATATTTTTGGATTCCCACTAAATACATGTGGGAATGACATCTCCTTAATCTTGTGATTATGTAAGCGGTTTATTATAGCAAAAAAGAAGAAGCATAAGGCGGGAATCTTTCGCGCCTTATCAGTCCTCTTGCTTTTACTTAATTCCCCTTGTGCTGACATTTACAAATGTCTTCTCTTAAGTAGGCAATTACATTCCAAATATCATCATCCGAAAGGGTACCTCCCCATGCGGGCATGAGAGGGGATTTGCCGACGGACGCGCCGCCTTCTTTGACCGTTTTGAATATGTGTTCATCACTGAGAGTTGATACATATGAGGCATCGCTCAAATTCCTCGGTTTCGGGTCAAGAGCCGCTGCTGCGGGTCCGTCTCCATGTCCCAAAGGGCCATGACAAGATGCGCAGATAAGCTCAAACTTTTCTTTGCCCTTTCCTGCATCCCCTTTAGTGACCGGCGCTTGGGCTACAACAATTTCTTTTGCTTCACCGGCCATTTTTTCAGCCTTTTGAGCGGCGTCCTCAGCCATATTTTGGGCATCTTTCGTTATTTCTCCTGCTTGTTCAGCCATCTGGTCGACCTGTTTTTTTGCTCCCTCCACTACCTCACCGGCTTGCTCCTGTATCTGCTCCACTTTCTCAACAGCCTGTTCCTTGACCTCCTGCGCCTTATCCATGGCATTGTCTATTACTTCAGCTGCTCCTTCTTTTGTCTCCTCTTCTTCCTTTTTTGTGCATGACAAAACGGTTAAAGACAAACAAAGAGATACAAATAAAACTAAAACTGACGATAAAACTCTATTCATCTCCTTCCTCCTTTTGGTTTTGACTTGGTTTATGGTTAGTTTCATTTTTGAGCTATTATTTTATACAGTTTTCGAGATTTGTTAAGCGAGTGTTTTCCGACTTGTAAACTAGAGTGATGGAAGTGAGAAAAATATTTGAGTAGAGGGCTTTGTTGCGCCTGGTTATTGTCTGTGGGATAATGCTTCAAAAAAAGGGTTGCAATCCTTTGTTTTGGTCTTGGAGAAGAATATGAAACTCATAACTCTTTCGATAACTGATAACATCGCAACTGTTGCTCTCAACCGCCCCAAGGTGAACGCACTCAACAAAGCTCTGGTCGAGGAAATCCAGGATTGCTTCCGAGAGTTGGCGGCCAATTTCGACGTTAGCTCTGTGATCCTGACTGGTGAAGGCAGCTTCTTTTCTTTCGGTCTCGATATTCCTGAGTTTTTGAATTATTCGAGAGAATCTTTTACAAGTTTCCTGGTCAAATTTACCGATCTTCTGAAATATCTATTCATTTTTCCGAAGCCGGTTGTCGCCGCGCTAAACGGGCACACAGTTGCAGGTGGATGTATGCTTGCAATTGCCTGTGATTACAGGCTCATGGTTTCGGAGAAGGCTAAGATTTCTCTAAACGAGTTAACCTTTGGCTCTACAGTTTTTGCTAGCGGGATTGAAATGCTCAAATTCGTTGTCGGTGCTAGAATTGCGGAGCTTATTCTGTACAGAGGTTCCATGTTTTCTGCCGAGGAAGCAAAGCAGTTAGGACTTGTTGATGAGTCAGCGACCAGAGAAAGCCTTGGGGAAGCGTCTCTTAAGGTTGCTCAAGACTTCGGCAGTAGAGATGCTCGAGCATTCGAGAGTTTAAAGATGCTTCTTCGAGGGCAATTAGTGGATCAAATGAATAAGAGAGACAAGGATTCGATCCCTGAATTTGTAGACATCTGGTATTCTGAGACCACCCGGAAGAATTTAGAGAAGATAAAAATACGTGACTAACTGAATACAAGGTAGGTCAATAGCTTCTGCCAATAAATTGAGAACGATACATAATGATCAAGAAATGGAATGTGGTTGAATCTAAACAGATGGGCTCATACAGGGTGTTTTCGACCAGAATGGATAGAAGCCTCTCCCCTGTAAGCGGAAAAGAACATGATTTTTATGTGATTCAAGCACCAGACTGGATCAACGTGGTCGCCATTACTTCGGATGAGCGTATAGTTTTAATCAATCAATACAGGCATGGGATCCAATCCGTAACCCTTGAGATACCGGGCGGTATGGTTGACCCGGGGGAAACCCCTCTTCAAGCTGCAAGGCGGGAACTGCTAGAAGAAACTGGATACACCTCCGACGAGTGGGTTTACATGGGTAAGGTTCACCCGAACCCTGCCATACAAAACAATATCTGTCATATGTTTCTCGCGAATGGAGTGAAGAAGGTACAGGAGCCCAACTTTGAGGGGACTGAGGATATAGATTGTTTTCTCGCTCCGGCTAAAGACATGCCAAACCTCGTTGCCGAGGGCAAGATCACCCATTCATTGGTTGTTGGAGCGTTTTATTGGTACTGCTTGTATAAAGATAAAAAGTAAGGGCGACCCGCCGGGTCACCCTGACGGAAGAATGAAAAACCTATTGATTCTTTGTCAATAATGAGAATAATATATCGCTGACTGAACAGGGCAGGTGGCGGAACTGGCAGACGCGGCGGCCTCAAAAGCCGTTGGGCTCACGCCCGTAAGGGTTCGACTCCCTTCCTGCCCATTTCATAATATTAATAAAGAACGCAATAACTGTTTAATTACTCACACGCATTCTCAAGGCAGAGAATAATTATAATGAATCAATAGAGTGAAGTATAAAAAAGCCCTCCTTTTGTAGTTTAGGAAATAAAATAAGCCAACAACCTTACTACAGAAGGAGAGCTTCTATAAAATCTGTGACAAAATTAGCTCAGACGCACCTTACTCAAAATTTGCCTGTTTCACTACCATGATCGAATCATGGTCATTTATCGAACTGTACTCACTTTTGCCCTGTGGATCTACCGAACCCGCGCATCTAACAAGCCCGGGCAGACTGAATATAGCTGTTATACTTATAAAAAGTAACGATACTTTAAGGCTCGTTTGAAGCATTTTGATTAATTTCATTTACTGTCCTCCTTTTTTATTGATGATAATAAATTAATAAAAATGTTTACGCAATAGATTTATAGCGATATTTGGGAAGATATCCCCCTTTCGATGACGAATTATAGGGAGCTCATACCAATTCAAGAAACAGGTTCTAAATATTTGTGTGTACAACTTGTATCTGGACAAGATTATGGTTCTGTAAGCCATGAAAGTAGGCTTGAGATACATGCAAGATGCGTGCTCTAACCCGCGATTACTTCTGCTTCCAGAGAATATATAGGTGTTAACCAGTTCAAAATGAAGTTCCAGTGGTCTGCATCATTACCCGGCAACGGTTGTTCGACGAAGAGGCTTGAGTCATGCGTGAGTAGCCCACCCTGTTCGCCTCCACTCCGCGCAGTTTATCGAAGTTCGTTCTATATAGCCTTGATGACGCTAGAGTAAAGGTCTGCCCAGTGTCCCTGCTTTAAGCGAAATTTCGTGCCGTGATTGTGTCCAGTACGTGCATCAAAATCGACAAGCACATATCCGGACTCCATAATGCTTTTGGACAATTTGGAAAAGACTAACTACGTTGCCTCAAGCATTTTCAAGCTCTTATGCAGTTGCAATTGGATTGTAAAGCGAAAACCATCCGGTGTGAGATAGATTGAGTCTCCCGATTTAGCCAACAGTCCCAAATCTACGGCATAATTTGAATACATCCTTGTTGCGTTGTACTTCGCTTTTTTTGTTTGCCAATCAAAGTACTTACCTGCGTAGTAACTAAAATAATCTGTGAGCCAATTCATAGGAACAGGATAAGTATTTTTGGCTAGGGCGAAAGTAGCCTCCACGATAGAAGCAATACCTAATATGATGCTAGACTCATATGGGTTTTGTATAACAAGCTTTCTCAATATCTCGATTTGTAACGCACTCAATCTACCTGGCAAATTGATATCTTTTTGTTTTATATACTCACGGCCCATCTCCGAAAGCTTTATCAAATCTTGATTAGGTTTCCATTCTATCAACCTTAGTTCGTTAGCAAACTTTATCTTGTTATATAGGGTTTTTGATGAACCTTTAACAAGCTGACGCAATTGATCAACACTTTGAATTTTTTCTAAAAAATAAATGAAATCGTGAACTAAGTGCAGGTTCCAGATGCCTATATCTATTGGTTTGACTTCTGAAAAAAACGCAATTGGCCGGAGATGTTGGTAGAAATATTGTAATACCTGTTCAGGATTGTAATCTAAACACGTTACGTTGTCGGTTGCTGCAACCCTCTTCTGTGTTTCAGTTACAGCGGTGCAGAGAAGATAAGGTTGAATATCTCCCCGTAAGAGTTTCCCATTTACCTGATAAGTCAGTAAATCGTTCTTGTAATTTAAAACCTGTTGTATGAATTCTTGTCGAAATGCAACAACTTTTAACTCGACTAGTAAAAGTTTTGTTTGATATGTGAGGAGTAAGTCCAGTCTCCCAGAGGGAACAATCATCTGACGCATTAATATACGAGGCTCATCCTTGAGATTTAGGATATTCTGAAGTAGGTTAGGGGAATTGACGAAAATTGTTTCGACCTGAGATTCTAGGATCTCCATTAATCCCTATTCCTTGACGTAGGGGTAGAACGTCATCTCATCTGTGATATTGAGATATTCCACAAACCAATATTGAATCCTATCTCTCAGGTCAGCTATCATTTCAATATTCCATTCTATATTCTGCCCTGATGGGTTGATATTTTGTAACAATTCAAAAATTTCATTGTCAACAAAATCTTGACGTTCTATTTGTTTCTTAGTTAGTTCTTCCATTGTTGATCTCCTAAGTTATTAAGCAAACTGCAAACTCTACATCTGCCCTCCGGTTTGCTTTATATCCATTAATTGTTATAACACTCAGGCTCTATTGGAGATGCTGCTCTTTCAAGTATCGTTCTCCTAGATTTTCTGTATAACCATCCCAATATTGGAAGTTATACAGAATTCACTCACTAATACCTCGGCATAAGTGGATCGTAGTTCAAAGCCCATTCGTCTATGCCGCCTTTGAGGCTTTTCACTTTTTTGAAACCCATGCTCTTAAGGAGTTTAGTTGCCCTAAGACTTCTTACCCCATGGTGGCAATGGACTACGATCTCATCCGCGGTATCCAATTCATTTACTTTCGACGGCAAGTCTGCAAGCGGAATTAACTTTGAGCCGTCTAGATGACATATTTCATATTCTCCCGGTTCTCTAACATCGAGGATAGTTACGTCTTTATTGTTGTTGACCAAATCATGGAATTCATCCACTGTTATCTCAAGATCGTCTCCGTCTTCAGCAGCCTGTTCGTCCCCACGTCCTATTCCGCAGAATTCCGCATAGTCGATTAACTCTTTTATAGTCGGGTTCTCACCGCAAATTGGGCAGTTTGGGTCTTTTCTGAGCTTAAGCTCTCTGATCTTCATCTCCATGACGTCTAGAAACAGCAGCTTTCCGATAAGTGGATTACCTTTTCCAATTATCAGTTTTATTGTCTCTGCTGCCTGCATCGTCCCGATAATACCAGGAAGGATTCCAAGGACTCCACCCTCTGCACAGCTTGGAACCAAACCAGGAGGAGGTGGCTCAGGATAAAGGCAGCGATAGCAGGGTCCCTTTTTCGCGTCAAACACGCTCACCTGTCCCTCAAAACGGAAGATGCTTCCGTAGACGTTTGGTTTGCCAAGAAGAACACAGGAATCATTGACGAGGTAGCGCGTAGCAAAGTTGTCTGTGCCGTCAACAATGACATCGTATTCTTTCATGATGTCGAGAGCGTTTTCGGAGTTGAGCATAATGTTATAGGTTTTAACGTCGACTTCGGAATTGATTTCGTGAACCCTTTCTTTTGCAGAATCTACCTTAAGCTTTCCCACTTTGGCTTCACTGTGCGCTATCTGTCTCTGAAGGTTGCTGAAATCCACGACATCAAAATCTACGATGCCAAGACGACCAACCCCTGCGGCGGCGAGATAGAGCACAAGAGGCGACCCGAGTCCGCCTGCACCTATACACAACACACTCGAAGCTGCCAGCTTTTCCTGCCCCTGCACTCCGACCTCCGGCATGATCAAATGCCTGCTGTATCGAGCGACTTGCTGATTCGTAAGTCCCATAATGCATTACCTTCCTTTTTATGAGTGGATAAGAACTATAAGTTAATACAAAATTCTATATTTTCAAATAGTAGACTCAAGAAAACCACAGTCCTTTAAAGATTGCTCTTGTATTGCTAGTTGTAGGACTTTGAAAAAAGAGAGAGGCAGCATCGACCGATGCCGCTTCCCTTTTTTAAAGGCGTGTAAGTGAGAAGTTGTCTGCATTGATTGTTGCACAAACTGCGCAATTTACTAATTGTCGCATATCTCAGCTGTCTATAAATTTAGCTCGCGTCTTTTAATGAATGGGCTGTGTATCTGGTCTTTTTTATAGTTGCCGGTAAGCGCGTAGATTATTATGTTTATTCCCAGTCTCAAGGCAAGTTCTCGTTGAGATTCACCCCCGGGAATGCATTCGTATTGCCATTTTCCAAACTCATCTTCGGACCAGGCGCCTCCTAAGTCGTTCCTGGAATAAATAACGGAGGTCCTATCTTCATCGCTAAATGAGATTCCTTCGAGGTAGGGTTTTACGATCTTTCTCCCGCTTGAAGAGTGGAGGAGATAAAATGATTTGTAAATTACGTGATCCGATGAGATTAGAGCCATGGGAAATTCGGCGAGGATTCTTTCTAGCTGTACTCGTATCTGAGAATCAAAACCCGAATTTTCTTCACCCGAAACATCATCCACAAGGAGTGTTCCTCCTAGCTTGAGAAATCTTCTCAGTCTTCTGCAATCTTCATCGGTGAAAGGCTCAAAATTTTCTTCTCCCGCAATATAGACGAAAGGATAATGGAACAGTTCAGGGTCGCCGATTTCCAGTGTTTTTCTATCGAATGATGCCTTCACACTTGTTCTTAAATCAAGCCACGCCATGAGTTTGTTGAAAGCTCGCGGTCTTGGGTCCCATTCGCCGCCGTATTTGAGCTGGGCGAAATAGAATTTCGAGGCCTGATTAAAACCAAAAAGGGGTAGAGACATTGTCCCGATTCCACCGGCTGCGGCTATCTTGAGAAAATCTCTTCTCGTAATCACTATTTTTAATATTGAGTGTTCCAGTTTAGGGTGTCAAGTAGCTAGGTGTGATAGATAATAAGAGACCCGGGAAGAGTCTCCTATTATTTAAACTTCATACATTCATCAAGGCAACCAATATGGAGAACTTGGGAACCTATGAACAACCTCTATTTTTGTCCTGGGTTTGTAAAGGGCCTTATTAAGCTTCTACTTTAACGACTTTAGTCGCCTGAGGTCCTTTAGGACCATCGGTAGTTTCAAACTCTACCGTGTCGCCTTCATTCAAGCTCTTATAGCCCTGGTCCTGAATGGCGCTGTAGTGGACGAAAACATCCTTACTTCCATCGTTTGACTCGATAAATCCATAGCCTTTTGAGCTATTAAACCACTTAACCTTTCCGCGTTTCAAGGCAAAATACCTCCTTAGACTTTACTTAAGCGTTTACTATTGCACGGTTTTAAAATTTTGTCAACGGGTGTTTTACTTAATTTCTTTGAATAAAAGCCTGAATAAGCAGGTATCAAAAAATGCATTTGTAGTCCCGATGTGGGTTGGTAATAAGGTTAGAGAGTTGGGAACGCATATCCTTCGACAAAGCTCAGGACAGACATGGGTTCCCTACAAAGCTGAAATGACAGATACCCCTTGGTAAAAGACGAAACCGTAATTATATTCTCCATTTGATTACTCCAGTTGATTGGGTTAGCTTTCTTTTCAAATGGATGAGCGCAACAGAGGTCAAATACAAATCGAATCCTATAGAGAAGATTTTCCGATAACCAAAAGTCATATCTATCTAGACCATGCAGGCGTGGCTCCGGTATCGTCAAGAGTGATTAGAAAAGTTGAGAAGTTCTTGAAGGAAGCGGCTGAGTCCGCAATCATCAGGTACCAATATTGGATGGATAGGGTTCAGGAGGTCAGGACTAATTGCGCTAGGCTAATAGGATCTCAACCCGAAGAGTTGGCCTTTGTGAAAAATACTTCTCATGGTCTATCAATAGTGGCTGAGGGTCTTGATTGGAAATATGGGGATAATCTTCTTGTTTACGAAAGGGAATTCCCTTCAAACGCTTATACTTGGCTCAACTTGGAGAGAAGAGGGGTTAGGGTAAAAGTTGTTCCGTATCAAGATGGAAAGATTTTAGCCGAAGATATTGAACGTTTGATTGATTCCAGGACAAGGCTTCTCGCGATAAGTTCAGTACAGTTTTCAAATGGGTTCAAGGTAGATTTAAAAACGCTTGGGGAGCTTTGTAAAGAAAAGGGAATACTCTTCTGCGTCGATGCGATTCAAAGCCTGGGGGTAGTTCCCATGGACGTCAAGGAATTTGGGATTGATTTCCTATCGGCGGACGGTCACAAATGGCTTCTTGCTCCCGAGGGTACTGGGATATTCTACTGCAGGAATGCGCTTGCGGAGAGAATAAATCCTCCGCTTATAGGCTGGAAGAGTATCCTGAATGAATCCGAATATGACCGTTTGGATTTTGATTTGAAAGGAAACACCCTCAGGTTTGAAGAGGGCTCGCTCAATGTTATGGGTATTTACGCCCTAGGAGCCGCTGTCGATCTCATTCTCGAAGCGGGGATTGACAACATTGAGAGCGGGGTGTTGGAGCTTGGCGACCTGATTATCGAGGAAGCCGAAAGAAGAGGGTTTGAGGTAAGGACTCCTAAAAATAGAGATGAGAGAGCAGGGATTGTCTCTTTTGTAGGGGATTTCGACCCATTAGAAATTAAGGATAAATTGAGAGCGATGTCCGTTGTCGTCAACGTGAGGGGAGGTGCTCTCCGCATATCGCCTCATTTTTATAATACAAAGGATGATATACTGAGTTTGTTTGATGCGATGGACAGAGTTTTACGTTTAAGATGAAAACAGAGCCGCTACATGAGCGATAGAAATATCCGGCCAAGCCGCTTGTATTACTTTATTTCCCTAATCATTTTTGTTATCGGATGCTCGATATTCGCTTTTTATCTTTTCAAAAACCTTAACAGTTTAGTGGAAAACCTTACGAGGGTAATAGTCCCAGGAGACACTGACCTAACTCTTTCAGAACCCGGAACATACACCATTTTTTATGAATATCGAACGGTGATCGACGGCAACTTTTATTCCACCGGAGAAACTAAACCCCTTCTCGATTGCTCGATCGCTCACAAAGCTTCGGGCTCTAAAATACTACTTTCGAGTTCATCCAAGGAGTTGGAATATTCTCTAGGAGGCAGGAAGGGAATATCTATCCTGGAATTCACCATTGAGAGGGCTGGAATATTTAAATTCTCGTGCCGGTATTCCGAAGGACATTCGAGAATCGTTTTAGCAATTGGTCGTGGTTTCATGGATAAATTCGTTGGAACGATAGTTGTTGGAATGGCTGTATTTCTTGCTTCAGCGTTTATCGGTGTTGCGATTGCGCTCAAGATATTTTTTAAGAGACAAGAGTCGTTGAAAAGGGGATAAATAGTTTGTCTGCAAGGTTCTTGCATCAAAACTATGTTGTCAGGAAAAAAGTCTTTTCGCTTTTTGGGAGTAAATTTCATATCTACGACCCGGATGGCAATCTTGTTTTCTATTCGAGGCTGAAGCCTTTTAGACTGAGAGAAGATATCCGTCTTTATACAGGGGAAGATATGCAAACCGAGATTCTGGTGATAAAAGCAAGGACGATATTCGACTTTTCTACTACTTACGATGTAATAGATTCTAAAACCGGCGGGAAGGTCGGAGCGTTGAAGAGAAGGGGCTTTAAATCACTGGTGAAGGATGAGTGGATTTTTTTGGATGCCGAGGACAGAGAAATCGGGTTTATGAAGGAAGACAGCATGTTGTTTGCCTTTTTAAGACGTTTTTTAACCAACTTGATTCCTCAACAGTATCATGGGTTCATTGGAGGGATGCAGGTATGTACTTTCAAGCAAAATTTTAACCCCTTTGTCTTAAAAATCAGAGTTGATTTTTCTGCGGATATTCAAGGATCGCTCGACAGGAGACTGGGTATAGCCGCTGTGGTTCTCCTTAGCGGAGTCGAAGGGAGACAACAATAGAATTATGCTCAGCTTCAGCTTAAATAAAAGGAGATGTGTGAAGAAAATACGCATTGAGACTCTCTTGACGAGCCGATTGAATTTTGATTTAATGATAAATCAACAGAGGAGATTTGATTTTGATCCTTTACGGGCTGTTGCTCAAATCCAAAAATGTCATTTCGACTCCTTCGGCTACGCTCAGGATAAACTCCGGGAGAAATCTTTTTTTAAGATTATCCATACATAAAACGGACAGATATCTCACATCCGTTCGATATGACAGACTATTTCTATGTTTGAGCAACAGCCCGTTTAGACATTTCAGAAAACTAAAAACTCAAAATGGCAGGTGCGATATGAAAAGAATAAAAAGTTTAATTCATGTCTGTGTTTTCGATAGTTATCTTCATCTGATCATCCTCCCGGCTTTTGCATTAATGCTTGCGTCTGGGTGTTATCCGCAAATTCCCCCTCAAACGCCGACAGAGCCGACTGCCAGTGATAGCCAGCCAGGTGTTGAGATAACGGAGGATCAAACTCAGTTGAAGATTCAAATAGACGGGGATTTGCTCTTTGATTTTGCCAAAGCCTCCATACAGCCGTCAGCAGATCCGGTACTTCAGAAAGTCGCCGACGTAATAAGACAATATCCCGATGCCTATGTTTTGATCGAGGGTTTTACGGATTCAAAAGGATCGGACGACTATAACTTAGACCTTTCTGACAGGCGTGCAGTCGCCGTTAAAGACTGGTTGATGACAAAGGGCGGAGTTGTAAGAGCGACAATCACGACAAGGGGATGGGGAGAGGCAAAGCCTGTTGCTCCAAATACAAACCCGGATGGAAGCGACAACCCAGAGGGCAGGATGCAGAACCGGAGAGTGGAGATAACTGTGAAGAAGTAAAAAAGAGCAGGGAAAACTTGTATGATTTCACCTCAAGCCTAATGTGAAATAATTTTTACTCAGTTTTTCCTTTCGTTTCTGCTGTCTCCGATTTTGTCTGCGACTTCGTTTATGAATTTCTCTACCGACATCCCTCGTTCTTGAGCAACCTTCTTGATCATCTCGTATCCTTCATCATTCCACGATTTACCATTCGGAGCCTGGTTAAGGTCGAGTTCAAAAGGCTTGCTCGCCTCTCCGAAGTAGACACTAAGATGAGGGAAGGGGATCTCGATCCCTTTCTCGTCGAATGTGTTCTTGATCCTTCTTCTGAGTTCTCGTCCGACTTCCCACTGTTTAAGTGGCTGCGTCTTGACCATACATTTAATTGTTACCTCAGATTCTCCAAAGTTGTCTACTCCTAAAACCTGAAGTGATTCTAATATTAAAGGTCCAAAGTATTCATCTTTAGATAGCTCTTCTCCCATTTCTCTAAGCAACTGCATCACGCTATCCACGTTTTCTTTATACGCTACACCTACATCAATAACGTATCGGGACCAGCCTTTGCTTTTATTCGACAGTGTTTCTATGATGCCGTTTGGAAATACATGCACGGTTCCCTCAAGGTCTCTTAATACGATCGTTCTTAAGTTAATCTGTTCTACCAGCCCTCCCGAACCGTTAATGACAGCCACATCTCCAACACGAACCTGATTCTCCATAATAATAAAAAAACCACTAATAATATCTCTAACAAGGTTCTGCGCGCCGAACCCAACTGCGAGTCCCACAATACCGGCGCCGGCAATTATTGGAGTAATGTCCATCCCCACTTCTTTTAGTATCATCATGATCGCTATGACGAATACGACTACGGAAGCCAACTTCCTGAGTAAATTTCCAACTGTCTTTAATCTTTTTTCGGTCTCTACAGCTGCTATGACCTCGCCTTCTTCTTTTGCAAGTGTGTTCTCAATTTTGCTTATCACGATGTTGAACAACTTGAGCAGGATGCAGGCTCCAAGGGCAATGACGACGATCCTAATTCCAGATGTCATAAGCCATGAGATAAGATAATCTACGTAAGCTTCAGTGAATATCCTGGATAAAAAATTGGGCATTTGTTATTACCTCCTTTATATTAGTATTAGAAGAAATTGAGTCTTAAAATCCTGAGAAGGAATTAATTGAAATATCTCGAAGAAGTACTAAGATTATAACGGAAAACTCCCTATTACTCAAAAAAAGGCTCTTAAGTTTAGTTATTTATCTCTGTCTCAATTCGTACCTCGACTGAGTTGGGTTCGATGCTCTCAAGGGTAATGTCTTTGGGGAATGCTAAGTTTGACTCAGAGATATTTACTTTTTTGACACCTTTACTAGTATCCGGAATATTGAGGAACAGTCTTATTTCTTTATCGTTAAAAAAATAAAAAGCTCTGCGGGGTCCCAAAAAGCTTACCTGTATCTCACTGGGATTAATCTCTGCAACTTTATACCCGTATGGGAGCTCTGTATATTCAACAGGAATCGTAAAGGTTTTGTGATTGAGGTTTGAGCCATAGACGAACACAAACCAAAGAGTTAAAGTAATGAACACTGCCAGAGCTTTTTCTCTATAATTCTTTGTGAAGACTGAGTGCCACTTTTCTGAGCTATTGAAGGGACCGATCTCTTCATAAAAATCCTCGAGGAGCAGGAGTATCTGTTCCTGCCCGACCTGATGGAGCTCGCCGCTTCTGGCGAATGAGATCGTCCCTCTTTCCTCTGAAATAACTATACAAAGGGCATCCGTGACTTCGGCCAACCCTAAAGCAGCGGCGTGGCGGGTCCCAAGGTTCTGAAGTAGGTCGAAATTTTTTGACAGTGGGAGATGGCATGAGAATTTGCTGATGAGTCCTTTTTCTATGACTGCAGCCCCGTCGTGGCCTATTGAATTTGGGTCGAATATGCTTTTCAGGAGCGGCTCGCTTATTTCTCCATTCAGGTCTACTCCACCGTCGAGGTGCCGGGTCAGGTTACTCTTTCCATTAATCACGATAATGGCGCCGTTTCTTTTGTGAGCCAGGTCGATGATTGTTCGTGCGAGTGTCTGAATCTCCTTGTATGTCGATATCATAGATTTTTCTCTTACAGGATTTGGAGTTGTTCCCCAGAATGGCATGCGTTCAAAGAACCTTCTAATCCTATCAGGGATCTGCTCGAAGAATTGGCTGAGTTTCTCCGGAACCTGTCCGAACAGCTGCCTAAGTTCTTCCTGAAAGATTACGATGATCGCAACAAGTATCACTGCAAAGAAGGCTTGGAGCACGAAAGTGGTTAAGACAAGGTTAAAGAGGCGCGCAATAAGATAAACGACACCGATTATGAAAATACCCGTTAAAATAAACGTTGCTTTTGTCTTCTTAAACCATATGAGGACGGAGTAGATCAGGAGCGACATAAAAGCTATATCGAAAAAACCTGAAATACCGATCTCTTTAAAAAAATCGAGCGCCATTAGGGTTTAGTCCTCTTGAACGATTAACGATTAAAATGAGGGAGTAGCATTAAGTCCACCCCTCGAAGAAATTATTGAATCTTCAAACAAGATACAGTATATAGAAAACATTTTCTACGTGGATTTATCGACAAATTGACTGTAATATAGAACGATATAAAATCTCTTCAGTTTTTGTCCTATGATGGAGGTAAAAAAATTGAAAATCTTTTCATGCTTGTCTTTCGCTGTTTTGTTTGTTCTTTGGTTTGCAGGCATTAATCTTTCCTATGCAACTGATTTAGAAAGTGCAAATTTTGGCGACTCATCGTTTGCTCAAGCCGCCGAAGAAGTCGAGGGTGGTGAGGTTGTGGAAGATGACGGGAGTGACGGCGAAGAATACAACGAAGTTGAAACTTACGATGATGGTGGGGGGTATGACGACCAGGGCTACGAAGACCAAGCTTATGATGACCCGGGGTACGATGACAAAGGATATGATGATGTAGGAGATGAAAACACTGGAGAAGTTGAAGACCCTAACGCAGTGGAAGAGCTTGCCGAACCCGACGAAGCTGGTGAAAATTAAAAGACTTGTTTGGACAAGCCTGCTATCCATTTGTCGAGGATATACTGTCCCCTTCTTTTAGATAAAACAAAAAGATGATTCTGATTAGTCGGTATTTTATATTTTTTTAAGATTTTGGCCGATTATTTTAGTCGATAGAATAAACAATGGCAGGGAAAATGGAGGAAACTAAATTTCCAAAAAAGAAGAAAATCGGTCTTGCGGATACTAAGTCTCTTGGGCCGGTTCCCAATTTAGAGGAGCATGTGAGGTCTGACTGGTGGAGGCTTATATTCAATGCAACATACTTGAAGACCGATGCAGATGTTGTCGACGATCAACGGATCACCAAAAAAGAGGTTGACCTTTTCTCGGAAATCCTCGGGCTTTCTCCTAAAGACAAGATCCTGGATTTATGCTGCGGACAAGGTCGTCATTTGGTTGAATTAGGGAGGCGTGGATTTCAGGATGTAGAGGGGCTTGATCGTTCCCACTATCTCATTCAAAAAGCGAAGTCACAAGCCAAAAAAGAAGGGCTCAATATCAGGTTCAGAGAAGGTGACGCAAGAAAACTTCCTTGCCTTTCGGATACCAAAGACATCGTGACTATATTGGCAAACAGCTTTGGTTATTTTGAGACCGTTCAGGACGATTTGAGGGTTTTAAAAGAGGTGTTCAGGGTTCTAAGGCCCTGGGGAAGACTACTTATAGACGTGACTAACGGTGAATACTTGAGACAGAATTTTCAGCGCCGTTCCTGGGAGTGGGTCGATAAAAAGCACTTCGTCTGCAGAGAACGCTCTCTTTCCGTCGATGGTCAGCGTCTCATATCCCGTGAAGTTATTACCCAGGTCGAGAAAGGCGTTATTGCGGACCAATTCTATGCCGAAAGGCTTTATACTCCTAATACCCTCACCGATCTTCTGAAAACTGCCGGCTTCAGCGATATAACTTTTCATGGAGAAATCTCTTCCGATTCACGGCGTAATCAGGATTTGGGGATGATGGAGAGGAGAATTATCGTAACGGCCGTGGTCAGAAAAGAGTGGGAGTCAGTCAAGAAGAAAAAGGAGACAGTTAGGAATATTGTCGTGGTGCTCGGTGATCCCTCCAAGCCCGATCCTATGAAACCCATGGGAATATTCGATGACGACGACTTCTACACTATAGACCAGCTTAAGAGTGCTTTGAGGGAGTTGGAGCGAAAGGCAAATTACCGCTTCAAATATATCACGAGCCACGACGCATTTATTCAGGATTTGATGAATCTCAGAGAAAGAGGAAAAGTAGACATGGTCTTTAATTTATGCGATGAGGGTTACTTTAACGAAGCGAGAAAAGAGCTCCACATGCCCGCTTTGCTGGATATACTGAAAATTCCCTATACCGGCGCGGGACCTCAATGCCTGGCCTTCTGCTACGACAAGTCCCTCGTGCGCGGTATAGCTAAGGAAATGGGCATACCCGTGCCCGACGCGTTTTTCATAAAGCCCGAGGACACAACCTTTGAACTCCCTTTCGGTTTTCCTGTGATTGTAAAACCCAACTTTGGCGACTCAAGCTTCGGGATCACAGAAAGGAGCGTTTCTCACAGTGTTGAACAGCTAACCAATGCGATTTCAGATATTCGAGAGAAATTCGGGTATGACAAACCGCTCCTTGTGGAGGAATTTCTCACCGGAAACGACCTCAGTGTCGGAATAATAGGAAATACGCTGGAATCCTACACGGTACTACCTATTACTGAGGAGGACTACTCGATGCTTCCGCCAGAACTTCCCAAGATATGCGGATATGAGGCAAAATGGGTGCCTGAATCTCCTTATTGGAATATCAAATCTGTCCCTGCAGACTTGTCGGACGACACCGAGAAGTTTATTATCGAATGCTGTTTGAAGCTACATGAGAGGCTCGAATGCAGAGACTACTGCCGCTTTGATTGGAGACTGAACTCGCAGGGCAACCCAAAGCTCCTGGAGGTGAATCCCAACCCGGGATGGGTTTGGGATGGACACTTGGCAAAGATGGCATCGCACATGGCAATCAGCTACCCTGAAATGCTGAAGATGATACTCCAGGCATCAGAGCGAAGATTAAAACTTTCAGAGGAGACTGAGAAAAATAGTTAAAGATACCCGGGTTAAAATCCGTCGCTGTGGGGAGGAAGACATTCCGGCGATTGTCGAATGTCAAAGGTCGGCTTATTCACACTTTGCACCTGAATTTTTATGCGAAGAAAGGCACTACGCAGCCCAGCTTTCGGCATTTCCGGAAGGTCAAATTCTTGCTGAAGCGGACGGGCGTCTTGTTGGTTATGCGACCTCCTTAATAGTACGTTTGGACGAAGATTCGCCATGGCACTCTTACTCGGAAATAACCGGAGTTGGTACTTTCGCCACACACAACCCAAGCGTGACACTTTATACGGCGCCGACATAGCAGTGCATCCGGACTACAGGGGAAGGGGTATAGCAAGGCTACTTTATGAAGAGAGAAAGCGAATCATGCGTCGTTTTAATCTAAGGCGTATGGTTGCAGGGGGTCGCATTCCTGGGTATCGCAGGCTTGCAGGGCTAATGACACCCGAGGATTATATTGATCAAGTAATCAAAGGCGAACTGAAGGACCCTGCATTATCAACACAGCTCAAGATTGGGTTTCAGGTTAAAGGGGTTATTATGGACTATCTCAACGATGCAGAGAGCCTAAACTACGCAACCTATTTGGAAATGTTAAATCCCAAGTACAATCCAGAGAAGCGTAAAATTGCCGCGCCGCCAATCAGACGCCCCGTGCGCCGCGTCCGGGTATGTGCTGCGCAGTATCAGATGCGTCGTATAAAGAGCTGGGAGGAGTTTGAACAACAGGTTGAATTTTTTGTCACAACTGCCGATGAATATCATTGCCACATTTTGCTCTTTCCTGAACTATTCACCGCAGAGTTATTCAGCATTATGGACCCGAATCTCGATACTCTGGACGCCGTTAAACAGCTGTCTGGATACACTGAGCGCTATATCGAGATGTTTAGACGATTGTCGAGGGATTATCACATCCATATTATTGGCGGCTCGCATCCTGTGGCAGCAGATTCAGCAATGTTTAATGTAGCACATTTATTTACTCCGAGCGGTAATGTATATACTCAGGATAAACTTCACATCACCCCTGGCGAACGCAGACAGTGGGGTATTCACCCTGGTAGGGGTATAAAAATATTTGATACAGGTCTTGCTCGCATAGCAATCCAAGTCTGTTACGACATAGAGTTTCCCGAGTTAGCACGCATCCTCACATTGGCTGGAGTTGAGGTGATCTTTGTCCCGTTCAGCACCGATGAGCGAAAATCCTATAACCGGGTTCGCTACTGCGCTCAGGCGAGGGCGGTTGAGAACTGGCTATATGTCGTAATTTCGGGCAATGTCGGGAATCTGCCGAATATAAGGAGTTTTCTTATTAACAGTGGCCAGGCTGCGGTTTTTACTCCAAGCGACTTTGCCTTTCCGATTAATGCGATTGCAGCAGAGGCTGATTCAAACTCCGAAACAGTAGTGATTACTGACCTAGATTTAAATTCCCTAGCAATTCAGCGCGACATTGGCAGCGTCAGACCCCTTCAAGACCGCAGGCCGGATATATATGAGCTAAAGTCAAATATCCCAATAGAAATTGTCAGGACGAGTTGAGCAAATTTAAAAGGTATTCATAAAACATCACCATGACGGCCTAGCAGAAAATAAATTGCGATTTGCCATAAAAAAAGAATAGATTTTGTTATCCGCGAAAAATTTGTTATCCTTTTCAACACAACAAAATTTTTACAAAACTGATAGCGCCTTTTGTCTGCTGTCTTACAATAGAATAAATTTAAATTTGCCCGTCAATATTTCACCACAACAAGTGTATGAAAATTATTTTATTTGATTAACTAATATTCGAGATTTATCATGGATGAAGGAAGAAGAGTCATAATAGAAAACGTAGAACCTGAGGTTGATTCTGGCAGTTTCCCTATAAAAAGAGTAGTTGGAGAAAAGGTTGTAGTAGAGGCTGATATCTTTGCCGATGGTCACGACTCCGTCTCAGCGATTCTTCTCTGCAAGAAAGAGAGAAATAAACAATGGAAAGAATTTCCCATGGGCTTTATCGAGAACGATAGATGGAGAGGGGAATTCATCGTCGAGGAATTAGGAGTTTATCTCTACACCCTCGAGGCATGGGTTGACCATTTCAGGAGTTGGCAGAAGGCTCTCAAAAAAAAATACGATGCGGGTCAGGATTTGAAGGTCGACATACTTATTGGGGTTGGATATTTAGAAGATAGCTTAAGAACAATGCCGAGAGGGGGAGATAAAGCAGTGCTAGCAGAGTTTGCCGAACTTATTAGAAAGGGAGAAGACATAGAAGCAGCCGTCTCGGTAGCACTGAGTGGAGAACTAACGGATTTGATGTGGAAATACCCCGATAAGAAGTTTGCTACAAGATATGAAAATGAGCTCGCGGTGACTGTAGACCGGGAAAAAGCGCTTTTTAGCGCTTGGTACGAGCGGTTTCCAAGGTCTTGTTCTCAAGAGCCGGGTGTACACGGCACCTTTAGAGACTTGGAAAAACTCATTCCTGAGATATCGAGGATGGGTTTCGATGTGTTATATCTTCCGCCTATTCATCCGATCGGAAAAACCAATCGCAAGGGTAAGAATAACTCAGCGGTTGCAGAGCCAGGCGATGTAGGGAGTCCATGGGCCATCGGCGCTGAAGAAGGTGGTCATAAGGCGATTCATCCGGAACTTGGAACTTTTGAGGAATTTGAGAGACTGCTCAATAGGGCTAAGGATTACCAGGTCGAAATCGCCCTAGACATGGCGTTTCAGTGCTCTCCCGATCATCCTTACGTCAAGGATCATCCGGAGTGGTTTCGCAAGCGTCCCGATGAAACCATCCAGTATGCGGAAAATCCCCCCAAAAAATATGAGGATATATTCCCCATATATTTTGAGACCGATGACTTGCCGGGTCTTTGCGAAGAACTTAAAAGCATCTTTCTATTCTGGATCGAGAAAGGAGTACGGATTTTCCGCGTGGATAATCCCCATACCAAGTCATTTCCGTTCTGGGAACTGCTTATCAAAGATATTAAAATGGATTATCCCGATGTTATTTTCCTGGCTGAGGCTTTTACAAGACCAAAGATGATGTACCGCCTTGCCAAGATTGGATTTACACAGTCCTACACCTATTTCACATGGAGAAATACAAAAAGCGAGTTCACAAAATATCTAACGGAGCTCATACAGGGGGAGGTAGCAGAGTATTTCAGGCCAAATTTCTGGCCTAATACCCCAGATATTCTTCCTGAGCACCTACAGTTTGGCGGAAGGCCTGCATTCATGATGCGGCTTGTCCTTGCTGCAACACTTTCATCTAACTACGGAATTTACGGTCCCGCATTCGAGCTTTGCTTGGGCGAAGCACTGCCCGGTAAGGAAGAGTATATGAACTCAGAAAAATACGAGATAAAGGCTTGGGATTGGGACCAGGCGGGAAACCTGAAGGACTTTATTTCCAGAGTAAATAAAATAAGGAAAGAAAATCCTGCTCTTCAACGAACGCGAAACTTGAAATTTTTCGAAGTTGATAATGAATATCTCCTATTCTATGGGAAAACGACCGAAGACCTTTCGAACATCATACTTGTTTTGGTCAATCTTGACCCGTACCACACCCAATCAGGATGGGTAAGAGTTCCAATAAATGAAATTGGAATTGCACCTAACCAACCCTACCTCGTCCATGACCTCTTGAGTGAGGACAAATTGATCTGGAATGGAGAACGCAATTACCTGGAGCTCAACCCACAAACCCTTCCAGCACGTATCTTAAGGGTGAGAAAAAGATTGAGGAAGGAGACTGACTTTGATTATTTTGTGTGACAGCGGTTTGTAAATAGTGAATGGAACACTGTTGCTGGATTATATTATAGGATCACAAAAGGCGAATCACCATCCACGATAAAAGGAGCATTAAATGTCCCGGAGCGAAGCCTACCTCGACGACGATCCTCACTGGTACAAGGATGCGATAATATATGAGCTTCACATAAAGGCGTTTTGCGATAGCAACAGCGATGGAGTGGGGGATTTCAAGGGTCTCACCATGAAGCTGGATTATCTCAAGGACCTTGGCATAACTGCGATATGGCTTCTTCCGTTTTATCCTTCGCCCCTCAGAGACGATGGATACGATATAGCCGACTATTTCAATGTTCATCCAAATTATGGAACGTTGAGAGATTTCAGAGAATTTTTACGAGAAGCGCACCGGAGAGGGATGAGGGTTATTACAGAGCTTGTATTGAACCATACATCAGACCAACACGCTTGGTTTCGGAGGGCAAGAAGGGCAAGGCCCGGTTCAGTATGGAGGGACTTTTATGTCTGGAGCGACACGCCTGAAAGGTATAAAGAGGCTAGGATTATATTCAAGGATTTTGAGACTTCAAATTGGGCATGGGACCCTGTAGCAAAGGCCTATTACTGGCACCGCTTTTACTCACATCAGCCGGATTTAAATTATGATAACCCACAAGTAGAGAAGGCAATGCTAAAGGTGATAGATTACTGGCTGGATATGGGTGTCGACGGGATGCGATTGGATGCAGTCCCTTATATTTTTGAGAGAGAAGGGACAAACTGCGAAAATTTACCGGAAACCTACGAGTTCTTGAAGAGGCTCAGGCATCACATAGACGGCAAGTTTAAGAATAGGATGCTTCTTGCCGAGGCAAACCAGTGGCCCGAGGACGCGGCAGCCTACTTTGGGAGTGGCGATGAGTGCCACATGGCTTATAACTTCCCCGTAATGCCGCGCATATTCATGGCAGCATGGATGGAAGACAGGTTTCCGATAATAGATATTATGGACCAAACCCCTTCGATACCAGAGGCATGTCAGTGGGCGCTTTTCCTGAGAAACCACGACGAACTCACTCTTGAGATGGTGACCGATGAAGAGAGGGACTACATGTACAGGGTTTATGCCAAGGATACCACTGCCAGAATCAATCTCGGAATTCGCAGACGTCTGTCTCCGCTCCTAGGCAACCACAGGAGAAAGATGGAGCTTATGAACTTTCTTCTTTTTAGCCTTCCGGGAACTCCGATTATTTACTACGGTGATGAAATCGCCATGGGAGACAACTACTACTTGGGTGATAGAAACGGTGTAAGAACCCCGATGCAGTGGAGCGCGGACAGGAACGCAGGGTTTTCAAGGGCTAACCCTCAAAAACTGTACCTCCCCATTATAATAGACCCTGAGTATCACTATGAGGCTGTCAACGTCGAGAATCAGGAGAAGAATCTGTCATCGCTTCTCTGGTGGATGAGAAGGGGTATTGGTATGAGAAAGCGTTTCAAGTCTTTTGGCAGGGGAAGCGTTGAATTTCTTAACCCGGAGAATCCCAAGGTGCTCGCTTTTATTCGCCGGTATGAAGACGAAAGTGTTCTAGTTGTTGCTAATCTGTCGAGATTCTCCCAGGTAGTCGAGCTCGACCTCTCCAGGTTTTCTGGACACGTCCCGGAGGAGGTATTCAGTGGAAATAAGTTTCCGGTCATAAAGGATTCTCCATACGTGCTCACTCTTGGCTTTCACGACTATTTCTGGTTCTTGCTCCGAAAGGAAAAAGAGGCTGCAAGAATAGCAAAAAGAGAGGACATCCCGGATTTCAGCGTGAGCGGAAACTGGAACACTGTTTTTAGGGGAAAAGCTAAAGAGAGGCTGGAAAGAGAAATTCTACCCGTCTATTTAGAACGGTGCAGATGGTTCGGCGGCAAAGCACGAAAGATGCAAGGGACTAAAATCGTCGAGAACATTCCCATTGAGAACGGCTCTTGTTTTACTCAACTGCTCTTTATCGAGGTTCAATACGCCGATGGTTTGTTGGATATATACCTTCTTCCTGTGTCCTTTTCATCGGAGAATGAAGTACAGAAAATTAGCAAAGAAAATCCGCAGGCGGTTATTTCACATCTAAAATGTTGGGATACTAAGGGTTACTTGTTCGACGGAATATATGGGGAGGGCTTTAGAACCACTCTAGTCCAATTGATTGGTAAAAGGCAAAGTGTCAAAGGGGTTAATGGGGAGATCACAACTTATAGCGGGAAAATTGCTAAAAATAATCATAAGGGAATTGCAATACCTTTGGAAAGATCCCAGGTGTTAAAAGCCGAGCAGAGTAATACCTCGCTTCTTTATGGAAATAAGCTCTTCTTCAAACTCTATAGAAAACTTGATGAAGGGATAAACCCCGACCTTGAGATTGGCAAGTTTCTCTCCGAGGAGGTTTTATTCTGCAATGTTCCATCATTTGCAGGAGCTATTGAATATAGGAGAGAAGGGAGTTCACCAGTGGTATTAGGTCTTCTCCAGAACTATGTTCCTAATCAAGGTGATGCCTGGAAGTTCACCCTTGATTCGCTTAAAGGATACTTTGAGCGAGTCCTTTCAAGAAAGAGTGAGGTAAAGGAAATGCAAAAAGCCTCACTTTCACTCTTGGACACGGCTTTCCATGAAGTACCCGTTCTTTTTCACGAGTTGATAGGCGGGGTTTACCTTGAAATGACGCGGCTCCTTGGGAAAAGAACGGCTGAGCTTCATTCAGCCCTATCTTCCAATACTGAAGACCCAAATTTTGCGCCGGAACCTTTTTCAATGCTTTACCAGAGATCTCTTTACCAATCCATGCAAAGCCTGACGAAAAAGGTGTTCGGAGTTCTCAGGAAAAATCTAAAAAATTTCCCCGATGATTCAAAACAGGAGCTGGATCAAATATTGAGCTTTGAAAAGAAGATCATGGAATGCTTCAGGTCTCTTTTCAGGAAAAAAGTGGCGGCAATGAAGATAAGGATCCATGGAGACTATCATCTGGGTCAAGTCCTTTATACCGGAAACGATTTTGTAATAATCGACTTTGAAGGAGAGCCGCTAAGGGCGTTGAGCGAGAGGAGACTCAAAAGATCTCCTCTCAGGGATGTAGCAGGTATGATTAGGTCTTTTCACTATGCGGCTTTTAGCTCCATATTCAACTATATGCCTATTAAGCCGGAGGAACAAAAGCAGCTAGAGACGTGGGCTTTTTTTTGGTACAAGAATGTAGCGGCAATGTTTTTGAGATCATATCTTGATACCGTAAAAGACGCTCCTTTCATCCCGAAGGATAAGGGGGAACTTGAGGTTATGCTAAGAGCGTACCTGATGGAAAAGGCGGTATATGAGCTCGGTTACGAAATGAATAATCGTCCAAACTGGATAAGGATTCCTATGAAAGGTATCAAGGATTTAATTGAGGTTTAGCAAGCAAATGCAGGGAATACATAAATGTGTTCCCTGGAAAAACCATGGAAAACAACGAGGAGACATGAATAAAATTACCCTTTTCACAGACCACGATATTTATCTCTTCAAACAGGGAAGTCATTTCAGGCTATACGATAAGCTCGGCTCGCACGGAATGACAGTTAATGGAACCAGCGGAACCTATTTTGCCGTATGGGCGCCGAATGCTGAGAGGGTTTCTGTTATAGGCGATTTTAATACCTGGAATACTGAATCTGATCCCTTGAACGTCAGGGGAGACGGCTCGGGTATATGGGAGGGTTTTGTTTCGGGAGTTGAAAGAGGAACGGTTTATAAATACCACATAATCTCAAAATACAATAGCTACAGCGTGGACAAGGCCGATCCCTTTGCAGTCCAGTCTGAAATTCCTCCTAAAACAGCTTCGGTCGTAAGGGACCTGAGTTATGAATGGAGAGATGACGAGTGGATGAAAAAAAGACATAAACGGAATGCACTCGATGCTCCATTCTCGATTTACGAGGTTCATCTCGGCTCATGGAGAAGGGTTCCTGAAGAAGGAGGCAGGTCTCTCACTTATAGAGAAACCGCAATGCAACTGGCAGAATACGTGAAGGAAATGGGGTTTACTCATGTTGAGTTTCTACCCATTAATGAGCATCCGTTTTACGGCTCGTGGGGGTATGAGACATTGGGATACTTTGAACCGACAAGCAGGTACGGGACTCCGGAGGACTTTATGTACCTGGTCGATTATCTTCATCAAAACGAGGTTGGTATCATCTTAGACTGGGTTCCTTCCCATTTTCCAGGCGATGAACACGGGCTTGTCTATTTTGACGGCACTCATCTATACGAGCATTCCGACACGAAGAGGGGTTTTCACCCCGAATGGAAAAGCTATATTTTTAACCACGGCAGAAACGAAGTCAGGGAATTTCTAATCAGCAGCGCGCTGTTTTGGCTCGATAAATACCACATAGACGGCATAAGGGTTGACGCCGTCGCATCTATGCTATACCTGGATTACGGGAGAGAAGAAGGGGAGTGGATTCCCAACCATTACGGCGGGAGGGAAAACTTGGAGGCAATAAGTTTCTTGAAGAGGTTTAACGAAGCAGTCTATGGCGAGTATCCCGATATCCAAACAGTAGCGGAGGAATCAACGGCATGGCCCATGGTCTCAAGGCCCGTATATGCCGGAGGGCTTGGTTTCGGCATGAAGTGGAATATGGGGTGGATGCACGACACCCTAGATTATCTTTCAAAAGACCCGATCTACAGAAAATTTGACCACAATCAGCTTACCTTCAGCATATGGTACGCTTTCTTTGAGAATTTCGTTCTTCCGCTCTCTCACGATGAAGTAGTCTATGGAAAAGGATCGCTCATCAGGAAAATGCCCGGGGACGACTGGCAGAGATTTGCGAATTTGAGGGCTATGTTTGGATACATGTATGGCCATCCCGGCAAGAAACTGATCTTCATGGGAGGGGAATTTGGACAGTGGGATGAGTGGTATCACGAGACGAGCCTGGGATGGCACTTGCTCGATTATCCTGAACATCGGGGCTTGCAGAGATGGGTCAAAGACCTTAACCAGTTTTACAGAAGCGAGCCGACTATGCACAAGGTAGACTTCTCAAACGACGGTTTCGAATGGATAGATTTCCGAGATTGGGAAAGCAGCATAATAAGTTTCATAAGAAAGGGCAGGGACTCCCAGGACATTGTTCTTGTCGTATGCAATTTTACTCCGGTTGCCAGGACTAACTACAGGATAGGCGTTCCGAGAGGAGGCTACTGGAAAGAGGTTTTGAATAGCGATGCGGGGATATATGGCGGCAGTGACTACGGGAATCTCGGAGGCATTGAAGCTGCTCCGATACCATGTTACGGGAAATATCACTCGCTTTCGATTATCTTGCCCCCGCTCGGCGTTTTATTCTTCAAGAGCGAGGGAAGTAAAGCTTATGTAGATATGTTTCGTTGATGCCGCATCAATCAAATCGGATATGAAGATTGGAGCGATTTTTTCAGAAGACGGAAGCTGCGAATTCATCGTCTGGGCTCCATTTCTTGAGAAGGTAGAACTGGAGATTGTTCAATCTTCAGGGGTGCGCCACGACCCCTTCTTGCTAGTTCCTATGGAGAAAGATAAGCTCGGGTACTGGAGGACAGTGGTTGGTGATGCTCATCCCGGCACACTTTATCTCTACCGGCTCGACTGTGAAAAAGAGAGACCTGACCCGGCATCATATTCACAGCCCAGCGGGGTTCACAGCCCATCCCAAGTCATAGACCACAGCTCATTCAACTGGGGAGATGAAAATTGGAAAGGGATAGCTTTGGCCGAAATGATAATTTACGAGCTCCATGTGGGTACTTTCACGGAAGAGGGAACCTTTGACGCTGTCATCCCAGGACTGGACGAACTCCTTGATTTGGGAGTTAATGCAATAGAGTTGATGCCGGTCGCTCAGTTTCCAGGCGGGAGAAACTGGGGATATGACGGGGTCTATCCTTACGCAGTGCAAAACTCATACGGGGGGGCCGACGGGCTCAAGAGGCTTGTCGATCAATGTCACAAAAAAGGAATGGCGGTCATTCTCGATGTCGTTTATAACCACCTGGGACCGGAAGGGAATTATCTATGGGATTACGGACCTTACTTCACTCGGAAATACAAAACACCCTGGGGAGAGGCTATTAACTACGATAGCGCTTACAGCGATAATGTGAAAAATTTTTTCGTGGAAAATGCTATTTACTGGCTTGAGAACTATCACATGGATGCGCTCCGTCTGGATGCAGTCCACGGGATTTTTGATATGAGCGCCAGGCATTTCCTGATGGAGCTTGCCGAGAGCGTTGATAAATTTTCCAGGGAAAAAGGGAGGGTGTTTTATCTCATAGCGGAGAGCAATTTGAACGACGCCAGGGTTATTACTCCAAGAGAGCTAGGCGGCTATGGGATTCATTCTCAATGGTCAGACGACCTTCACCATTCACTTCATACCCTGCTTACAGGAGAGGATGCCGGATACTATGTTGACTTTGGCAACCCCTGGCATCTTGCGAAATCGTTGAAAGAGGGTTTTGTCTACACGGGTCAACACTCGATATTCAGAAGGCGTAAACACGGGAATTCTACTGAGAATAGACAGGGAGAGCAATTTGTCGTCTTTTCTCAGAATCACGACCAGATAGGCAACAGGATGTTAGGAGAGAGACTGTCCGCCCTGATTTCTTTCGAGGGGTTAAAACTCGCTGCCGGCGCAGTGCTCCTTTCACCGTATATTCCTCTTCTTTTCATGGGGGAAGAGTATGGAGAGGAATCTCCATTTCTTTACTTCGTCAGTCATTCAGATTCTGAGCTTATTGAAGCGGTGAGAAAGGGTAGAGCGATGGAGTTCGAGGATTTTAATTGGAGCGGAGAGCCGCCTGATCCTCAAAGCGAGGCGACTTTTCTCAGGTCTAGAATTGATTGGATTAAAAGAAATGAGGGGAAGCATAAAAATATTCTGGACTTTTATAAAGCGCTCATAGGTTTGAGGAAAAAAATCCCCGCGCTCTCGGTTCTTGACAAAGACAATATAGAAGTTCGGGAAGACGAAAAAGAAAAAACTATTTTTATGAAAAGATGGAACTACCGAAACAAAAGTGATGTATTTGTCGTATTCAATTTCAACAAATCTGAGGCGAGGCTAACCGTAACCCCGAACAAAGGGACATGGAAAAAGGTTTTAGATTCGAGCCATGAGAAATGGAATGGTCCGGGAGCGCTTACTCCAGAAACGATAGTCGATCAGGATGAGATAACAATAAAAAGCTATAGCTTGGTTTTATATGAAAAAGAAAATAAACACGGCAGGTAGTACTGATAATTCAGTCAGGAGACTACCGAATACACTTCGTATTTCAATTGTGTAAAATATTGAATAAACGATGATACAACAAAAGCTCTCCTATAAAGATTTTTTCGGATACTCTGGGGATAGTTCCAGGCTGAATCGTTTGAAATGGGTTCACAGGTTCGCATACCTTCTGGACAATTCTATCAGGATTCCTGGGTTAGGATACCGAATAGGTCTTGACCCGATCATAGGACTCATACCCGGTCTCGGCGACGTCGCTGGCGGGGTTTTGTCTGCATACATTGTGTATCAAGCATACCGATTTGGCGTTCCGCGAAGAATAATATTGAGAATGACTTACAATGTTGGAGTTGAAGTATTGATAGGAGCGGTGCCGATTGCGGGAGATATATTTGATGCGGGATGGAAAGCCAACACGAGAAATATTACGTTGATGAATGATTATCTTGAATCAGCGATAGCAAAAAAATTCAAGAATGCATGAAATTCTGATGCTGGTAGATTATGGATATATTCATTTTGTGTGAATTTTGGTTAACTTGTTCCAGTTAGGAGCGGCTTCTAGCCGCAGTTCGGTCGTCGCATCAGGGATGATGTTCCTACAGTTGAAGCATACTGATAGGTTGCTTGCAAAAATATAATGAAAATATAATGTGTGTCTCTCAATTAATAACAGATTGATGAATAAATACATCTGCATTCATGGACATTTCTATCAACCGCCAAGGGAAAACCCCTGGCTCGAGGAGATCGAGCAGCAGGACTCGGCATATCCTTATCACGACTGGAACGAGAGAATAACGGCAGAGTGCTACGCTCCAAACGGTGTCTCGCGCATTCTAGATTCGGGTGGCAAAATCATTGATATAGTGAACAACTATTCCAAGATAAGCTTTAACTTTGGCCCTACGCTGCTCGATTGGATAGAGAGAAAGTCGCCCGAGGTATATGGAGCGATCTTGGAGGCTGACCGCCAGAGTTTAAGTAACTTCTCCGGACACGGCTCAGCTTTAGCGCAGCCCTATAACCACATGATAATGCCTCTGGCTAATGGCCGAGATAAATACACCCAGGCGCTGTGGGGAATCAAAAATTTTGAGCACCATTTTAGACGGAAACCCGAGGGAATGTGGCTTCCGGAGGCTGCTGTTGACATAGAGACTCTGGAAATCTTATCCGAGCTGGATATCAAGTTTACGATACTCTCTCCTAATCAGGTAAGCAAAGTGAGAAAGACGGGCGCCCGCGCCTGGCGGGATGTGAGCGGCGGCCGCATAGACCCTGCTATACCCTACGAATTGCGTCTTAGCTCCGGCAGGAGAATCAGCCTCTTTTTTTATGACGGACACGTATCCCGCGCTGTTGCGTTTGAGAGGCTTCTCACGAACGGCGAAAGCTTTGCCCAGCGTCTTTTGGACGGTTTCCCCGATGAAATTACATCTGCCAGGCTTTCTCACATAGCAACTGACGGCGAGAGTTACGGACACCATCACCGCTTCGGGGACATGGCTCTTGCCTACGCCCTCAACTTCATCGAATTCAATAACCTTGCACGCCTGACTAACTACGGTGAATTCCTGGAGAAGAACCCGCCCGTATACCAGGCGGAGATAATTGAAAACAGCTCCTGGAGCTGTGCCCACGGCGTTGAAAGATGGCGGAGCAACTGTGGATGTAACTCCGGGGGGAATCCCGGATGGAATCAGGAGTGGAGAGCACCGCTCAGACATGCACTAGATTGGTTAAGGGATTCGATCGCTCCGACTTATGAGAAGACGGCAAGTGAGTATTTGAAGGATCCGTGGAGAGCGAGGGATGATTACATACGCGTAGTTCTCGACCGATCTCCTGAAAATATTGGGCAGTTCTTCGTCGAGCACGCTGCTAATAAGTTGAACGAGAGCGAAAAAATTACGGCGCTTAAACTCCTCGAACTCCAGCGCCACGCCATGCTGATGTATACGAGCTGCGGCTGGTTTTTTGATGAGTTGTCCGGGATCGAAACCGTGCAGATAATTCAATACGCAGGACGGGTAGTTCAGCTCGCTGAAGAGCTGTTCGGCGATTCCGTGGAGAAGAGTTTTCTCGACCTTCTTCAAAAGGCAAAAAGCAACATTCCCGACCTCCGTGACGGCAGGGTTATATACGAGAAGTTCGTCATACCCGCAATAGTAAACTGGGAGAAGGTGGCAGCGCACTATGCGCTTAGCTCATTGTTTGACGGATACGAAGAGCAGACGGAGCTTTATTGTTACGCGGTCAAACGGGAGGATTACCAGGTTTTTGAGGCGGGCAAAGCCAAACTGTTAGTGGGAAGAGCCAAGATGATTTCCGAGATTACTCGTGAATCGGCTGACCTGACATTTGGGGTCCTGCATTTTGGCGACCACAACGTCAACGGGGGAGTGAGAGAATTCCAGGGTGACGAGTTTTATAAGCTAACTTTAGAGGAGCTAAAAGCAACCTTCAATAGAGGAGACTTCGCTGAGGTGATAAGGGTTCTGGACAAGCACTTTGGGGAGTCAAGCTATTCAGTCAGGTCGCTATTCCGCGACGAACAGCGTAGAGTTTTGAGTATGCTGCTTGAATCTACCCTTGAAGAGGCTGAGTCAGTATATCGCCAACTCTACGAGCGGAACGCTCCGATGATACGTTTCATAACGAATCTCGGAATCCCTTCGCCAAAAGCATTCTATTCAACTGCTGAACTTGTACTGAATAGCAACCTTCGTAAAGCATTCGAGAATGGAGAAATAGACACTGAGCGTGTTAAAATTCTACTCAATGAGGCTAAATCGGAAGGAGTTGCGCTCGACTCTGATACGCTCGAATACGCCCTTAGAAAGAGCATTGAGCGCATGACGGGAGAGCTTCTCGTCGATCCCAGTGAGGTTTTTCTTCTCCAGAGGTTAAACGCCGTTCTCGACCTCACTAGCTCTCTTCCATTCGAAGTGAATCTTTGGAAGCCTCAAAACGACTTTTATGGAGTGCTTCAGACGGTTTATCCTGATTATCGAGACCGAGCTGAAAAGGGTGACGAAATTGCCACGAACTGGGTCCGTCTTTTTACCACTTTGAGCGACAAGCTCTCAATCCGGGTCGATTAGACAATGACTTTTAGGATACCAAATGCCACTTACCGGTTGCAACTGAATCCTGCATTCGGGTTTAAAGACACTATGAGGATTGTGAAATACCTATGCGATCTGGGAGTTTCTGACCTTTATAGCTCCCCTATTTTTCGATGTAAAAAAGCAAGTTCCCATGGCTACGATGTAGTCGACCCGAACGAGCTAAATCCCGAGCTAGGCAGTGTGGACGAGTTTGAACGGCTAGGAAGAGAGCTTGAGAAACGTGGTATGGGCATCGTTCAGGATATAGTGCCAAACCACATGGCATTCGACTACGAGAATCGGATGCTAATGGATATCCTGGAAAACGGCGAGAGCTCAGAGTACTTTAATTTTTTCGACATTGAATGGAGTCATCCTTACGAGAGCGCAAGTGGGAAGCTTCTGGCGCCTTTTTTGGGAAGGCTTTACGGTGAGTGTTTGGAGGACGGCGAAATCAAATTAAAATACGACAACGACGGATTTAGCATAACCTACTATGATGTGAAGCTCCCGTTAAAATTAGAATCGTACACAGCTATTATCACTCACAGGTTGAATATTTTAAAGAAGAGATTCGGAGAAGATAGCCCGGATTTTATAAACCTTCTGGCAATTCTTTATTCTCTCAAAAACCTGCCGGCATTTAGAGAAGGCGCAAATGAGAGATACGATCAGATAAGGTTCGTAAAACGAATGCTTTGGCAGCTATACATAAAGAATCGGGAAATAAATAGTTTTATAGACGAAAATATATCCCTTTTTAATGGGGAAAAAGGAAATCCAGAGAGTTTTAACCTTCTCCATAGCCTGCTTTCAGAACAAAACTTTAGGTTGTCATTTTGGAAGGTTGCCACGGAGGAGATAAATTACAGAAGGTTTTTCAATATAAATCAATTGATATCCCTGAGAATAGAGGACGACAGCGTTTTTAATTACACCCATTCGTTAATCTTTAAACTGATTGAAGAGGGAAAACTGAAAGGACTGAGAATAGACCACATCGACGGACTTTATGATCCGGTTAACTATCTGAAAAGGTTGAGACGGAAGACGGGTGAAGTTTACGTTGTCGTCGAAAAAATTCTCCATCTCGGAGAAGACCTTCCCCAATCATGGCCGGTGCAGGGAACAACCGGTTACGACTTTCTGAATTATCTAAACGGAGCTTTCTGCGATACGAAGAATGAGAGGGCGTTTGATAAAACATATATCGACTTTACCGGCATGGCGATTTCCTATGATAACCTGGTCGCTGAGAAAAAGAGGCTCATCATAGGAAAGCACATGGCCGGAGATATTGACAACCTCGCTAATCTGATGAAAAGGATCTCAAGCAGGCACAGGCACGGAAGCGACATCACGCTCTACGGTCTCAGGAGGGCGGTTGTGGAAGTGATAGCGCTTTTTCCCGTTTATCGAACTTATATTAACGAAAATGGTTTGAGTGAGAAAGATAGGTTCTATATAAGAGAAGCCGTAAAAAAAGCAATGCAAATCAATCCCGGGCTTTTTAATGAGCTTGATTTTATAGAACAGTTCCTGCTTGTGAAGCTTGGAGAGTACTTGAGCGAGGATGAAAAGAAGCAGTGTATTGATTTCATTATGCGGTTCCAGCAATTCACCGGCCCTCTTATGGCAAAGGGTTTTGAGGATACCGCTCTTTATGTTTATAACAGGCTTTTGTCCCTCAATGAGGTGGGAGGAAGTCCTGACAAATTTGGAGTTTCTACGGAGGAACTTCATGAGTTCAACATTAAGAGAGCTAGGCTCTGGCCTTATTCGATGAATGCCACATCGACACACGACACAAAGAGAGGAGAGGATGTGAGGGCGAGGATAAACGTTCTCTCTGAACTGCCAAAAAAATGGGGAGATATGATTAAGAGGTGGGGTAGATTGAATGAGAAGAAAAGAAAAGTCATAAATGGCAGGATTGTACCGGACATGAACGATGAATATTTTTTTTATCAAACATTGATAGGAGCTTTTCCGTTTGAAAGGAAAGAGTACCCCGAATTTGTAGAAAGGATTAAGGAGTATGTGATCAAAGCTATTAGAGAAGCGAAGGTTCACACTGCTTGGCTGAAGCCCGATACAGATTACGAGGATGCTTTTGTTTCATTCGTAGAAGAGGCTCTGAAACCTGAGGAGGGCAGCAGATTTCTCGAGGAATTCCTGCCGTTTCAAGAAAAAGTTGCCCACTACGGAATATTAAGCTCGCTCTCTCAGACTCTTATTAAAATGACATCTCCAGGAGTGCCTGATATTTATCAGGGAACGGAATTGTGGGATTTGAATTTGGTTGACCCAGATAACAGACGCCCGGTTGATTTTGAGAAGAGGAAAGCAGCTCTCGGCGAAATAAGAAAGAAGGAGGCAGTGGATATAATCAATTTAATTGACGAGCTCATCTCTTCAAAAGAAGACGGAAGGATAAAACTGTTCCTAATTTATAGGTCGCTTAAGGCTAGAAGAGAGAGGAGAGAGCTCTTTGATAACGGTGAATATTTGCCGTTTGAGGTCCGTGGAAAGCACAGAGAGCATGTTATAGCTTTTGCGAGAAAGAAGGAAGAAAGTTGGGCAGTGACGGTAGCGCCGCGGTTTTTAGCTTTCTTGATAAAGGAGAAAGGATATCCATTTGGAAGAGATGTATGGGACAATACTCGAATAGTTATTCCTGAGAATGCTCCGGCCCTGTGGAGTGATGCTTTTACAGAGGATACAGTCAAGACTGAGAGGACGGTAGAAGTGGGAGACGTATTGAAGCATTTTCCTGTGGCGCTGCTTCTCAGTGAGGAGAATGCGGGTAGCGGAACACTTTAGATATGTTTTCATTGTCACTCCGGCGGCGGTGCGATAGATATATATATATGAGTTCACTGCAACAAATGGCCAAACGATAAAGCTTTTCTCAGCTCGTTTTTTGGCGTAGAGCGTCCTGGCATGACAGTCATGGGATCCTATGGGATCCCGCCACGATTAATATAGAATCATATTTTGGTAACTTTCTGCCCCAGCGGTTGAACAATAGAGGAGGAAAAATGAAGAAGCGTGGAAGCGGGATACTTCTACACATCACATCACTTCCATCACCCTACGGTATTGGCGACTTGGGACCGGAAGCATACAGATTTGTGGATTTTCTCTCAGAGACGAAACAGAGTTTTTGGCAGATACTTCCTCTTAACCCAACAAATCCTGCTTATGGTAATTCTCCCTACAGCAGCCCGTCGGCATTCGCAGGAAACGCACTTCTTATCAGTCCTGACTTACTGGTCGAGTACGGCTATCTCTCCAAACTTGATCTTGAAGACGTTCCTTCCTTTTCGGATCAAAGAGTCGATTATGCAACGGTTACTGATTATAAGTACGACCTTCTTAACAAAGCTTTTGGAAATTTCAACAAAGAAAATAACTCTGATTTCAAAAAATTCTGCGATGAGAATTCTTCCTGGCTGGATGATTACTCTCTTTTCATATCACTTAAAGAGCGTTTCGACGAAGCTTCCTGGAAGGACTGGCCGCAGGAAATAAGGGATAGAAAAGAAAGCGCCATGAAAGAATGGAGAGAAAAATTAAAAAACAGAATATCCATGAGAAAATTCTTTCAATACGTTTTTTTCAGACAGTTCTTTGCTCTCAAGGAGCATTGCAAGAGTAAGAACATCGAGATAATAGGAGACGTTCCGATATACGTGAGCTTCGATAGCGTTGATGTATGGGCTAACTCTGAGATATTCAAGCTCGATGAAAATAAGAAACCGACATTTGTTGCCGGAGTCCCTCCTGATTATTTCAGCAAGACTGGTCAGCGATGGGGCAACCCGGTTTACAATTGGGACGTCATCAAGAACGATCGATACTCCTGGTGGATAAGCCGTATGCGGCACAATTTGAGGCTCTTTGATGTAATAAGACTGGATCACTTTAGAGGCTTCGTTGCCTACTGGGAGATACCTGCCGACGAAAAAACTGCTGTAAACGGGAAATGGGTAGAAGCCCCCGCGGAAGATTTTTTTAGCACTTTGCTTAAGCATTTTTCCTGCTTTCCTGTTATTGCTGAAGACCTCGGGCTTATTACGACTGATGTGAGACAGGTTATGGACCAGTTCGGACTTCCAGGGATGAAACTTCTTGTTTTCTCATTTGGGGATGATTTTCCAGATGGTTTATATCTTCCGCATAACCACACGAAAAACTGTGTTGTTTACACGGGAACCCACGACAACAACACCGTAAAAGGGTGGTTCAGAGAAGAGGTGAAACCAAAAAATAGAATGAATCTATTTAATTACATCGGGAGAGAAATCGGACAAGATGAAATCCATTGGGAGCTTATCAGGCTGGCGATGATGTCTGTGGCGGATTCATGTATTATCTCGGTGCAGGATATACTAGGCCTTGGAGAAGATTCGAGAATGAACATTCCGTCAACGAAGAAGGGAAACTGGGAGTGGAGGCTTAAAGCGGGCCGAATAACTTCTAGTGTTATAGAAAGGTTGAAGAAAATGACGGAGACATACGGGAGGGTGTAGAGTCACAAATATCGAAATCAACAAAGCTCCACATATTGGTTTCTCCAAGATTCCCCTATAACTAAAATTAAACTATAATTTGCTAGGAGTTTATGTCTCTTAGCAAAGGAGGAGAGAGTTATGAAACTTAATTCCCTGTCACTATTCTCTTGCTTTATGTTGATTTTAACCTTGCACGGTTGTTCTCAGCCAAAAGAGGAAACGGTTGTCGAAATAAAAAGATACCCCATCGACAGTCTTGAAGGAGTTATGACACAATCCGGTTTGGAAATTGATAGGGAAGTTTCGAGCGATGGGAATGGGTCACTGCGAATTATTGCTTCAGAGCCGACGTTGGTAAGGTTGTTTGAAACAGGCGACGTCGATGTTGAAGACGCGAGATTGGTCTATCAGGCGAGGGTGCGCGCAAAAGGTTTGGAGGGCAAGGCGTATTTGGAGATGTGGTGCAGTTTTCAGGGCAGGGGAGAATTTTTCTCCCGTGGCCTTGAAGCACCTCTTAACGGCAATGTTGATTGGACGTCTCTAGAAACTCCATTCTTTCTTCAGAAGGGCGAAAACCCGGACAATGTGAAACTAAATTTCGTAGTTGAAGGAAAGGGCACAGTTTGGATAGATGACATCAGATTAGTAAAGGGCCCGCTTTATTAGATGGATTTTCATTCGGCAAACAATGAGAAAGCGTCCGCGGTCGATTAATACTTTAATGGATTTCTTGTGTGAATGTTGCATTAAGCTGTTTTAAGGGTATCATTTTTAGCTACAATCCCAAAAGTGGTTACGGGGCTGCGAGACGAAGCAGACACATTACTTTAGGGCACGCTCAGCGATTAAAAGCGATTGATCTTAAAGAAAATTAATGAGGAGAAAAGAATGCATGGCAGTAAACTTTTTGTAGGAAATCTTAGTTACTCGGTAACAAGTCAGAAGTTAAAAGATTTGTTCTCTGCTTACGGTGTTGTTACTGAAGTGAAGATAATTGAGGGTAAAGGTTTTGGGTTTGTTGAAATGTCGAACCAGGCTGAAGCCGAGAAGGCAAAAATGGCTTTGAACAATTCCAGTTTAGAGGGGCGCAACTTGAGTATCGACGAAGCACGCGCGCCCAAAAACAGAGAAAGAAGAGATTTTAGAAGATAAGGAAGTTAGGGCGTAATCCAATCCCCAGGCCAACTATAGTAATATGCCAGTCATCTTATATAAAGTCGGATAGAAGTGAAATCCTATATTTCCAAAATTAGGGTAAGGTAAGTTTTTTGACCGCACTGAGTTTTCTCGATGTGCGGCCAAAATTTGTGAATAAAAATTCATAGTGTAAAGAGGAATGATCAATAAAATGGAGAAATTAGATAAGTTCAGGTCGCTCGGTTTATCGGAGAACGTATTAAGAGCATTAAGTAACAAAGGGTTCATGGTCCCCACTGAGATCCAGGAAAAAACTATACCGATTCTTTTGAAAGGCGAGGTGGATATTGTGGGGCAGGCACAGACGGGGACCGGAAAGACGGCGGCATTCGGTCTTCCGCTAATCGAAAAACTGGAAGAGAATTCCAAGACTGTTCAGGCGCTCGTTCTCGTTCCCACTAGAGAGCTGGCTATTCAGGTGTCCGAAGAGATAGATTCGCTGAAAGGTAAAAAGAAGTTGCAGATAGTCCCGATTTACGGGGGCAATTCTATGGAGCAGCAGCTCAGATGTCTGAAAAGAGGGGTTGATATAGTCGTTGGAACTCCAGGAAGGATATTGGATCATATAAAGAGAAAAACCTTGAAGCTGGGTCATATATCTTATTTAATACTGGATGAAGCGGATGAAATGTTGAATATGGGGTTTATAGACGATGTAGAAGAGATCCTTGAGAGCACAAACTCTCAAAAGAGAATGCTTCTTTTTTCCGCCACAATACCCGAGAGGATATTGAGTATTGCCGAAAATTACATGGGAAGATATGAGCTTATAGCCGTCCAGAAAGAGCAGCTCACACCAAATTTAACTGACCAGGTCTATTATGAGATATCAGCTTCGGATAAGTTGGAGGCTCTCTGCAGGATAATCGATGTCGAAAGAGAGTTCTACGGGCTTGTATTTTGCAGGACAAAGCTTGATGTAGACAATCTTGCAAATAAGCTAATAGAAAGAGGCTATCCCGCCGAAGCTCTTCACGGAGACATTTCTCAACATCAGAGAGAACGAATATTGAACAAATTCAAGAATAAAAAGATTAATATTCTGGTCGCTACGGATGTAGCTGCAAGAGGTATTGATGTCAACGACTTGACCCATGTTATCAATTACTCTTTGCCGCAAGACCCAGAATCATACGTCCATAGAATAGGACGAACCGGAAGAGCGGGAAAAGAGGGAACTGCCATAACATTCATAGTTCCGGATGAGTATAGAAAACTCCTCTTTATAAAGAAGATTACAAAAACTAATATCCGCAGGGAGAAGCTGCCTGAGATTAAAGACATAATAAACACAAAGAAGATTAGGATAAAAAACAAACTCGAAGACATTGTCAAATCAGAAAATTACTCGGATTGTCTTGAAATGGCGAAAGAGCTTTTGGAAGAGTATAAACCTGAAAAAATACTGGCAGCTCTCCTGAAACATTCCTTTCAAGACGAGCTTGATAAGACCAACTATAATGAAATTAGAGATATTGCCGGTGATAAAAGGGGGAAAACAAGACTGTTTGTCTCCCTGGGAAAGACAGATGGTATGACCCCCGAAAAGATGAAAAATCTCATGAAGCAAACTGCCAGAATTAACCAGGCCAAGATGAAAGATGTTCAAGTATTCAACAGCTTTTCTTTTATAACGGTTCCTTTTGCCGAGGCCGAAGAGATTCTAAAGGTTTTTAAAAGAAAGAATGGACAAAAGCCTTTCGTTGAAATAGCTAAAGAGAAAAGACAAACAAATGGAGCATTGGTTTAAGAACCCCTAACGGCAGATCCGCTTGTTGATTGGGAAGATAAAACATTTGTTCGGGTGACTCTATCCTACAGTGATGATAATAATGCCTGCAATTATTATCGACCATGTAGCAAGGTCCATTAAGTTGAATTCTTTTTCCATGTTTTCACCCTTTGATCAATATTCAATCACACAGGCTGTGCTCCATCAAGATTTAATTTTCAGATAAAAAAAGCATTACTCTTCCTATGAGTTTATTACTTTAGGCTTAATTCCGATTTAGACAAAAAATTTTCTGAGACCCATTTTCGAGCTTACTTATTTCAACCTGCGTCAGCGACATTTATGGCATGGTGATTGAACGAAAACAGATATCCACAGGCTGCAAATTCCGCTTTTCCCCAGGACAAAAAAGAAAGATATAATTGTATGAATTTTTCAGAGTCTCTTTTGTTTGAATCCATCTTAACCAGAGGAGGCATGAATGTTCAAGAATTGGAAAAACGTAGCGATTATTGCGCTCGCCGCTCTTGTAGTATTAATGGGTTTCATCATTGCTAAGGACAATCTTGGTCTGCGAGGAACCAAATCAGGCACAGGCGACAAGGGAGACGGCGCGGCGGTATTTGACTTGAAATTCGATAAAGAGAACCAAGGCTTGTTCGATATCGTTTTTGACAAGCCCATCGGTAAAGACAAAGAAGGGGAGATTTTAGGAAGAGACCCCGCCAAGATAAGCCCGCCGATTGGCGGGGTGTGGAAGTGGCAAAGCTCTAACACACTTCGATTTGAGCCGTCGGGCGGGTTTTCGCCTGCAACGGATTACAGAATAACCATTATTCCTGAAGTGATTCTCGCCCCCGGACAGTCATTCAATGGCAAAACCGACCTCAACTTTCGTACGGATGATTTTAAAGTGGAAAAGGTAACGGTGAGCGAAGAGCCATTTTTAGAGAGGAAGAACACACTCTCACTTGTCATCGAAGCAAGGTTTAATTACTCGGTCGATCCCGAGGTTGTCGCCAGAAAAATCCGTCTCGCGGATTCGATGGGAGTATCGGATGGAAGAGAAAGAGAAGTAGCGTTGAAGCTTGAGACCACTTACTGGAGCAATGTTATAAGTTGGAGAACCGACCCGATAGAGAAGCAAAAAGATGAGAGGGAGATCAGAATGACAATTCTCGGAGACCTGGTTCCGGCACAAGGAAATGTACCGCTCGGGAGCGATTACGTAAAATCGATTCCCATTGGCTCAAAAGATAAGTTAGTTGTCAGGCAATTGACGGCCAAGCCAGAGTATCCTAACTCATCGCTTGTAATCGTATTTTCATCGGCGGTTAGTCCCGATGTGGCATCAAGCTACATAACTACAAAGCCCGAAATCAAATTGTCAGCCAGAAGAGACCGAAACGAACTCATTCTCAAGGGGGAATTCAAGCCCGGCCAGACTTATCAGTTAGTTATTGCAAAGGGACTTCCCGGCGTTGACGATGCGGTACTACAAGAGGAGTACAAAGAGGAAGTAAACGTTCCAGATTTAGAACCAAAGATAGAATTTGAAAGCAAAGGAATGTTTCTCAGCTCTAAAGGCACCCACGCTGTAAAGCTAAAAACCATAAACATAGACGAGATAGAGCTAAACGTAGACAGGGTATATCTCAACAACCTATTTTATCTACTCGAGTCCTACGGATACTCGGTGTGGAGGGATAGCTACTACAAGGGCGATATAAGCGGTTCTCTTGGAGACTCGATTTTATCCAAGAATGTGAAGATACGGAAAAAACAAAACTTGGAGGTAAGCACGACTCTAGATTTAAAAAAATATATACAGGAAAAAGAGCCTGGGCTTTACCGAATAGGAATTACGCCAAAGGGTCTCTACGAAGGGGTACAGAAGTGGGTTCTAATAACCGACCTGGGTATTGTGGCGAAACAAGGGTCCGATGAATTTCTGGTATGGGTTAATTCTTTTTTCAACCTTCAGCCGGTCGAGGGCGCTGAAATCAAGATTATAAGCGGTCAAAACCAACTGGTAGCGAAAGGGCGCACGGGTGCCGACGGTTTGCTGAGAGTACAAAACCTCCAAAAGGTTATCGAGAAGACCGTTCCCTACATGATCACAGTAGAGAACGGAAAGGATTTTAGCTTTTTAGTCTTGGGACAGATGGGGATAGATAGCTCCGGGCTTGATGTCGGCGGCGCTGCCGTCGGTGCTAAGAGCTATAGTGCCTATGTATATGGCGAGCGCGACATCTATCGTCCCGGTGAAACTGTAAAAGGAATCGCGATCATAAGAGATGCAAATCTCAAGACTCCCGATCCTATGCCCTTAATCCTTCGCCACAAAGACCCTAAGGGTCGAATCAGCAAAACTATGAAAGAAAGCGTTTCGGCAGGGGGGCTTTTGCCTTTTACTCTGTCCATCCCGTCATACGCACCAACGGGTTATCACACGCTCGAGGTGGTAGCAGGCGAGACAATCGTAGGACAGTACCGTTTTCAGGTAGAAGAGTTTGTACCTGACCGTATCAAGGTATCCGTAGAGGAAGAAAGGAAAAGCGTAAAACCAGGGGAGAAGCTAAGCTACAAAGCAAGAGGTACGTACCTTTTCGGTCCTCCCGGAGCAGGGCTATCTGTAGAGACGAGCGTAACGCTGATACCAAAGGATTTCGTACCACCCGGATACGACGGATTTATCTTCGCAAACCCAGAGAGAAAGTTCGACCCGAGGGAGATATTCACAGACAAAGGCAGCCTGAACGAGGAGGGGATAAAGGAATTCATCGTTACCGTGCCCGAGGATTTGAGACCGCCCTCATCGCTGGAAGCATGGATAACGGCTCGGGTTCAGGAGAGCGGCGGGCGTGGGGTTACGGCTAGAAACATCATTACCGTCCATCCCTATCCGTATTACATCGGAATCAAAAGAAAAGGGAGCAATCAATACGCTGAGCCTGGAAAGGAGGTTGTATTTGAATACCTTGCGGTCTCCCCAGGAGAGAAAGATAGCGAGGTGAAAGAGGTAAAAACTAGAGCCCTCCGAGCAGAGTTCTTTTTTGACAGATGGAACACCGTGCTCAGGCGCACCTCTACAGGAAACTACAAATACGAGTCCACACGCGACTCACAGTTGATTGAATCGAGAACCCTGGAGGGAGGAAGCCCCAGCGGAAGCTTCTCATTCATTCCTGCTGAATTCGGCAGTTACAGAGTCGTGCTCACCGACCCTGAAGGAGGAGCTTCAAGTGAAATTCAGTTTTACGCCAGCGGGTGGGGTTTTTCAGCGTGGGACATAGAGAACCCGGGACGTGTAGAAATGGAACTCGAAAAAGACGAGTATTCTCCGGGCGAGCAGGCTGTGTTCCAGGTTCGCTCTCCTTTCCCCGGAAAGCTTCTTCTCACCGTGGAACGCGAAAAGATTTATCATGTCGAGACTGTGATACTCTCCGGTAACACCGCCAAAATCAATTTACCTGTTTCCGATGACTACAGACCTAACGCATACATCACAGCAACCGTCATAAGAAGCTCAAAGGACATTGAGCCTGGGTCACCGGGCAGGGCTTTTGGTGCGATTCCAATCTATGTAGACAGAAGTGCGAACCGATTGAATATAAGTATCACTTCTCCTGAGGAAATAAGACCGCTTTCCACTCTCGAAGCAGAAGTGAATACGATCGCGGACGCTTCTGTTACGATTGCTGCAGTGGACGAGGGGATATTGCAGCTCATAGCGCAAAAGACCCCGGACCCATTTTCTTTTTTCTATAGCAAGCTTGCGCTCGGTGTGAAGATATTCGATACGTTCTCCCTTCTTCTTCCCGATGTTCCCAGGATTGAAGGAGTGTCTCCTCCTGGAGGATCAAGCGACGCCCTGAAAGCAGGGCAATTCGTTCGAACGGAAGGCATTAGGAGAGTAAAGCCAGTGGCTTTCTGGGTAGGACCGTTGCAATCGGATGCTGAGGGGAATTTTAAGGTTAAGTTCGATATTCCCGAATTCCAGGGTGCCATACGTATAATGGCAGTTGCCTCGAAAGACAAACGTTTTGGCTCTGCAGAGAGGATTACAAGAGTGAAATCTCCCGTTGTAACTCTAGCTACAATACCCAGATTCTTTTCACTGAATGAAACCATAATGATGCCCATATCCGTCAGAAACGATACGGGAAAAGAAGCGACTTTCACGGTCACGATAGACTTAATCGGGTCGGCAACTGTGGTCAAAGACGGAGAGCAGAATCAACAAAGCAAGAAGGCAGATCGGGATGTAAACATACCAAACAATTCTGAGAGGATTGTCTACTTTGCCGTTAGTACCTCTGATGAGACTGGGGATGTAACTATGAAGCTGAGTGTAACGGGGAACGGTGAGTCAACAACCTCTACTACGGATGTCTCGATACGACCCGACCTGCCTGTGCAGAGAGTAGAGAAAGCCGGGAGTTTTGCAAATCGTGCAACCGAGTTTGATGTCGAGGATAAAGGGTTGTTCAGACCTCAGACCATATCCAGAGAGCTTAGGATAAGCCGACTTCCTCTCGTACAGTTTTCTGGAAAGCTGGAATACATTCTCAACTATCCCTACGGATGTCTCGAGCAGGTTACTTCGGCAGTCTTTCCGTTGTTATACCTGGCGGATGTCGCAAAGGAGATAGAGCCTGAATTGTTCAAAAAATCAAACCCCCAAGCTCTGGTGCAGGAGGGAATAAGGCGTATAGGGACTATGCAGATTAGCGGTGGCGGGTTTTCACTCTGGCCCGAAGGAACCACTGTAGAACCGTGGGCGAGTATTTACACTGCACACTTCTTAGTGGAAGCCAGGCGAGCCGGTTACTACGTAGACAACGCTCTTTACTCGGGCTCGATTGGATTTTTGAAGAATGAATCAAGGGTCAGGCAATCCTACAGCACCGGGGAGCTTGAACGTACAGTATATGCGCTCTATGTTCTGGGAAGGGCAGCCCAGGCAGATGTCGGAGCTATGGACTATATACGTAAAAAAAGCAAGAACGAACTCACGGCGGAATCCCGTGCCCTGCTCGGCGCCGCATACAGTGCATTAGGGAACGCTGAGGCCATGGGGGAGGTGTTGAAAGAAATAAAAGACGTAGAGAATGTGGAGAGAGAAACTGGAGGTAATTTTAGCTCTACTATTCGCAACCGTGCACTGCTGCTATTAGCCTTGATGGATGCGGCACCCAGCAACCCGCGGGTACCGGAACTGGTAGAGCGTCTGGCTAGAGACGCAACGTTTGATACATGGTGGACGACTCAAGAGACATCATTTGCACTGCTTGCAGTTGGGCAGTTTATAAAGAGGCAGGCCCAGTCTCCACCTTACACAGGAAGCGTATATCTGGGCGATAAACAGATCGCCTCTTTCAAGAGCGGTCGGATCCTTTATATTCCCGATATTCAGGGAACCGAGCCTTTGAGGATAGTAATGAACGAGGGGTATAAAGATGGGAGCGTTTTTTATTCTTTGATTTCCCGTTATGTCCCCACCGCGAAAGGCTTTAAACCGATACAAAAAGGTCTTGAATTAAAACAGGACTACCTCACGCAGAGCGGCGCTCCGGCTGACCTAAAGAACATAAGCCAGGGAGACCTGATAGTTTTGCGGACGTATGTTAGAAGCGGGTCGGGAAGGCTGCAAAACGTTGTGATCCAGAATCTGCTCCCGTCAGGGTTTGAGGTTGAAAACCCAAGGCTCAAGACCACCGAAACAATTCCATGGGCGACTGGTGAAAAACTCGAACCGGCATATCAGGATATTCGAGACGACCGGGTGCTTATCTTTACGGACCTCAACGATGCCAAATGGTATAGCTACTACACTTTGCTTCGCGCAGTGAATCCCGGCAGCTTCTCGGCACCTCCGGTTCAGGCGGAGGCTATGTATGCACCTAATATTCGTTTTACCGGAAACAAGGGAGAACCTCTTAGCGTGAAGGTAAAGAATTGATAAAAGCATGGACAGAGAAAGAAGAGACAGGACATGTAGGAGCACCATCCCTTCGACTTCGCTCAGGGCAGGCCTTGGTGCGATCCATCGCAGCTAGAAGTTGCTCTGAAATTCGAAAATACTTTTGGGATAGCCGCTAGAGCCGGCATGGCGGCTTGAGATAATATCACAAATACACTGGTGATATTGTCAATACGAGAGATTAAACTGCCTTTGTCGAGGAATCAGCCGTCGGTTACAGGTTCATAGTGAGGCCAGGTGCTATGTTTAAAAATTTCATAAAAATGATGAATAAACGCTTTCTCCTCCGTGCAACCTTTCTTGTTCTTTACAGTTGCCTTGCTTTATTTTTCTTATTTCTAGCACTGGATTTTCTCTTCCCGTTTGCGATAGAAAAGCTAAAACGCGATCCCGCGGTGATCTTGACAGATAAAGACGGAAAACCGCTCAGGTTTTTTCTCCCTCAAGACCAGCACTGGCGTCTGCCTGTGAAATTGAAAGATATATCACCCGAGCTCATTAATGCCGTGATAGCTTCGGAGGACAGATGGTTTCACTACCATCCCGGTATAAACCCTTTTGCGGTCTTAAGAGCCGCTTTAACTAACATTAGACAAGGGAAGATTGTATCCGGTGCCTCGACGATTCCGATGCAGATTGCAAGAATCGCAGACCCAAAACCGAGAACAATTCTTTCAAAGCTGGAAGAGTCTTTTCGCGCAGTCCAGCTTAAGTGGCATTTCGGCGATGACGAACTCACTGAGATTTATCTAAATATTTCGCCATACGGTGGAAATATAGAGGGCGTTGGCGCTGCATCCTATTTTTACTTTGGAAAGGGCTCAATGTCTCTTTCTCCAGCCGAGATTGCTCTGCTAACCGTTCTTCCCCGTTCACCCAACAACTATGACCCGATAGCCAATCCTGCAGTGGCGTTTGAGTCAAGAAATCGTGTGCTGAAACAGCTTTCACTTGTTGGAGTATTCGGAGAGACCCAGATTGAAGATGCTATGAAAACCCCGTTACCAAAAATCCGAAAAAATCCCCCATTTATTGCTCCTCACTTTGCACAGTTTGTTTATGACAAGTTCCGAGATAGAAAATTTATTGGAACGACTCTGGATTTGTCTATTCAAAAGATTGCGGAGGAAGCTGCAAAGGCGAGGATAACAGGGCTGAGAAGACAGGGAATCGATAACCTTGGAATCGTGGTGATAGAGAACAGGGGGCAGAATCTCAGAGCGATGGTCGGGTCGAGCGATTTTTTTGATAAAGATCACTCAGGACAAGTAAACAACGCCCTGTCTAGGCGCTCGCCCGGCTCTGCTCTGAAACCTTTTCTTTACGCAGCGGCGCTTGACCGGGGAATCGTGATTCCCGCCACATTAATGCTCGATATTCCAATGGACTTCTCGGGTTATATACCAAAAAACTACGACGGCAAATACCGAGGACGAGTGACTATGAGAGAAGCTCTCATCCGATCGCTCAATGCTCCTGCGGTAAGGCTTCTTGCAAATCTGAGCATTCAAGATTTTCATAAGATGCTCTTGGATGGAGGGCTCTCTACTCTCGACAGGCCGGTATCTCAATACGGACTTCCTTTGATACTGGGGTCCGGCGAAGTGACACTTCTTGACCTTACAAATTTATATGCGAGCCTTGCTAATGGAGGTGTTTACCGCGCTGTGAATATAGCTGCTGAGGACATTGAGAATCATGAAGAAAAGGAGCTTTTCTCCCCTGAGGCATCTTATCTGATTACACAAACCCTCACTGAGCTAGGCCGCCCTGATATGCCTTCTCCCATCTGGGAACTCACAAGGGATGTACCGCAGGTGGCATGGAAAACGGGCACTTCATTCGGACACAGGGACGCTTGGGCGATTGGGTATTCCAGAAACTACACAATAGGGGTCTGGGTTGGAAATCCCACGGGACGGGGACAGAAGGGAATATCCGGCTCGGAGCACGCTGCTCCCCTCCTTTTTGATCTTTTCCGCGCTATAGAGGGTGATGGAGCAAAACCTGCAAAGCCTGTGGCGCTTAGACTGGGAACTATAGAGGTATGCAAGAATAGCCATTTGCTCCCAACTTCTTTTTGCGGGGAAAGAGTTAAAGTTACCTACATCCCAGGGCGTTCCAGAATCGCGGTGGATAACTATTCAAAGCAGATTTTCGTAGACTCCGAAACTGGAGATATGCTCCTTGGGGACTGTATAGAAACGCGTCCCTCCCTGGCTCGCATTATTACGACATATCCACCTGAACTTGTTGCGTGGTGGAGGGCTGAGGGAAGAGAGGTGCCTTCCGTTCCGCCTCTGAGTCCGTTTTGCAAGGAAGTTCCTCCGCAGCTACCTCCTAGAATCGTCTCTCCTGACGAGACGACACCGTATCGGATACTGTTTGGCACTCCGGCTGATTATCAAAAAGTACAGCTGATCGCAAGAGCAAGCCCGGAGGTAGACCGACTCTATTGGTACCAGGACGGAAATCTCGTGGCAAGCGCCACACCAAATACTAGGTTGTTTATACCGCTTGAACCGGGTACACACCGGCTGGTTGTAGTGGATTCCTCTGGTCGGTCGGATAGTATTAGTTATGAGGTGGAGGGAGATGAAAGGGTATTGGTCGAGGGAACAAATTGATCATTGGGGTTTTGCAAGTATTCATGCAATTGGTAGATTTAGATTCATTCCGAACGGATGTGAGGAATCTTATTCGGTTTCGTGAATTCTTCCCTTCTTGTCATTCCCACGAAAGTGGGAATCTAATCTTTAATTGTGGATTCTCGATAAAAAAATTCGGGTATGACAAAAGAGATGGATGCCCGATTAGCTCCCCGATGACTAAGTTCGGGGACAGGATTTGGGCATGACAGTAAAAGTTAGAAATACTAAAATGCGTAACCTGTTAATTGAGACCTGTGAATAAAATTCTCAAAGATCAACCCATAATCCTATTTGACGGCGTCTGCAATTTGTGCAGCGGCATAGTTCTATTCACGATTAAAAGAGACCCTGAAGGGATATTTAAATACGCTTCCCTGCAATCAGGAGCGGGACAAAGTTTATTGAGACATTTTGCTCTCTCTACTGATGATTTTAACTCTTTTATCCTAATCGAAGAAAATAGATACTATCGGAAATCAACTGCTGTGCTCAGGGCAGCCAAGAGGATTAAAGGACTGTGGCCCCTTCTTTATTCGTTTATAATAGTTCCAAGTCCGATCAGGGATTTTATATACGACATAGTGGCTAAAAATCGGTATAAGTGGTTTGGGAGGAAAGAGCAATGTTTGATTCCCACGCCTGACATAAGAAGCAGGTTCTTGGAATGAGTAAAAGATGATTCATGGAAATACCTACTAGACTCAAAGTAAGCAAAATAGTAAAATAGGCACAAATAAATTGATCATAGCTATTGCCTTATGCATGTGTTTTCCGATCAGCACTCAGTTTTACGGCGAGCTCGACCAAATAGGCTATATAGCTTTCCGGTAAAAAATTTTTGAGGAGGTCAAAATGGCTAGTTTTACGGATCGTATCATGCGGGCTGTTAAGTTGGATGCTAATTTGTACGAAGAAGTTGAAGCCGACACTGGGGCAATGGGTCAGGCAATAGGTATCGTTGTGATCTCAAGCATAGCGGCGGGTGTAGGCAGTATTGGGGAAGTTGGCGGTGCCGGCATCTTTGTCGGTACTTTAGCTGCTATTGCCGCATGGTTTATTTGGGCTTACCTCACATATATTATCGGCACCAAACTTCTTCCAGAGCCGCAGACCAAGGCAGATATTGGACAGATGCTTCGCACGATCGGTTTCTCCAGCTCTCCGGGTTTGATTCGAGTCCTCGGCATCTTGCCCGGGATCGGAGGCGTAATCTTCTTTATCGCGTCGGTCTGGATGCTGGTCGCGATGGTCATTGCAGTCAGGCAGGCGCTCGATTATACAAGCACTTGGAGAGCTGTTGGGGTCTGTTTAATCGGCTGGGTTATACAAGCGATAATACTTGGGGGTTTGTTTTATGCAATGGGCGGGCCGCCGAAGATAGAGTAAGGGCGTTTGTGCGTTAGCGACTCTATATTAACCAATTAGTAGAAACAAAGGTTCCGCGTCAATCTGGTTTATTAAGAATATGGAATTTAGTTGACAATACGACGGTATATCGTATATTTTGTCGTATGAAGGTAACTGCGATTTTGCCGGATGATTTGATCGATGAAATAAAACAATATTCCGGGGGTAGAAATATAACTGAGTCCCTAGTGATTGCATTGAGAGACTGGATTGCTTCACAGAAAATTAAGGAATTAAATCAAAAGATTAAAAAAGAACCTCTCAAATTCAGAAAGGCTTTTTCTGCTGCTAATGTCAGGTCAATCAATAGGCGGCTCTCTAAATGATAATAGTTGATACTTCTGTCTGGATTGAATTCTTTAGGAAAAATGAACCAATTCATTCTGGCTTAGAAGATAAATTGAATAGAAGTGAAGTAATTGGAATTGAATGTGTTTTTGGGGAATTGCTTCAGGGATGTGTTAGGGAGAACGAAATTGAGACAATAAAAGTTTATTGGAAAAACTTGCCAAAAATCGATGAATCAGACGTTTGGATAGAAGCAGGAGAATATTCGGGAAGAAATAATCTGATCTCAAAAGGCATTGGCTTAATTGATTCAGTAATATTTCTTCTAGCTATACGAGCAAAATCACAGATTTGGACATTAGATAAAAAATTGCTAAAACTCCTAGATAAAAAGATAGTTTTTAGACTCTAGTAGTTTATTACTTTTGACCCGGAATACCCTAAACAAAACTTATGAGCTCTGAGAACGAACCAAAATGGGTTTGTTCGACAAGTCAATCAGAAATGAAGACTCACCACTTTAGAGCGTAATTTCGCCTAGCCTCTCGCCTTAGCCGCCCTCTTTGCCTCGTCTTTTAACAGCTTGTAATCAATACTGTCAACCATGGCCTTCCAGCTTGCCTCGACGATGTTTTCAGAGACACCGACAGTGCTCCAGTCGATTTCGCCGTCTCCCGATTCGATGAGAACTCTGACTACAGCATCTGTTCCCTTTAGTGTTGAAACAACTCTGACTCTATAGTCCTTGAGTTTCACATCTTTGAGCGCGGGGTAGAATTTCTCAAGCGCCTTGCGAAGGGCATTATCCAGCGCGTTGACAGGTCCGTTCCCCACTGCAGCGGTATGTTCGGTTACACCGTCTACCTGGACTATCACAGTAGCCTCCGAGATAGGCTCTTCGTCGTCTTTCCTTTTTTCAACAATTATTCGAGCGCCCTTGAGTTCAAAATGTTTTCTGTACTCTCCCAGTGCTTTTCTGACAAGGAGTTCAAACGAGGCATCGGCTCCTTCAAATTCATATCCTTGGTTCTCCAGTTTCTTCAGCTCACTTAATATCTTTTGCACTCGTTTATCGTTAGGCTCAAGCTCAATTCCGACCTCTTTGGCTTTGTAAATGATATTGCTCCTTCCTGAGAGGTCGGAAACTAGAACCCGTCTTCTATTTCCTACAATCTCAGGGTTTATATGCTCGTAGGTTTCAGCCTTTTTCATCACTGCGCTCACGTGGAGTCCGCCTTTATGGGCGAATGCGCTCTCTCCTACGAAAGGACGGTTCTTGATGGGAGGAAGGTTTGTAAGCTCGTGTATAAAATGAGAGACCTCATATAGTTTTTTGAGTTCATCGTCTCTTATGGAATTTATACCTAGCTTCAACTTGAGGTTTGGAATTATCGAGCATAAATTTGCGTTGCCGCATCTCTCTCCGTATCCATTCATGGTTCCCTGAACCTGGCTTGCTCCGCCAATTACCGCATAGAGCGTGTTTGCAACCCCTAGCTCTCCGTCATTGTGAGTATGGATTCCAAGGCTCGGATTTCCCAGTTTCAAGTTCACGTCCCTTACTGTGCATTCAACCTCCCAGGGAAGGGTGCCGCCATTTGTATCGCAAAGAACGAGTGCATCTGCCCCTCCGTCCAATGCGGCTTTGAGCGCTGCGAGTGCATATTCGGAATTTCTCTTGTATCCGTCAAAAAAGTGCTCGGCGTCAAAGAACACCTCGTCGACCCTTTCTTTGAGATAAGAAATTGAGTCGCTGATTATTTCCAGATTCTCTTCGAGTGAAATCCTCAGCGCTTCCTTCACGTGAAAATCCCAGCTCTTTCCCACTATGGTAACAACCGGGGTCTCTGCTTCGAGGAGAGACTTGATGTTCCCGTCTTCAGGACACTTCTTGTCCGCTCTTCTAGTGCTTCCAAATGCCGCTATTCTAGATTTGGATAGCCTTAATTTTTTTGCCTCTTGAAAGAAGCCCTCGTCCCTCTCATTCGAGCCAGGCCAACCCCCCTCGATGTAGTGAACTCCGACTTCGTCCAGTTTCGAGGCGATGCGCAGCTTATCGTTGACTGAAAAGGATATATTCTCGCCCTGAGTCCCGTCTCTAAGGGTTACATCGTATATCTTTACCAGCCTCTCCGTCATTTCACTCTCCGAACTAATTTTTTAGCTACAAATAAAACGATGCGTGATTCATGATACGTGATGCACGATTTATTTTATATCTTTCATCTTGCATCCTGTATTTTGTATCCTACCATCATGCTTGTTTTCATTTGAATCTATTTATTTCCATTTCATCCCTACTGCGGATGAAATAGCGCTCGTGTAAATTCACGGCTAAATTCTACTCTCCTAAATTAAACGCATCGTGAAGGGTGCGAACAGCGAGTTCGCTATATTTTTCTTCTATCACACACGATATTTTTATCTCGGACGTGCTTATCATAATAATATTTATTCCCTCTTTGGCAAGCGATGAGAACATTCGGGAGGCAACTCCTGAATGGGTTTTCATACCTAGTCCGACAAGAGAAATCTTTGCTATTTTGTCGTTTGTATCCACCCCTTTTGCACCCAGCTCCTTTGCGACTTCTTCAGTTTTCTTTATCGCTTTCTTGAAGTCTGTTTTGGGTACGGTAAATGTCATATCCGTATACCCTTCGGTGCTGACGTTCTGTACGATTATATCTACTACAATTCCTTCATCACCTAGCGGAGTGAAAAGCCTTGCCGCAATACCTGGGCGGTCGGGAACCTGCATCACAGTGATTTTCGCCTGATTTTTATCGCATGTTACTCCGGACAAAACCATATCTTCCATTTCAGCCATTGCTTCCTCCTCTTCCACAACCCATGTGCCTTCCTCATCCGGTTTCGATGTGGGGCGCACGTGAATCGGGACGCCGAACTTTTTTGCAAACTCGACAGCCCTTGCCTGTAGCACCTTTGACCCCAGGCTTGAAATCTCGAGCATCTCTTCGTATGAAATTTTCTTCAATTTTCTTGCATCAGGGCAGATCCCGGGGTCTGTTGTATAGACCCCGTCAACGTCGTCTTTATATAGTTCACAGGCATCTGCTTTAAGCACAGCGGCAAGGGCAACCGCCGTCAGGTCGGAACCTCCCCTGCCCAAAGTCGTAACGTTGCCTTCTTTATCTACCCCTTGAAATCCAGCCACAACTACGATCCTTCCATTTAAAACCGCTTTTTTTATTTTTTTATCGTCTATTTTTGCGATTTTCGCTCTTGAAAATGAATTATCCGTCAAGATTCCTATCTGGTGTCCTTGGAAAGATATGGCATCGACTCCCATAGATTTAATCGTCAGGGCAAGGAGCCCGGCAGAGACCTGTTCTCCGCTTGATGTTATTACATCCAATTCCCTTTCATCTGGCGGGTCCATAATGGAACGAGAGAGCTTTATGAGGCGATCGGTTTCACCGGCCATGGCAGAAACGACAGCTATGACATTATGTCCCTTCTCCTTGGTACTAATAACATGCCCAGCAACCCATTTTATTTTATCGATGCTGGCAACGCTCGTTCCGCCATACTTCTGAACAATGAGAGCCATTTTTCATTTCCTTCGATTTTAATATAACGTTCACCTTCTGAGTCAGCATTTTGTTTATCAGAAATTGTGATCTCTATCTTTATCGTTTCTTCAGAAAGGATATTCTCTACACGCTCCGCCCATTCGATAACGGAAACGCCATCTCCAAAAAAATAATCCCCATATCCGATTCCTTCCAGTTCATCTATATCTAAAATCCTATATAGGTCAAAGTGATAGAGCGGTATCCTGCCTTCGTAAGCGTTCATTATTACAAATGTCGGGCTGTTCGGTTCGTCTTCGACTTTCAACCCCTTGGCTATGCCCTTTACGAGTACCGTTTTTCCCGCTCCGAGTTCACCTTTTAGAGCAATAATAGTGCCTGGCTCTAGTAGTGAGCCTATTATTTCTCCTACTTTGATTGTTTCCTCTACTTTTGATGTGTGAACGCAAATACTAACTGCCGCCTCTTTCTTTCTGAAATCCGATATTAATGACATTTCTGACGCATATAATATAGATAGGAACGCATGTATGCGTTCCCTACAATTTATTAACGAATTTTAAAGAAAAATTCCTCATTATTTTCCTTGTTAAGAATCTTATTAAGTGCCTCCGGCATAAGGTCTGCAACGTCGCTAGCAATAATCCCTGCTTGTCCTTTCTTTTTTGACTCCATGTCTCCAGCTAAGCCGTGTGAAAAAACTCCCAGAATGCAGGCGTCGGAGGGTTTATATCCTTGAGCCAAAAAACCGGCTATAACGCCGTTGAGAACATCTCCCATGCCTCCGCTGGCCATGGCTGGATTGCCCGTTGGATTGATAAATACGCTGCCTTCTGGAGTCGAAATTACCGTTCTTGCGCCTTTCAACACGGTGTAAGCATTATACATAGTTGAAAAATCTCTAGCAACGCCGACACGGTTTTTCTGCACATCATCTGAGGTTCTTCCAATTAAGCGGGACATCTCGCCAGGGTGGGGAGTAAGGATAATGGGAACCTTAACCTCTTTTAAAATGTTTAGATTCCGAGCGATAAGCGTGATACCGTCCGCATCCAAGACAATCGGCACTGAAGATTTTCTGAGAATCTCATAGAGGAACTGGGCTGTATCTTCTCCTGTTGTGATACCTGGCCCGATTGCGAGCGCATTTTTTCGTTCCGACATGAGTCGAAGGGCCGCCTCAATAGCCACTTTTCCAAAAACACCACCTTCAGTTTCAGGAAGAGGCTCGGTCATAGCTTCTGTCAGCTTTTGTTCCATAATCGGGTTTAAGCTATTGGGAACACCGACTGTAACTAGACCAGTTCCCACCCTCAGCGCACCAAGCGCAACGAGCGCTGCTGCGCCGGTTTTTCCAGGGGACCCGGCGAGGACGATTAAGTGTCCGAATGTGCCTTTGTGAGTGTCTGGGTGTCGTGGTTTGAGAACTTTGCGAACCGTATCGTAGGTTACGAGCTCATAGGGAATGTCTTTCTCAAGAAACTTAGGAGTCGTAATATCAACTACATAAACCTTTCCCGCGTATTCTAATCCCGGATAGATTGCCAGTCCCAGTTTTGGTAGAACAAATGTAACCGTAACGTCTGCTTTTACTGAGATTCCCAGTGGGAATCCGGTGTTAGCGTCCAGTCCAGAGGGGAGATCAACTGAAACGTGTGGAACGGGTTGTGAATTTATAAATTCGATTACTTCTCTATAGAACCCTTCAACTTGTCTATCAAGACCAGTTCCGAAAAGAGCATCAATTATAAGGTCCGATTGCTGATATTCCGAAAAGATATCCTTAAGCTCTATAACTCTTGCACCAATTTTGGTCAGAGCTTGTAAGTTTGTAAAAGAGTCTCCTCTATATTTTTTGCGGTTTGATAAGATATATGTCGTTACATCTAAACCCTCTCCGAGTAGATGCCTGGCTAAAACGAAACCGTCTCCGCCGTTGTTCCCGCCGCCGGCGAATATAGCAATCTTTTTTGCCTCAGGAAATTTCTGAAGCATGACTTTTGCAACAGCCCGTCCGGCGTTTTCCATGAGAACAAGACCGGGGATTCCGAATTCCTCAATCGAAGTTCTGTCTATTTCTCTTACTATTTCACGAGTCACAAGTTTCATGATGTTTGGTTAAAAACATAACAAATTCAGGAGTTGTTGTACATAATACAAGAAGTTTATGGTCATTCTGGTCAGAGTTGGTCGGTCATCGTCTATTATGGGTTGTGGTCGATATACTAAGCGGCCCCCACATTTTTTGCCGATTCATTGATTGGTGAATATCTCTTTTATGGTTTTTCCATCCCAGTTATGTGGAGGCTCTATACTAAGTGCAGATAGCACAGTTGGGGCTGTGTCGTAAATGTGAATTTTATCCTCAATTTTGTAATCCTTCATAACTCCTTTACCGAAAGCAATCCAGGGAATTGTTATCACTTCAGGCTTTGAGCCCTCGTGTATTTTACCCTTTCCTCCATGGTCGGATGTTATTATTATAAAGGTTTCATCATAGACTCCAGCTTCTCGAAGGGATTCGATAACAACTCCAATTGCATCGTCAACCTTTTCGAATGCTCTTATGTAATCTTTTGACATCCATCCTTTTTTGTGCCCGGATAGGTCAGGCTCTGGAAAGTGTATTAGCGTAAGTTGTGGTTTTTCAAGTTTAAAATGAGAAGAAAAATGAGAAGCTATTTTTTCAACTCCGTCCGCCTCATTACCCGTTGATTCAAAATGGTCGACGCTTCCGGGTTTTGCAAGATATTCAAGCTTGTTTTTTCCCACAAACATTGCAGTTTTTAATCCATTCTTTTTTGCTATCGTGAATATTGTTTCATGCTCGACATAACCCATAAACGGCTTCCAGAACTTGCTTTTGAGCCTGTGTCTAGCTGGGTCGAGCCCTGTGATAAGCGAAGTGTGCGCTGGGAGGGTATATGGCGGCGTTACCGTCCGGGCTTCCATGGTGTACGAACCATTCTTCATAATTGACTTTATGTTTGGCGAATTGCTTTTAAGGATGGCTTCCGGTGTTAAACCGTCAATTGTGATAAGGACAGCGTGCTTTGATATTTTGTAGTTTTGCTGGGTGCTTACCTGATCTTTATTCTTTTCAGATGTAAGACTCAATCGCGTAGGCTCAATAACCTGTGCCAGGCTAAACACTGCGAGTAGAAAAAAACAAACTATTGAACCAATTAGAATTTCAAAGAACTTTTTCACAGTTATCAAAGCGAGGAGATTTTACTTATTATCAGATTCACTTACTAATTCTCTGTGCTTTATTCTTTTATCTTTTTCTTTATCTTTCTTTGATTTTATTACTTTAGCCGGTTTAGGAGTTTTCTTTCTAAGTTTAAAGAAACTCTCGAACTTGTGCTTACTGATGCTTTTTTTTCGTTTCTCAGTCATTAAGCAAGACCTGAAATCAATGTCAGAACGAAGAAAATTAGACCCGCAGTTAGAATTATAACTGCTAATAATGTCCACGAATTCTACTTTGCCATCCCTCCATAGGGAACAGGTCTCGCGTCTCCCAAGGTTTGTATAACCGTTTTGACGAATTCATCCGCATGTTTCCAGCAGAGAAAGTAGGTTAGTGATACTCCAGTGCCGCTGGGGCTTGAGAGACTCGATATGGAAAACGTTTGGTAGTGTCTGCTGCATAAGTCTTTGCCACACACTGCGCACTCTTTTATTGCCTGTCTTGCTCCTTCACCGGTACAAGGAACTTTGTCATCAACATGGTCACACGTCCATACTTCGATCTCGACGATTTTCTTAGACATGTTTTGAGATCCCCCTTTAAAATGAGATTTTCTTTTTCATTCTTCGTTTGAGTGCAGAACCTCTTTTTTAAGTAGACATTAAACTAAATTTGAGATGACAAGTCAATATATGTTTTTTTAACTAAGAGATTAAAGAAGGCTTTTGCAGTTTAAATTCAGAAGATTGTAAATTCCTCTTGATTCTTTTCCGCTATTCCATTTATACTTCCCCGATGCTTACACTAAAACAGGGCATAAACGGGACTTTGAAGTTTCTCTATATTAAAGCTGCCGGCAGGCCAAAGCTCGTGAACCTCGAAATAACAAAACTGTGTAACGCCAAGTGTGACTTTTGCGATTACTGGCAGACGAGGCACGAAATCAGGCTTTCGGATTATCGACCTGTAATCAAAAAAATTAATCCCCTCGTTACTGTGATCACCGGTGGGGAACCGATGCTGAGAAAGGACCTCCCTGATATTGTAAGACAGGTCAAGGAATGTTCATTGTTCATATTTACTTCCATGGTCACAAAAGGCGACCTGCTGACGTTAGAGAAGGCTGAAGAGCTCTTCGATGCCGGTCTGGATCAAATAGCATTATCACTCGATTTCCCCGGAGAAAAGCACGATTCCTACAGGGGTGTTCCAGGGCTCTGGGATCATTTGTCAAAACTTCTTCCCAAACTTTCCAGGAGGTTTCCTAAAAAGAGCATCGTTCTCAACACAATAATCATGGAGGACAACCTGGATCAGATTTTGGATATCGCTCGATATGCGAAGGAATGGGGTGTGGGTATTTCTTTCAGCTCGTATTCTGTGATGAAAACCAATAATACGGCTCATTTCGTGAAACAGGAGCAATTAGAAAAGATTAGAAAATTGGTCGATCAGCTTGTTGAGCTTAGAAAAAAATGGAAAGGAGTTATATTATCCACTGAGTACTATCTGAAGGAAATACCCGGCTATTTTGAGAAAGGAGGAGTGCCTGATTGCTTTGCCGGTATCAACCATATACAGGTGACTCCCAGCGGTCACTTGAAGAGATGTTCAGAAATGCCTGTTACAACACACTATACCGAATACCATCCAGAGTTGTATGATAAGACCAAATGTACTGCTTGCTGGTATAGCTGTCGCGGCGAAACTCAAAGCCCTCCGAGCTTCAGAAGAGCTCTAGAGTACATGGGGATTTGGGTTTAGGTTTGTAACTATTAAGCCACGGGTTTACACGAATGGACACGAATGATAAAGAAATGGGAAAAGGAGTTTTTAATTAACTTATTGAAAACTTTATTTGTGTGAATTCGTGTTTATTTGTGGCTAACTTCTAGTTAACTTTTAACGCGCCAGATTGTTCCTTGGGGAGTGTCTTCCAACAATATTCCACTGGAGTTCAATTTGTCCCTGATTTCGTCCGAGCGTTTCCAGTTTTTTTCTTTTCTTGCCGAATTCCTTTCTTCTATTAATTCCTTAATCTCCTGTTCAGTCATCTCAAGGTTGCTTCTGTTGAGCTTTTCCCCCTGCAGAAAATCGTCGGTGTGAATTTCCAGGATGCCCAAAACGTTTCCAAAAGCCCTCGTCTCTTCGAGCGCTTTTTCAAGACTAGTTGTCCACCCCAAGGCGTCGATTGACCTGTTGATTGCCCTGGAAAACTCAAAAAGGTTGCCGATGGCATCCGCAGTGTTAAAGTCATCGCACATAGATTCAACCCAAGCTGTTTTGAATTTCATCAAGCTCGCCGATAGCTCTGAATCCTCGTTCTTGCCGTTTTTTTTCTGGCTTTCTGCCCGCTTGAGAGTGATGTAAAGCCTTTCTAAAGCAGATTCGTTCTCATACATTGCGTCTTCGGAAAAATCTGCAGGGTTCTGATACTGGTGGGAAAGGAAGAACAAACGGATTACTTCCCTGTTCCATGTCTTTAGCGCTTGCCTAACGTTAATTATATTTCCTACAGACTTTGACATCTTGGAGCGGTTGATTTCGATGAGTCCGTTGTGAAGCCAGTACTTCACGAATTCATCTCCTGTGGCAGCTTCGGATTGAGCTATTTCATTCTCATGATGTGGAAAAATAAGATCCTTTCCGCCCCCGTGTATCTCGAAATTGCTGCCTAGGTATTTCATACTCATGGCGGAGCATTCGATGTGCCATCCCGGGCGTCCCCGTCCCCAAGGGCTGTCCCAAAAGGGCTCACCCTGCTTTGCTCCTTTCCATAGTGCAAAGTCTAGGGGATCTTCTTTCTGCTCGTTAATGTCAATTCTGACTCCTGCGAGCATATCGTCGGGATCTCTCTTAGACAATTTCCCGTAGCCGGCAAACTTTTTTATCGAGAAAAAAACATCGTTTCCGGACTTGTATGCATAACCTCTTTCAATAATAGTTTTTATAAGGTCGATGATCTCCGGTATATGTTCCGTTACCTTCGGCTGAACGGCAGGAGTTTGAACCCCTAATGAAGCCATATCCTCTATGTATTCCTCGGTGTAGATACGCGCTATCTCTAACGGAGAGATTCCCGTCTCGATCGATTTATTTATGATTTTATCGTCTATGTCTGTGAAATTTCTAACGTAAGCTACATCATAACCACGTTTTTTTAAGAATCTCTGCATGATATCAAACGTTACCGCCGCCCTTGCATGACCCAGGTGAGCAGAGCTGTAGACGGTGGGTCCGCAAACATACATTCTTATCTTGTTCCCTTCAAATGGGACTAGTTCTTCCTTCTTTTGTGATACCGTGTTGTATATTCTTATTTTGTTTTCCATCGGATAGGCATGATGTAGGATGCATGATTCATGATGCACGATTAATCTTGTATCCTGCATCTTCATCAATTCAAATAAGGTCTTCCCCCCCGTCCACTCCAATCACATTTCCCGTTATCCAGTGCGCACCCTTGTGAGAAAGCGCAACTATCGCTTCCGCTACATCTGTTGTAGTTGTAAGCCTGCCGCTGGGATTTACCTTGAGAGCGTTTTCTATGATCATCTCATTCCCTGGAATCTTGCGAAGAGCCGGGGTATCCGTAACTCCTGCCCTAATTGCGTTAGCCGTTATTTCATGAGGCGCGAGTTCGACTGCAAGCTGCCTTATGTGGGATTCCAGCGCTGCCTTCGAAGCCGATACCGGGCCATAAGTGGGCCACACCCTGTGGTCTCCAGCGCTGGTCATGCCAAAAATTCGCCCGCCTTTCACCATGAGTTTTCTGTGAACCAGTTCTTGAGTCCAATAAACAAGGGTGTGAGCCATTACGTCTAGAGTCATATTAATATTCGTATCCGTGACCATTTCCTTTGCAGAACTGCCTATATAGGGCTTAAGGGTTCCGAAGGCCAAAGAGTGAACTAAGACTTTAATACCCGAAGGGTTGGCGTTATCTCTGAGAATTGTCTCTATTTGGTCGAGTGTCTCTTTGCGTTTTTCAGGATCTGCTGCATTGACGTTGAAAAAAAAGGCTTTACTTCCCATCTTACTTATCCGGGTTGCTATGCGTTCAACGTTTTCTATCGTGGCTTTTCTATCCAAATGCACGCCGAATATGTGCATTCCCGCTCCCGCAAGCTCAATACTTATTGCTTCGCCAAAACCGCTCGACGCTCCGAGTACTAAAGCCCAATTATCTCTCAAACCGCTCTCAACGCTCAAATTATGTCCTCCTCATATTTCATCAAATGGATAGGAAATAGTAGAGATTCTACGCACTTTAGGATGAAATTCAAGGATTGAGTCTAAGAGGTGTCTAGTTATATTAGGATTCCTTGACAATTCGTGGCTGGTTGTGGAAATTATTGTATGAGTCCTTCTAGTTTTTCATCCATTGATTCAATTCTGGGAACCATTTACATAGTCAGCTCTCCCTTGGGAGTCTCCAACGTTATATTCGGAATAGGTCAGTTCGAGCGGTTTATCAGTGGATTAAATGGAGTGACGCTTACCGAAGGCGGTTTGGCAGAAAAATCAGGCCAGGAGATTCTTCAATATCTTAGGGGTGGACTAAGGCGCTTTGAGACAAAGTTGGATCTGTCATCCGGAACCCCTTTTCAAATGTCTGTCTGGAAGGAACTTTTAGACATCCCTTACGGAAAAGTCAAAAATTACGGAGAGATCGCTAAAAAGATAAAAAATCCTGGCGCTGCGAGGGCAGTGGGCAATGCAGTTGGAGCAAACCCGATTCCTATCATTATTCCATGCCACAGAGTTGTTGCAACAAACGGTTTGGGGGGATATTCCTGCGGGATAGAGATCAAGAGAAAGCTGCTCCGCACTGAGGGAATAGTCCAGTAAGTGATATCAAATCCAGATGGTGACTTTACTTTTGTCATGCGAATCCTTCGGTTTTACTCAGGACAGGCTCCGTAAAGCATCTTAGTACCTAGCTTATAGATTCTTCGCTCCACTTGGAGTGACACAGTCAGTGTTTAGCTGGATTTAGTATGAAAAGTCGGTTCGCGCTGCTTCTAGGGACTTTTTTTTACCTTGGATATTCGCCAATAGCTCCGGGAACTGTCGGTACCGCCGGGGCGATACTGATCTACTATCTCCTGACTTACTTCTCTCAAGCAATCTATTTTTTATTTCTCCTTGGATTTATAATTCTCTCAGTGCGGGTTTCGACCAAAGCCTCAGCCGCTTTGGAAAAAGCCGATCCGGGTCAGGTAGTGATAGATGAAGTGTGCGGTTATTTGGTAACTATGTTTCTAATTCCGACAAACAGTCTAAATATAGTTTTAGGCTTTTTTTTATTCAGATTTTTCGATGTGCTAAAACCACCTCCTGTTAGAAGATTGGAGAATCTGCCAAGTGGACTTGGGATTGTTGCAGATGATGTTGCGGCAGGGATTTATGCGAATATCGTTTTGCATATTATTACGAAGCTGTTGGATAGAATATCATAGATTCTGCATAACTAACCATACATATGATTTTGGGTTTCAAGGTTAAAAATTTCGATGATAATAGAAATAATTACAACCGGTGATGAGATAATGAGCGGCGTGACGCAAGATACCAACTTTCACTGGCTGGCGGATAAGCTGGTGAACCTCGGTTTTGACCTGTGTTTTCATACGAGCGTGGGAGATGATCGGGAAGCGATAGCACGGGCATTCGAGACTGCACGGGCAAGGGCACAGGCTGTTATTATATCCGGTGGACTTGGACCGACATCCGATGATTTGACTGCGGAGGTTGCATCATTGTTCTTTGGAGTGCCGCTTGAGCTTAACAATGAGGCCCTGGAGATGATGAAGAGAAGGTTTGAGAAGCGAGGATTCAGGTTTCTCGAAATAAACAAGAAGCAGGCTTATATACCGAAAGGTTCCCGTTTGCTCAAAAATTTCTGGGGAACTGCTCCAGGATTTCAGCACGAAATTAATGGAGTTGTGTTTTTCTGCCTACCCGGCGTCCCCAAGGAATTCGGGGCTATGATAGAGGAGTACGTGATCACTGAGCTCGAATGCAGGTCGACGGCCAGGAAAAAATATAGAAACAAGCTCATAAGGACTTTTGGACTGAGGGAATCAGAGGTCGCAGATAAGCTTCGTGGGATTGAAAGAGAGGGATTAAAAATCGGATATAGAGCGCATTTTCCCGAGATTCATCTGATTATTTCAGCCTACGGCGAAACCGAACATGAGGCCGAAAACTTATTATCGGGACTTTTAGAAGAAATTATATCGAGACTCGGAGGGTTTGTATTTTCTGTCAACGGTGAGACAATCGAGGAAATCGTCGGCAACCTTCTCTCTCAAAAAAAACTCTCACTAGCTCTTGCTGAGTCATGCACAGGCGGGCTTGTCGCTCACAGGATCACAAACATTCCAGGAAGCTCAAACTACTTTGAAAGAGGCGTTGTTTCATACAGCAACGAATCGAAGGTCGAGGTTCTTGGTGTTTCGAGAGAACTAATTGAATCCTATGGAGCTGTTAGCGCCCAGGTAGTTGAAGCGATGGCGGAGGGGATAAGGAGGCTGGGGGGATCAGATTTAGGTGCTGGAATATCCGGTATTGCCGGACCACACGGCGGGACTCAGGAAAAACCGGTCGGAACTGTTTATATCGGTATTTCTCACAGAGATAAAGGGGTTTTCTCTCGTCGGTATCAATTTATGGGCACGAGAGAGGAAATAAAGCTTGTTACTTCGACCACAACCCTTGATTTAATTAGGAAATTTGTTCTAAGTGAGGTATAATCTGAAGGAATAAAGGGGACAAAATGACAAAAGAAGTTCCTTCCACTAATAAAGAAAAAGCGATAGAACTGGCGATTTCTTCCATAGAGAAACAGTTTGGCAAAGGCGCGATCATGAGAATGGGTGCCGACTCGATTATTCCGGAGGTATCGGTAATATCTACGGGCTCTATAGGACTAGATATAGCTCTCGGAATTGGAGGATTGCCGAGGGGCAGGATTGTGGAGATATACGGTCCCGAGTCCTCTGGTAAAACCACACTCGCTCTTCATGCAATAGCTGAATCGCAGAAGCTCGGCGGGATTGCCGCTTTTGTCGATGCCGAGCATGCTCTTGATGCAAATTATGCCAAGGGACTGGGTGTCAAGATAGACGACCTTCTAATTTCGCAGCCTGATTTCGGGGAACAGGCGCTTGAGATCGTCGATACCCTCGTGAGAAGCGGAGCAGTGGATATAATTGTTCTCGATTCGGTAGCGGCTCTAACTCCTAGGGCGGAGATCGAAGGCGAGATGGGAGACGCCCACGTTGGGCTCCAGGCAAGGCTGATGTCGCAGGCTCTAAGGAAGATAACTGCCACTGTAAGCCGTTCTAAAACAACTGTTATCTTCGTAAACCAGACGCGTATGAAGATAGGAGTTCCTTCTTATATGAACCCAGAGACGACAACCGGGGGAACGGCATTAAAGTTTTACGCCTCTGTGAGGATCGATATTAGGAGAATCGGTTCTGTGAAGGAAGGAGAAGAGATTTCTGGAAACAGAGTGAGAGCAAAAGTGGTGAAAAACAAGGTGGCTCCGCCTTTTAGAGAAGCTGAATTTGACGTTATCTTCGGCATAGGAATTTCACAGGAGGGCGAGTTGATAGACCTTGGCTCCAAATTAAAAGTAGTGGAGAAAAGCGGCACTTGGTTTTCCTATGATGGGGAAAGGCTTGGACAGGGAAGAGAGAATTCTAGGGCATTTTTGAAGGATAATCCCGAGGTCATGGAGAAGATCAAAAAGGAGGTCTTCTCAAAAGGTGGAACCGCAAGGGAAATAAAACCCGAGGAGGATTAGATGGCCGATATCAATATTGATGAGCTTTTAAAAGGCGCTCTGAAAGTAGGAGCTTCTGACGTACATCTGAAATCTGAGAACAACCCGGTTTTTAGGGTGAACGGAAAGTTGGTGTTCTTGAAAGAAGCCCCTCGACTTTCTAACGAGGACATCAAAAAAATAGCGTTTTCCATGATGAACTCTTGGCAAAGAGAAAAGTTTGAAAAATCCCTTGAGATAGACCTTGCTTACAGCCTTCCCGGCGTTTCAAGATTCAGGGTTAACGTCTTCCAACAGCGTGGAACGCTTTCCATGGCGATTAGGGCAATTCCCTATGAAATTAGGACTTTTAGCGATCTCAACCTTCCATCGGTACTCGAGAAAATTGCACTAGAAGAGCGTGGCTTGGTAATTGTTACCGGAACTACAGGTAGTGGTAAGTCCACAACCCTTGCCGGGATTGTTGATTATATAAACACTTCGCGTGGAAGGCACATAATCACCATTGAAGACCCGCTTGAATACACACATCAAGATAAAAAGAGTTATATAAATCAGCGTGAATTAGGTATCGATACCATTTCTTTTGTTAATGCTCTGAGGTCGGCTCTGAGGGAAGACCCGGATGTCATTTTGGTCGGTGAGATGCGCGACCTTGAGAGCATCGAAATGGCGATAGCCGCCGCGGAGACGGGGCACTTGGTACTCACAACGCTTCACACTCTTGATGCTCAGGAGACCATAAACCGAATACTGGCCGTCTTTCCATCACATCAACAGAATCAGATTCGATATGAGCTTGCACAAGTGCTGAAAGCAGTAATATCGCAACGTCTTGTACCAATGGCAGATGGAAAGGGGAGGGTCCCTGCCGCTGAGATATTGATTGCTACCGCCAGGATTAAGGATTGCATAAGCGACCCATTGAAGACAAAGGAAATCAGGACTGCTATAGAAGAAGGAAATCTGCACTACGGGATGCAGACATTCGACCAGTGTTTGTACAACCTATATAAGGAAGGATTGATTACCTATGAAGAGACCATGAGACAGGCAACGAATAAAGACGATCTTGCCCTCAGAATAAAGGGTATAACCTCTGGATCCAGCGGCTTGGCGAGGGATCAATATCAATCTAAGTAAGACCGCTATGACAAAAAAAAGAATAAAAGATCATTAGACTGTAGCTTTCGGCCTTCATAAATGAGAGTATTGGGGATAGAGACCTCAACGTATTCTGGAAGCGTTGCAATAGTCGAAGAAGGAAAGATTCTGGGGGAAATTTTTTTCAACAACGGGCCTTTTCATTCCGAAAAACTCCTTCCAATGATCGACTGCCTTTTGAGAGAAGTTGAGGTTGATAAAAAACTTATAGATGGAATTGCCGTTGCAGTCGGGCCGGGTTCTTTTACTGCGCTGAGGATTGGAATCTCTACGGCTAAAGGGATTGCTTTATCTCTGGGAATTCCGATTGTCGGTGTTTCATCCTTGGAGATTCTCGCTTTGAATTTGCTTTTTACGCCTTTTGTTATATGTTCTATAATGGATGCAAGAAAAAACGAGCTGTTTGCAGCCTTTTTTATTTCCACAAAAGAATGCGCTGATAATAGGATTTCGGAAGATTTGCTCATATCGCCTCGCGATCTTACTAAAATGATCCATGAAAAGACCGTCTTAATAGGAAACGGAGCTTTGGTATATGAAGATTTTCTGCGAAGTGTCCTGGGAGAACGCGTACTTTTTTCTCCTTCACATTTTAATTTTCCCAGGGCTTCGAATTGCGCTATTCTAGGAGCTAAGAGGTTAAAGAAAGGAAATACGGATGATTTATCGGCTCTGGCTCCTCAGTATTTGAGAAGGGCAGATGCTGAAATTCTTAAGGAGAGGTGATAAGATGAAGGAATCGGAGTTGATTGAAAGCCTGATACAAGTGGATGACGAGTTCAAGAAGTTGTATTTTGAGCATAGAAAACTGGACGATATGGTGAAAGACATCGAGGGGAAAGGCACGCTTTCTTTTGATGAGGAACTGGAAGTTAAGAAGCTGAAAAAAATTAAGCTCTCTTTAAAAGATGAGATGGAGAAAAGATTAAGACAATTAAAGCAAAGTTAGCGACATTATGGGGGTAAAACTTAAATGACTAGAATGATCGGCGCAGAGATGTTTTTTAGGACGTTAATAGACCAAGGGGTAGATACAATATTTGGCCTCCCGGGGGGATATGTGCTCAAGGTGTATGATGTGATGCCAAAATTTGCAAATTCAATCAAGCACGTATTGTCGAGACATGAGCAGGGCGCTACACACATGGCTGACGGTTATGCCAGGGCTTCCGGAAGACCCGGGGTTGTGCTCTGCACTTCAGGCCCAGCAGCGACCAATACGGTTACTGGAATAGCTACTGCACAGATGGATTCTTCCCCCGTTGTTGTTTTCACGGGTCAGGTTCCTACTCCTTACCTTGGAAGCGATGCCTTTCAAGAAGCCGACCACATAGGAATAACGCGTCCCTGCACGAAGCATAATTATTTGGTCAGGAAAACGGCGGATCTCCCCCGTGCGATGAAGGAAGCGTTTCACATAGCCGCCACAGGAAGGCCTGGTCCCGTCTTAGTGGATATGCCAAAAGATGTGTTGATCGGGGAGGATGAGTTTGTCATCCCCGAAGAGCTGAACATAAGGGGATATAAGCCTTCGACCAAGGGACATCCAGGTCAGGTGAAACGTGCGATGGAGATGATACTTTCTGCCAAGCGTCCTCTTATTTTCGGCGGAGGCGGGCTTATTTGGTCCGACTCGTCAGAGGAACTGAAAGAGTTTGTAAAAAGGCTTCAGATTCCGGTTACCCTTACTCTTATGGGACTTGGAGCATATCCTGCAAACGACCCTCTTTTCATAAGCATGCTGGGAATGCACGGTTCGTACAGCGCCAATATGGCTGTTCACGAATGCGACCTGGTTATATCAATAGGGGCTAGGTTTGACGATAGAGCTACAGGCGGCAATTTCGGAAAGTTTGCCCCCAATGCGAAGATCATCCATGTAGATGTGGATCCATCGACTATTGATAAGAATATTCGCGTCCACTGCCCTATAGTTGGTGATGCAAAGCTGATCTTAAAACAGCTGTTGGAGCTAATCCCGTCTGATTTCAAGGTGGACAGAAAGGAATGGCTCGGTAGAATAGCGCAATGGTCAAAGAAGCATCCTTTTGCCTACAAGCAGGAAGGGGATAAGATAAAAACATCTTACGTAATTGACACGCTCTCTAACATAACAAAAGGTGAAGCCGTAATCGTATCGGACGTTGGGCAGCACCAGATGTGGGTGGCACAGTTCTATAAGTTCACTCGTCCCAGAACCCACATAACTTCGGGTGGGCTTGGCACCATGGGTTTTGGTTTTCCCGCGGCTATGGGGGCGAAATTCGCCCGTCCAGACGAGCTAGTGATTAGCGTGGCTGGCGACGGCAGCTTCCAGATGAACATGCAGGAGCTTGCGACCGCGATGGAAAACAAAATGGATTTAAAGATAGTTTTGTTGAACAACAGGCATCACGGCATGGTAAGGCAGTGGCAGACAATGTTCTTCAACAAGAACTATTCCGCATCTTATTTTGAGGTGCTTCCGGATTTTGTGAAGTTGGCCGAGTCATTCGGCGCCAAGGGTATCAAAATTACCAAGCCTGACAAGTTAGAGGAGACCTTAAAAGAAGGTTTATATACTGAAGGAGTTGTTTTAATAGAGATAGAGGTAGACCATGAGGAGATGGTATATCCAATGATCGCTCCCGGCGGTGCAATGAATGAGATGATACTCGAAGATTCTGAGAAGAAGATAACAGTCGATTCTGTGGATATGGCATAGTTTAATAATATACATCTGTACTAAATCTTGAACCAAGCTCTGGAGTGAGACGGGAGAAGATGTTTGACAGCGTGATATGGGAGAAGGGATACAACACACTACGGAAAGATTAATATTTCCAAGATAGTTAGTTGCTGTTCATACCGCCCTTTTTTTGTTGCATAATAATGTGCTTGCTGGTGGGCTTAATAAGTGCCTTTTGTTCCACTATAATTAAAACGGAGGTTTAGCGGTTTTGAGGCATACCATATCTATTCTAGTAGACAATGAACCAGGAGTGCTGGCAAGGATTGCCGGTCTGTTCAGCGCAAGGGGGTTCAATATCGAAAGCCTTTGTGTTGCAGAGACACTCGACCCGACCACATCCCGAATAACTTTGGTCACCAGCGGCGATGAATGGATAATCGAACAGATTATAAAAAGATTCAACAACATGATAAACGTGATAAAGGTTCAGGACCTGACGGAGCTGACTCATGTCGAGAGAGAAATGCTGCTCGTAAGAATGGATGCCACTCCTGAAACAAGACCTGAGATCCTGAGGACGGCGGATATATTCAGGGCAAGAGTCGTAGACGTAGGACCGAAGTCTTATACACTCGAGCTTACCGGGGATAAGGATAAAATTACGGCGTTTTTAGAATTACTGAGACCAATGGGGATTAAGGAGATCGCCCGTACTGGTAGTGTAGCTCTGGCGAGGGAGATTCAAAACTACAACAAGGACAGGAGATGAACGATGAAGGTTTACTACGATAAGGATATTAATATCGCGAAAATCAAATCCAAAAAAATAGCGATAATCGGCTATGGAAGCCAGGGTCATGCACACGCCCAGAATTTGAAGGACAGCGGTATTAACGTCGTTGTGGGTCTTAGAGAGGGCGGGAGCAGTTGGGAGAAGGCTGTGGGAGCCGGATTCAAGGTTCTCCCAGTAGACGAGGCTGCAAAGTGGGCAGATGTAATAATGATTCTTGCCCCGGACACCAGCCAGCCTGGAATATATTCAAGTTCAATTTCTGAAAACCTTGACCCGGGAGACGCCATAGCTTTCGGACATGGATTTAATATTCACTATGGGCAGATAGTACCGCCGCCCAACATCGATGTGTTCATGGTTGCTCCAAAAGCGCCTGGTCATACGGTTCGCAACGAATACACGCAGGGGGCTGGAGTTCCGATGCTGGTTGCCATTTATCAGAATGCAACCGGGCAGGCTAAAGAGAGAGCGCTCGCCTATGCCGGGGCGATAGGGGGCGGACGTGCGGGAATCATTGAGACTACGTTCAAGGATGAGACAGAAACCGACCTGTTTGGGGAACAGTGCGTCCTCTGCGGCGGATTGACGGCATTGATTACTGCGGGATATGAGACACTTATAGAGGCGGGGTATCCTCCTGAAATGGCCTATTTTGAATGTCTTCATGAAGTTAAGCTCATAGTGGATTTGATCTATGAAGGCGGAATATCGAACATGAGATATTCCATAAGCGACACTGCAAAGTACGGGGATATAACTAGGGGGCCGAGGGTCGTTAATGAGGTTGTGAAACAGGAGATGAAAAGGATACTGAAAGAGGTACAGACTGGGGAGTTTGCAAGGGAATGGATAATCGAGAACAGGGCAGGGCGTCCCGTCTACAATGCTCTTCTGAAGAGAGGCGAAGCCCATCCGATTGAGGAGGTCGGGCAAAAGCTTCGTGGTATGATGAGCTCTCTATTCAAGAAAAAACTCGTCGACAAGACGAAGAACTGAATACAGGATACAAGGTTTAATATGCGTATCATGAATCATGCATCGTCAATCATATACCTGCGATGATAAAACCTAGAAGCATGATTGCAGTTGAGGGGTTGCCATATGTAGGTTTTTTTGCGCTCATTGCATGGATTACGGCTTTTTTTGATTACACGGTCGTTTCAGTTCTCTTTGGAGCTACAGCCTTCTTTATCATATATTTCTTCAGAGACCCGGATAGAAAAACTCCAGAAGACAATTATGCGGTAATAGCTCCTGCAGACGGCAAAGTGGTTGCTGTAGAAAAGAATATTGAAGAGAGTTTTCTGGATCGAGAGATGGTTCGCGTCAGTATTTTTTTATCGATCACTGACTGTCATATTAATAGATTTCCGATAACGGGGAGAGTGTCAGCCACCAAATATATACCTGGAAGGTTTCACAAGGCATATTTAGACCTTGCATCATCGGAAAATGAAAGACTGGCAACCCTGGTTGAGACCGAGGATAAGGATCAGATAGTTATTGTACAAATTGCCGGCATTATCGCCAGGAGAATAGTTTCTTATCTTTCCCTTGGGGACTGGCTTCAAAAAGGCGATAGATTCGGTATGATTAAATTTGGTTCCAGGGTAGATATTTACCTTCCCATCAGATGTGAAGTAAGCGTCAAGGTTGGGGATAAAACCAGAGGGGGCGAGACGATAATAGGATGGCTTAGAGAAAAAGAGGCATGAAAAAGAAACGATCAAGACGTGACAAAGTGATTCCTGTGCTGCCGAATTTATTTACTACAGGCAACCTTTTTTTTGGTCTTCTATCGATAATGACCTCTATACAAGTAGCGGCTTCTACGCTGTTGTCGGATGTCCCCTCCGAATGGTTATATGCCAAGCTATGGTGGGCCGCAGCGTTTATCGCAATTGCAGGGTTTTTTGACATCCTCGACGGGAGACTGGCGCGAATACTCAGGCACGAGAGCGACTTTGGTATTTCATACGATTCATTGTGCGATTTGGTCTCTTTCGGCGTGGCACCAGGTGTTTTGGTATATGTGTGGGTACTGATGGGTTCTGGAAAACTGGGACTTATGGCGGTGCTGTTGTATGTAGTATGCGCAGCTCTCAGGCTTGCAAGGTTCAACGTTCAATCCAAGACACTCGAAAAGTTTGGTTTTAGAGGATTGCCTAGCCCCATGGGTGCTGGCCTGATGTTTTCCCCTGTTCTGGTTTTTTCAGCATTTAAAATCCCTCCCGACGTAGGAGTTACGTGGTTTTACCTAGCCGCAGCGCCGTTCATAGGTCTCCTCATGGTGAGCGACGTTCCTTATTGGAGGCAGCCAAGGTTTAAGTTGTCGGGACCGTTCAACGCTCTAGTGGTCGCTTCAATCATTATCACAGCGATCATAACAAACCCGGAAATTATGTTACTTGCAGGAGTGTATCTTTATTGCATTGTAGGCCTCGTTCTATACTTAGTCAGACAGCTCAGCAGGAAGCCAAGCCACGCCCAGGATTTAGAGAATAAAAAACTCCCCGAAGGGGGTTTATAAGGCTCCTGTTTAGGGTAATTAATATACGGTTATAAAAATGTTACAGGAAAAAAAGTTCATGGTCTTTATTGATTGAGACAACTATTTTCTCCTAGGATTTTCCACAAGGAGGTTCTCGTGCGTTGTTTGTCGATTTTTGTTGCAGTTATAATTATCCTCATAAATTTATGGGAGGGAGAGGTAATGGGTGTAGAAAAGGAAAAAGCGCTTTTGAATTCAGTCGAGAGTGCCATAGGAGTTGCCAAGTTTCAACTGGATAACGGTCTCACTGTTCTCCTGGAGGAGAATCATTCCGCCCCGGTTGTCGCTGTAAATGTTTGGGTGAAAGTGGGAAGCGCGTGTGAAGAAGAAGGGGAATACGGTCTCGCACATGTTCATGAGCACATGGTTTTTAAGGGTACCGAGAATAGGGGTGTTGGAGAAATCGCAAGGATTATAGAAGGGGACGGCGGAGATATCAATGCTTTTACCTCGTTCGATGAGACTGTTTATTATGTCGTGATTGCAAGCAGGTTTCTTGATACGGCGCTTGACGTGCTCTCAGATGCTATGGCAAATTCTGCCTTTGATCCTGTGGAGTTGAAAAAAGAGCTCGAAGTTGTGCTAGAAGAAATAAGGCGAGGTGAGGATTCTCCTCAAAGAAACCTCAGCGAGAGGGTTTTCTCCGCAGCCTATACCGACCATCCATATAAAAGACCAGTGATCGGGAGCAAGGAGAGCGTGAGCGGTTTTACGAGAGATAAGGTATTTAATTTCTACAAGAAATGGTACGCGCCGAATAACATGGTTCTCGTCGTCGTGGGGGACTTTGATTCGCGTAAGGTTATACCGAAAATTAAAGAGACTTTCGGCTCTATGAAGACAGGTGCTCTCCCCAACTGCACTATTCAGGAAGAACCCCGGCAGCGAGCGATGAAAACCGTCGTGTTCGACAAGAATATACAGGAGGGTTATTTCTCGCTCGCGTTTCATATTCCAAACTCCACCGATACAGATACACCCGTTCTTGACGTTATCTCCAATATTCTTGGGGGAGGCGAGAGTTCCAGACTCTACAGAAGGATAAAGGAGGAGAAGGGGATCGTGAGCAACATCTACAGTTATTCGTTCACGCCAAAGCATCCCGGACTTTTTACCATCGGCGGGACTGTCGACCCGGAGAAATCGCGCGACGCTCTCACAGAAATAATAAAAGAGACTTATCGTCTAAAATATGAACCCGTGAGCTTTGAGGAGCTCTCGAGGGCTAAGGTTAATATCGAGAGCAATTCCATATACACGAAAGAAACCATGCAGGGACAGGCTCAGAAACTGGGCTACTACGAAGTAGAGGCTAATGATTACAGGTATGAGAACCAATATTTACAGAGGGTCTCTCAAGTAAATCAAGAAGACATAATGCGTGTGGCTGGAAAGTATTTCACGAATTCCAATTTGACATCGGTCTTTCTTCTACCCGCAGGGCAGGTGAGTGTTAGCGAAAGTGATGTTAGAAAGATAGCCGGCGCCTCGGCTGATGCCGTAAAGAAGGAGTTTGACAAAGCCTCTTTTGAGTCTTCTTCGGATGTGAAGAAGGTTGTTTTAAATAACGGCATCACCGTTCTAATCAAAGAAAACCGTTCTGTTCCTCTCTTCGCCGCCCGCGCCGCTTTTTTGGGAGGAGTAAGGTTTGAAGACGAAAAAAACAACGGCGTCTCTAATTTTGTCTCGGAGATGCTGACACGAGGCACGAATAAGAGAAGTTCGGAGGAGATAGCGGGGCAGATTGAGTCCCTGGCGGGAGAGATAAGCGGATTTTCTGGAAGAAACAGTTTCGGAGTTACCGCGGAATCTCTAAGCAGGAATTTCGACAGCACAATGGATATTTTTGCCGACGTGATTCTCAATCCTTCCTTCGCCCCCGAAGAGATAGAACGCCAAAGGCGCGATTTGCTGGCAGCGATAAACCGTCAAGGCGACAACCTTCTTAGAACAGCCATAAACCTATTCTTGAGTAAACTGTACGAGAAGCATCCATACAGGTTTGATGTTCTGGGGACTAAGGATACAGTGAGCGTGATTAGCAGAGAGGATATTGTCAATTTTTATGGGAAGTATGTCCGTCCTGAGAATATGGTTATCGCAGTCGTTGGCGATGTGAATGAAAACCAAGTCCTGTCTTCGATGGAAAGCTACTTTGCAGGCATGGAAAAGGGGAAGTTTGCGCGGCTTCAGGTGAAACCAGAACCGCCTCAGGACAAGACAAGGACAGAAGTTGTAGAGCAAAAGGACAAAGCCCAGACTCACATAATTATCGGCTTCCAGTCTCCGACGATCAAAGACGAAGATCAATACAGTTTTGAGGTTTTAAATACAATCCTATCGGGGCAGGGCGGGAGGCTTTTTGTAGAGCTCAGGGATAAAAGAAGCCTCGCCTACACCGTTACCTCCTTCTTCACTCCGGGGCTTGAGCCGGGGTTCTTCGGGGTCTACATAGGATGCGCTCCGGAGAAACAGGATGAAGCGATTCAGGGAATAAAGGAACAGCTTGTACTTTTGTTGGAGAAAGGCGTTACCGATATTGAGCTTAAACGCGCGCAAAATTACCTTGTAGGCAATTTTGAGATAGGCCTTCAGGAAAATTCATCCCAGGCAGCGAGGATTGCTTTCGACGAGCTATACGGGATAGGCTGGGAGGAATACAAAGAGTATCCTGACCGAATTTATTCTGTAACTAGAGATGAAGTATTAAAGGCGGCAAGAAAATATATAGATCTCGACAAATACACTCTTGCTATAGTGAAGCCCGAAGTGAGCAGCTAATTTGTGAAACCCGTAGTGACGCACAGCCGTGCGCCCTTGGGAATTACCTTATATTGACTACCTTGTTGTTAGAATCATATTCGACGGCTATTCTGCGGCACTCTCCAGATGAGTCACTTATTGCTTCGACAGGAGTGCCGATTACCTCCCACAACCCGAGTGTTAAAACATCCATTATGCCGTGACCTATTGCGCGTCCAGTTGAAGCCTCCTTCCCC
>Ga0187893_10000896_pt1 | contig 74945 bp, 69 predicted proteins | sample MA1701074metaG_FD_139574 | JGI IMG/M metagenome (GOLD analysis project Ga0187893, IMG submission 139574) | White microbial mat communities from a basaltic lava cave in the Kipuka Kanohina Cave System on the Island of Hawaii, USA - MA170107-4 metaG ...
AAGCGCCTCGGTGACGGTGGGCTTGAGTAGCAAAGTGACCAACAACAGTTCGACCAAACTGACGATGAACTTCACGCTGTCAAGCGGGCTGTTCAAGGGGAGCTACACGCCGACCAATGCGGGGGCCAAAGCGGTGAGCTTTGCGGGGGCGGTGCTCCAAAAAGGGACCAACGCCGCTGGCTATTACCTGGGCACCAACCAGAGCGGCCGCGTCTTGCTCGAACCGGCGCCGTAAGCCCACAACGTCGCCGCTGAGGTAACGAAGCAGGTCTTGCCCCGTAGAGCACAACCGGCCTTCCCCTCCTCCCGTCGGCGGCTACACGTTGACACTGCTCCGCAGTTCCGCTGTCCTACGTCCATGAAGTCCTTGCTTACGACGCAACGGAAAAGTTTTATCCCGTTCTATTCCTTGATTGTTCTTATCAGTGTCTCACTGACCGCGACACGAGCAGCCGAGACCGTTGATACCGCCGGACTCCTGCTCTCCGCCGAAGCCGCGCTCAAGAGCGGGAAGCCAGCCGAGGCCATCGCGCTCGCCGGCAGAATTGTTGCCGCCGATCCAAAGCACTTCCGCGCCTGGCTCCTGCGCGCGCGCGCCCACGAGGAATCTCGCGACTACGCCAAAGCGGTTACCGATTACGATGCGGGTCTGAAGCTGACCACCAATGCGGCGATCGCGTACCAGTGGCGCGGTGAAGCGCACTTCCGCCTGGGCCATTTCAAGGAATCCATCGCCGACTTCGACAAATTCATCGAACTGATGCCGGGTCAGGCGCCGCACCACTGGCAGCGCGGCATCGCGCTCTATTACGCCGGCCGCTACGAAGATGGACGCAAGCAATTCGAACTGCATCAGACGGTCAACTCGCGTGACGTGGAGAATGCCGTGTGGCATTTCCTGTGTGTCGCGCGAGCCAGCGGCCCTGAGAAGGCTCGCTCGGTGCTCATTGCCATCGAAGGCGACCCGCGTGTGCCGATGGCGCAAGTCCATCACTTGTTCGCAGGCAAGGCCAAGCCGGAAGATGTTCTGGCTGCTGCCAAGGCGGGCGATCCATCTCCCGCCCGCCTCGACAACCAGCTTTTTTACGCGCACCTCTATCTTGGCCTGTACTATGAGGCCATCAGCGACACCAAATTGGCGCGCGAGCACATTCTTCAGGCAGCCACCGGCTTCAAGGCCGACCACTACATGGGCGATGTGGCGCGCGTCCACGCGCAAGTGTTGCGCAAGCTAACAAAGTGATCCTCCGCTATTGTCTGCCGGGCTGAGGCTCGAAAAGCGGCCTGAGCATTTCGCGCGCGAGCGGCTGGGCTGGTTGCGCTTCCTGTAATCGTTGGAACAACTTCCGGGCCTGTTCCCGATCCGCACCCGCCATCACCTGAATGATGGTCACACAGCGAGCGTAGGCGGGAGTGAAGTGCAAACTGCGCCGCGCGCTCGCCAGGTGCATCTCAATCGCGGCTGGCAGACGGCCGGCCACTTCTTCAACGAGTCCTTGGAGATAAAGGTCGCGAGCAGCGATAAAGTCCGCCAGGTTTTCAGCCAACGGATCTCTGCTGCCGCCGGGCAGCAACGCTGGCAATTCCTTCGGCTCGATCCGGCATTGCCCAAGAAACGTCAGTAGCAATTCATTGGCCGCAGCGTCGCGCCGAATCGTGAAACGTGGCGCGGCAAAAAGCACGATTGGATGATTGTCCGTGCTCAAAGGAGCGTCCCCGGCGAAGCGCCTGAGCGACTGTGCGCTCGCAGCGAAGCAGCCCAGGAGATTCAGCGGACGCTCCAGCCCGACACTGCGCAAGCGCGACCGCAGATCCGGAGACGCAAGCCGTTGTTCAAACCAACCCGCCGGCAAAGGCCGCGGATCGGGTGTTCCAATGAGAGCCAGCGCTGGAATGTCCACGTTGAAGTGCAGAAGGTACGCGCGCGTGTCGGAGAACGTCTCGATGAACGTCCGCACGATGGAGCGCAAGACCGGTTCATCCAGTTGATGCAGCGGCAGCCATTGGCAGAAAAGACCGCCCGGATTCAGCCGCTCCCGCACCGCTTGAAAATGTTCGCGCGTGTAAAGAAAGCCCGCGCCGTCTTGCGCCGGATGAAACACGTCAGCCACGATCACGTCATAGCGAGCCGGCGTCGTACGGACGAACCGCCGCGCATCCGCCGTGTGCAAGCGAATGACCGGATTGGCCGGCAGCCCCTCGTTCTCCGGCTGGAAGTGCCGCATCAAATCCAGGATTTCCGGAACCAGTTCAACACCTTCCGCCCTCAAACCTGGGTACGCCGCCGCCGCACCCAGCGTGATGCCCGTGCCAGGGCCAAGGAACAAAGCGCTCTGTGGGCTGGGGTGCAGCAACAATGGAATATGCGCCTGTCGTCTTTCTGCAACTGCTGCCGCGGTGCCGCCCATTTGCAGGCGGTTGTTGACGCGCAGGCTGCGGTGTCCGTCAGGCGTTCGCACCACAGCGACCGCTGACATCACGCCTTCGCGATACGCTGCGACTTCCGCGCCGGGCGGGAGATCGACAATGAGCAGACTCGTTGAAACCGCGAACCCTGTGGCGATGACCAACGGCACGGCCATCCATCTCACGCTTCGGATCCGAGGAACCATCGGCAGATAGCCGAGTGCCAGGAGAAGCAGTGTCCGTTTCGTTCCCAGCGCAGGAAGCGTCAGCACGCCGACCAAAGCGGCGGCCAACGCGCAGCCCAAAGTGTTCAACGCGACTGCGCGGCCCATTCCTCCCGGCGCAGCCTTTGCGCCTTGCACGAGGTGGCTGAAAGTCGCCCCCATGAAGATTGTCGGCAACCCGAATGCCATCACCGTGACTATCATCTCTGCCACCAGCACTCCGACGATCGTGTCTGATAAGACTCCGCGCACAGAATGATAAACCGGTCGCGCGAAACTCATCAGCCCCGTTCCCGCCAAACACGCCGTGGCGACGCCGCAAAGCAGGAATGCGGTGGTGGATTGAATAAGTTGTGTGCCGCCGAGTTTCTGGTAGAGCGCCGCTCCAAGAGCCGTGCCTCCGAGATAAATCGCCAACGCCGCCGCGTAGGTGTAAACAGTGTTCTCCAGCACCTGCGAGAGAACTCGAATACCCGCGATCTCAAAGCCGATGCCGAGCAAGCCAGTGAAGAAAACGGTCACGCCAATTCGCAGGAAGGAATCCGGTGGAGTGTTGGAGTGTTGGAGTACTGGGGTATTGAAGCGTTGGGACCTTCGTGCTCCGTGGCAGCCCAGCGCGACAGCGCCGCAAACAAGGTTCAGCGCTGACAGCCAAAGCAGGCTGGAACGAAATCCCATCCCCGGCATCAGCACGAACACGCTGCCCAGCACTCCAGTTACGGCACCCAGCGTGTTCGCCGCGTAGATCGCTCCGATGCTTCGACCCTCCTGCCGGAACGATGACAGAAACTGATCCATCGCGGGCAGAGTTGCGCCCATCGCGGCGGTCGCAGGCAGCAGAGTCAGAAACGGCAGCGCGAAGACAACCAACCACTGGCGCCACGGAGACGGCATTGGTCCGGTCAGCGAAAGAGCAAGGGAATTGACCACCGGGACAAGTATCACCGAGAGAGCACTCCAGCACCCGATGAGCAATTCCAGGCCGCCATACCAACGCCCTCCATTCGCACTTTTGTCGATCCGCTGGCCAAGCGCCCACGCGCCAACCGCCATTCCGCCGAGGAACGCCGAAGTGACCCCGAGCATGGCCGGCACTTCGTGGCCAAGCCCAGCCGCAAACATCCGCACCCAAACCATCTGGCCGCCCAACGCCGCTTCTCCCGAAAGGAAGAACAGCAGGTAAGGCAGCACGCGCAAAGGTCGCCAGGCGGTCATTAAGATTCGCCGCGATACACGCACCGTGACTGGCAGGTTTCGGCTACGACGACTTCTGTGAGCAACGGCAGCTTCGGCTTGAGCCGTTTCCAAATCCACACCGCGATATTCTCGCTCGTCGGGTTCTCCAGGCCCGCAATCTTGTTGAGATAATAATGGTCGAGCTTCTCCCAGAGCGGTTTAAACGCCGTCGAAATGTCCGCGTAGTCCATCAGCCAGTCGAGTTTGGGATCACATTCGCCGGCGACCGCCACCTCGACTTTGAAGCTGTGCCCGTGGAGCCGCCGGCACTTGTGCGATTTGGGCAGACGCGGCAGGAGATGCGCGGCCTCAAATTGGAATGTTTTGCGCAGTTCAATTTTCATGAGAGTTGGAGTGATGAAGCAATGGAGTATTGGGTTTCAATGCACGTTGACCGCATCGCTGTTTCATTGCTCCCAGTTCGTCCAGGTCACAAGATCGCCCAAGACTGGCCTGCCATCGTGGCGCCAGGTGAGCGGCGGATTTTGCATTTGGCCGAGCGGGCACACGCGCGTCACGCCCCAGCGGGCCAGTTCGGTGGCCAGCGCTTTTGCCCGGTCGCCGTGCGCGGCGAGACCGACTGTCGAAATTTTTCCGCGAACGCTCTCCGCCGCGCGCAGGACATCCGTGAGGCCGGCAGCGCTCTTCACGTAAACGAAGCGATCCAGACAGGAAAGCTGGAAGAGCGCGTCAGCCTCAAACACCACTGTCCAATCCGTTGAACCCTCGCTGCACCACAGCCGGGTGTCCGGCGAAGCGCTGGCGCGCACGCGATAGAAGTCGCGCCTGGACGCAATGGCCGCCGCCTCGGCCAGCGGCACTTTTCCACGCGGCTCGACGCGCTCGCGCTCCGCCAGTGCCGCCGCCAGCAACTCGGCGAATTGCTCGGGAGACGCAACCCCGCCCGTCTCGACGTAAAACGCATGCGGCGACAGGCAGCCTTGCTGGTTCCATGCGGTCACGTCGTCAACCGCCCATTCGACGAATTTCCTGGCACCAGAGCCAGACAGCACTTCGCGCGAGACGTAACCGAAGCTCACACGGTGTCCATAACCAAGGAAGCGCACGCGCCGGGGCAATCGGCCGCGAAGTGCCGCGAGGGTCTCGTCACTCCCTGTTGCCGTCACGCAATCCGCCTCGGCGAAGAGCGGCTCTTCCAGAGCAGCGCTGCCCCCTCGCCATTCAGCGAGTTCGAGACACGCTGCCAGTTTTGGATCGGCCTCGTGGAGTGAATGGGCAAACAACCGCGGTAAGAACGACCCGCCGCTCGCACATTTTACGAACTGCGCCGATCGGGTCAGCAATCCCAGCACTATGCTCATCAGCGTTGGGTTGGGAATCTTCCCAGCGGTGATGTGGACCAAAAGTTCCGGGCCACAGGCCATTGCGGCTTGCGCTGCCTTGCTTTCAGCGGGCGTTGCCACCAGTTCGTCAAGCCGCTGGACGTGCCCGAGGTCTTGAACGAAAAGTGCGTGAAGGTTCTCGTGGCTGAGTTGTTGAAAAAAAGCGTCGAGTCCCCGTGCGATGGTTGCGCGCTGAAAGCCCGTCTCCAACGGCCCCCGTTCGAGCGCCATCTGTCGAAAGGGATAATCCGGCTCCAACCAGTTTTCCGCGGTCTCGCTGATCACCTTCACCAAATGCGCGGTGGAACGATTGGCCAGGAATTGTTCGCGGTTACGCTTCAGAGTCTGGCAGGCGTCAGCGATCATCGAAGAGGTGAGCGTCGCTTCGGGAGGCAGGTCAGCGAGAAAATAATTCGGCAGGTTCATTTGATAGCCGATTGCGGATTGCCGATGGCCGCTGGCAGTGGCTCTGGCTGTTCGCGCTCACGGCGCTGCACTCCTTGCAGGCAGAGCAATCCGATGAGTGACATCACCAGCAACAACGCCAGGGTGGCGTAGAGCGGGTAGTAGGTTTCCGGCTGCGCCGCGCGCACTCCAAAGTTCTCCACCCAATGACCCACCAGCCAGTGCGACAGATTGCCGAGCAGTCCTCCAATGGTGATCCACAAACCAAACGCCCGCCCGCGCACAGAGTCATGCACCGCGAGCATCACGCCCGCTTCCACGATGGGATAGCTGGCCATGAAGAAAAAACCATAGGCCATGAACGCGATGAAAAACCACCGGTGTTGTCCGCCCGGCAGATGAGGGAAGATCACGATGATCGCCGCCGCCACGCCGTGAACCAGGCAAGCCCAGCGCTTTCGCCCGCGATCGCTCAAGTGACCGAACAAAGGATTGCTGATGACCGTCGCCAGGAAGATGCCGCTCAAGGCGACGCCGGTCTGCTGGACGGTGAATCCGTGGGCATTCTGCAAAAAGAGCGAGCCAAGGCTGCCCATGCCGCTGCCCGTGAAATCCCGCAGACTGAACGCGAATGCGGCACCCACAAACAGCGCGGCAGCGGCCGGTGTGCTGAAAAGCTTTTCTCCGCGCGCAGCGCGTTGCGCCCGGGCCGCGGGAGTGGGAGGCGTATCTTCGGCCAGCCAGAGAAACATTCCCGCACCGGCAAGACCCAGAATGCCCAGCTCCATCACGGGCGTCCGCCAGTCGCCTGATTGCGCGGCCCGCCAGCCGGCGTAGATCGGCCCAAGAAAGAAGCCGGCCCCGGCTCCGACTCCGATGAGTCCGAGCGCTCGTCCCATGTTCGTCGGAAACAATCGCGCCGTCAGGGCCGTGGCGGCGGGATGAAAAAAGCTGCCGCCGAATCCCGCGATGACCATCGACGCCAGCGCCAGCGGATAATTGGGCGCGTGGGCCAAGCCGATGAAGCCAAGTCCGTTGATGGCCAGGCCGACGCCAAGAAGTCTTTTACGGCTCACACGATCCGCCAGCACGCCCATCGGGTAGCTGGGCAGGAAGTAGGAAAGCATCATCAGCGTGACCAGAAACGTCGCCGAACCGACGCTCTCCAGTTTGAAGCTTTGCTGAATCGGCAGGTAAAGAGGCATCAGCGCCACCTGATAGAGATGGGTGAACGCATGAAGCACCGCGACCAACGTGAGCGTGCGGAATTTGTGGCGGGCGTCGCTCATTTCTTCTCCAACGGCAGTTCCTTCAACTTGGATTTGATTCCGGTGTAGAGAGGCTCCGTCCATGCCGGCAGCGTGACACCAGGAGGAACGCTTTTGCCTTGTCGAAAATCGACCGGGCTGAGAATCACCAGGATATTGGAAAGTCCGGTGTCCGCCGCGAGCACGAACAAATCTTCGGCGGCATCGTCGCCCATCGCCAGGCAGCCGACGGACACCGCCCTGCCATGAATCATGATGTCGCCGCCGAGTTGTGTCCTGCCGTCCTTCCGAGCCTGCTCGCGGTCAAAGTCGTTGGGATAATTGATCCGAAGCGACAGGTGAAACAGGCTGTTGGGGTTCAGCGATTCAATTCGGTAGATGCCTTCGGGCACTTGCCCGTCGCCTTCCCGGAGCTTCGGACCTGCGACACCACTGGCCGCCAGAACCGGATATCCGCGCACAAAGCGGAAGGTGTTGTCCGAGTCTGCGGCGTACACCTGTAATTCCATCTCCGCTTTTAAACCGACCACCACGAGTTGCTTTGGTGGATAGTGGATGCCGGCTTTGGCGAAGTGCGGTTGAAGACGCCGACGTGCAACGTCACCGTATTGCTTGACGCGTTGCGCGACAGTTGCCCGCCCCGCTGTTCGACGCCAGACACTGCGCAAACCATCGCGGACTTCGCCTCGACTGAAGACCACAGCGACACCGGCCAGCAGCAGTCCCAGAATGAAAAGCCGAACTTTCATGGTTCAAACGGCCATCAACGAACAACCGCGAGCTTCAGCAGTGGGTGCCCGGCCCAGCAATTCAAAGCGGTCAGCCCGGCGAATGGCCAGATCTTCTGTCTGGACGGCCAGCACGGAGCGAACGTTCGCCAAATCGAAGATGCGGAGTAAACCGGTCTCTCCCTCGGCCACCTCTCGACCATTCTCTGGCGAGATGATTTGGGTGCGTGCCCAGGGAGGGAAGCAGAAGCGGCGCGGTACGTGGCCTGTGGCGCGTGATTGACCAATCGACCAGTCGTAGGCTTGCGAAGACAGTTCGCTCATGCCGTATTCACAGACGATGTGATCTGCGGGAATGCCCAGCCGCTCTGTAATCAGTGCATGCAGTTCAGTCCTGGCCAGGACGCGGGAACGGCCTTTGTAGCCGCCGGTTTCCAAAACTCGTGAACCAGGCGGCAATTTGAACTGGCGATCCTGCCCGGCCAATTCATCCAGCAGATGCACAAAGTTGAACGCGGTGCCCATTACTACCCACGGACGTTTCGACTGGCTCGCCTTGGAAAGGAATAGCTCGGCCCTGCTCTGGTCCAACGACCATGCGCCATCAGTCCGGGCATTACCGCAAAACAAGGATTGGGGGGAGCCAAACTTCGTGAGCACGGTTTCAAACATGTAAACCAGTGAGGAATGGGGGGCCTCGCATACCGGTGGAGTCAGAACCAGAAAGTCGATCCCGCTATTGGCTCCGGCAGCATTCCTCTCCACCGCTCCGTCCCGCTCCCGAATCAGATGCTTCTGGAACCACGCCGTGAGCGATGCCTCGTAGAGCGTGAGTGAATCGTGGCTGTGAAAATGCCGGCTGGGTTTCTGGCCGGTTGTTCCGCTCGAATGAAATACCACTGATCGTTCGGCTGTTTGAAGGCTGGTCAGTTCCAATTCCTTGAACGCACTTGTGGGCACGGCGGGAATGTCGGTCCAGCACGAAACGTTCTCGGGTGATAGCTCGCGAGCCTCACAAAGTTTTCGGTACGCAGCGTTCCACTGAAACTGAAGGACGAACAGGTCCAGGGCCAGCCGATTGAATGGCCCATCGGACTGCTCGTCGGGGAGAAACTTGTCCGTCAAGCTTTGCGCCATGAAACGGCGCAAGCGGTCGGAGAAACCGAGGAATGAAACGATTGTCGTCATGCGGTTTTGTCGGCCCAAAGCCACTGGCTGGTTTTCCGCCACAGCCAGAAGGAAGAAGTCTCAGGGAAGAACAGGCCGGGTGCAAGCCCACTATCGCAGGAGCCTATTGGCCTATTCCGCGCTGTCTCGGAGGATTTCCACCTTGCTCGTTCCGCGGGAATTGAACGTGATCATCACGCCCTTCCTGGGGTCGGCTTGCTTAACGGCCTGCTGGAACTGCTTGGGTGTGGTGACGGTCTTGCCATTGATTTCGGTAATCACATCACCCGCCTTGATGCCCTCGCGTTCGGCGGCGCTACCGCGTTCGACTTCGGTGACCAGCAAGCCTTCGATCTTACCAAGGCCATATTGCCCGGCCAGATCCTTGGTTATTGTTTCCACGGTCAGGCCAAAACTCCCGGTCTTTTCCTCCGCAGCGGGCCTCCGGCGCGCCGCCACCTGCCCAAACTCCTCTGGCCACGCTTCCGGCTTCACTTTCACTCTGATGTCCTTTCCAAAGCGATGCACATCGAGGGTGACCGGCGCGCCGATTTTCTTCCCACGGATCTCGTTCTTGAGCTGCTGCGCGGTGGAAACAGCCTTGCCTTCGACAGCGGTAATCACGTCGCCCGGCTTGAGTTCGGACTTGGCCGCCGGCCCGTCGGGCAGAATGCTTTTGATCACGACGCCATCGCCCACCCCGGTGATGAGGTCTCGAAATTCTTCGTTGCCTCTGAGAGGCCGAATCTCCACTCCAAGATACGCCCGGACATATTTGCCATCGGTGATGAGTTTGTCGGCGATCTCACGGGCGAAGTTGCTGGGGATGGCGAACCCGATGCCGCTGCGCAGGCCGCGAATCAGCGTGTTGATGCCAATGACTTCGCCATCAATGTTCACCAACGGCCCACCGCTGTTGCCGGGGTTGATGCTCGCGTCAGTCTGAATGAAGTCCTGGTCCATGATCCGGTCCTCAATGACCGACCGCCCCTTCGCGCTGACATGGCCGAAGGTCACGCTGTAATCGAGATTGAACGGCGCGCCGATGGCGATGGCAAACTCGCCCACGCGCGTTTTGTCCGAGTCCGCAAGCCTGGCGACGGTCAGTTCCTTGCCTTTGGGATCAATCTTGATCACGGCAACGTCGGACTGCGCATCGACGCCACGGACTTCACCGGCGAATTCACTTCCATCCTTGAAGATAATCTTGATTCTTTCCGCTCCGTCCACGACGTGCCGGTTGGTGAGGATGTAACCTTCCTTGCGGATGACCACGCCGGAGCCTTCGCCAGTATAATCCGGCTCGCGTTGAAAACGGCGCTGCCTCTCCTGCTCCTTGCGCAGGCGCTCGCGCTGCTCTTCCCACTGCCGGCGCAATTCAGGGGGCAGCATTTCGAAGAACGGATTCTCTTCGTCGTCAGGGCTAACGTAACTGGGCTTGTGGGCGACGCGGACGACAACGACCGCGGGCGATACCTTGTCCGCCACGTCAATAAAGGCCTGGTTCAGTTGGCGCGCGAGATCCAGCGCGCTGCCGGTGTTCCGGGTTTCCGCGCACCAGGCGACGCAGCAAACTCCAGTCAGCGCGACCGACAGCAGCAGGGATCTGGCAAAACAACGTGTTTTCATAAACAATTCCGGCCGGCCATTAAGCAGCAGCCGAACCTGCCCAAGCATCGGCAAGATGGCCGCCCAAGGCAAGAGGCTCGTGCAAGGCCCGGATTGACTTGGCCGCAGGCCGTGGATAGCCTTTAGAGCACTAAACAAACATTTGCGTCATGCTGCCCGTCATTGAAAAACTTCTCATCCTGCAGGATCGCGACCGTCAGCTCCTGAAGGTGCAGGACGAACTGTCCCGCATCGGGCCGGAACGGCTGGAACTCCAGTCCAAACTCACCGCCGGCCAGGGCGCCCTGGAAGCCGCGAAACACAAGGTCAAACAAATCGAGACGGAACGGAAAAAGTTGGAGCTTGAGGTGGAGGCCAAAAAGCAACTGATTGAGAAATATTCCTTGCAGCAATTCCAGACCAAGAAGAATGAGGAGTACCGCGCCTTGGCCCACGAAATCGAGACCTGCAAGGAGGCCATCGTGAAGCTGGATGACCAGCAGATCGAGTTGATGGAGCAGATCGAAACGGCCCAGAAGCAGGTATCCGCGGCGGCGCTCGCCGTCGCCGATGCAAAGAAGACCATCGACAGCCGTATCGCCGACATTGGAGTGGGCGAAGCCAATCTCCAGAAGGAACTTGCCCAACTGCAATCCAACCGCAGCGAACTGGCCGCAGCCGTTGACGAAATCACGCGCTCACGGTACGAGCGCTTGCTGAAACAGAAAGGCCAGAACGTCATCGTGGGCATCCAGCACGGTGTTTGCGGCGGGTGCCACATGCAATTGAGCAGGAGCGTCATTGTCACCTGCCAGGCGGATCAGGAAATCATTACCTGCCCGAACTGCGCCCGCATTCTTTTTTACACGCGCGACATGGATCTGGCGGTGGCGGAGTAAAATGTCGCGTGACGACGCCCCATGCATGATGGCGGGGCACACGCCGGGGTTTCCCACCTTTACCTTCTGAGGCGCTTCACAGTTCCGTGACCCGAATGTTCCGGAACTTGATGACCGCGCGAGCGTCGTGGTTCTGCAAGCCGAGGTAACCACGCGTCAGCCGCTCTGTTTCGTAATTGACGATGTCTTCGCCGTTAAGGTTGATTTGGATGCGCTTCCCCATGCAAGTAATGCGGACCTTGTTCCATTCGTTCGCCGGCTTGGACATGTTCCTGGTCGCGGCTACAACATCGTAGAGAGCGCCTGTGCTGGATTTGCGAGGCTCACGGCCGTGATCGTCGAGGATCTGCATCTCGTGCCCGGTGAACGCGGGATTTTTCTCCAGCCCGGAGCGAATGAAAACGCCGGCGTTACCTCTGGCGTTGATCGCGTATTCGAGTTCGAACACGAAGTTGCTGTATTCCTTTTCCGTGCGAAGCCAGGATCCGCTCTTTTCCGGGTTGGTGGTCCAGTTGGTGCCATTGCGCCCGACGATGGCGCCGTCTTCCACTTTCCATTCGCCACCGTGCATGGCGACCCAGCCGGACAGGTCGCGACCGTTGAACAGTTCCTTCGGCGCAGCCTGCGCGGCGGCGGCAAATGCGAAGAGCAAGGAAAAGGTGGATGCCGATGAGAGCAGATTGAGTTTGGTCATGGACAGTTTGTTACCGGGGCCGACGGAATTTTCCAAGCGAAACTGTGCGATCATTGCGCTGCTTCTGCCTTGCTTCGGACATCGATACGCTCAATGGCCCAGCGGGCATGCTCGGCAATGAGTGGTTCTGCATCGGCTGCAGCGCGGCGAAGAGCTGGAAGCGCCGCCGCGTCGCCGACGTTGCCCAAGGCAACACAAACATTGCGCAGCAAACCACGGCGTTTGGTGCGGAGGATCGGGCTGCCGGCAAAGCGGCGTTTGAATTCGGTGTCGTCGAGCGAGAGGAGTTCGGTCAATTCCGGCGCGGTGAGTTCGGCGCGGGCGTGGGGCCTCATCAAATTTCCCTCTTGCGCGAAACGGTTCCAAGGACACACGGCCAGGCAATCGTCGCAACCGTAGATGCGATTGCCAATGGCCGGACGGAGTTCAATGGGGATGCTGCCCTTGAGTTCTATGGTGAGATAGGAAATGCAGCGTCGCGCATCGAGTTGGAACGGCGCGGTAATCGCCCGGGTGGGGCAAGCCGCGAGGCAGCGAGCACAGGAGCCGCAACGATTTTTCTCCGGGGCATCCGGCGCCAGTTCGAGGGTGGTGATGACCTCGGCGAGAAATATCCAGTTGCCGAGCCGGCGGCTGATAAGGTTCGTGTGCTTGCCGATGAAACCGAGGCCGGCGCGTTGCGCGAGGTCGCGTTCCAGAAGCGGACCGGTATCGACGTACCAGAGCGAACGGACATCAGCGCCGCCGACCTGATTGAGGTAAGCGGCCAGTTGCTTGAGCCGTCCGGCGAGAATGCCGTGATAGTCGTCGAAGCGGGCATAGCGAGCGACCAGGCCCGTGGTTTCAGGTTGGGCGGTTTGGGTTGAATCCGAAAAGGCCGCGCTTGAATCATCGCTGTAGGCAGCAGCGAGGCAGATGATGCTTTTCGCGCCAGCCAACACTTGCTGAGGTTCGACCCGTTTGTGCGCGTTGCGCGCGAGATAAGCCATCTCGCCATGACGGCCCTGTCCAAGCCAATCCTGCAAGTGAGGGGCGGAAGCGGGCGGCCCGGCAGTGGTGAACTGGCAGGCGTCAAAGCCAAGTTCAAGCGCGCGTTGTTCAATGAGGTCTTTCACCGGGCGTTGGGCGCGAGCGCGCCGCGTGGAACTGATGCAAGACCTGCTGGGCGACTTCCCTTGCTGAACGCATTCCAGTATTCACCAACACGTCGGCCTGGCGATAGAACGGAGTACGCTGCTCCAACAACGCGCGAATTTTTCCGAGCGGATCGGGGCCTTGCAGGAGCGGGCGATGGGCTTGGTCACGAACGCGCTCCCAGATTTCCTCCGGAGAGGCCCACAGGCAGACCACGAGCGAATGTTCTTTCAGGCTGGCGAGGTTGGCTTCGTTTGCCGCCAGCCCGCCCCCCGTGGCGATAATTGTCCGGCGCCAGGTCGTCATTTCAGCGACGAGCTGCCGTTCGATTTCTCGAAAGGCGGCCTCGCCCTCCTGCGCAAAGATCTCGGTGATGGGTTTGCCGACGCGTTTCTCAATCAGGTCATCTGTATCCACCAATTCGTATCGCAGGTGAGCCGCGCAAAAGCGTCCCACGGACGACTTGCCCGTGCCCATAAAGCCGATCAAGGCCAGGTTGTGGATTAAGCGTTGGCTGCTCACCAAGGAGTATTAGCATCGAACGGCCCCGGAAGAAACTCAAAGTGCCAGGGCGAGAGAGGAGCGCCACGTCATCAGGCGCACCAGCGTCCATTTTCAGACAGGCGCACTCTGGCGTCAGATGCCTGCGCCGAAGGTTGAGAAGCCGGTGTCGCCCGTGTGGATTTCCGGCGAAAGCTGTTCGCCCTCGCCTCGCAGAATCCGATAACGCTTGATGTAAAAGGAAACCGGCATTCCATCGCGCAGACCTTGAGCGGAGTAATCCTCCTTGGCCATGCGGCATCGGACAGTCAGGCCGCTAAGAAGCTCAAGCTCCAGGCGCAGCATGACGCCAAGGAAGTACGTCTTGCGCAGCAGGGCGCGGTAGCGGTGCAGGTTCAGGTCGGGCGAGATTTGCACCGCGAAGGGCCGAAAGCCGATGCGCATGACGGAGCCGTCGGGACGGTCAATCGCGGGAAATTCCAACTCCCCGACGCGGGCGACTCCGCCCCGCACGTTCAATTCGAGAACGTTCAGCACTCCAATGAAACGGGCGACAAATTCATTCGTCGGCTCCTCGTAAACCTCGCGTGGCGTGCCGACCTGTTCAAGGTTGCCTCCCCTCGAGAAAATCACGATGCGATCCGAGACCTCCATCGCCTCTTCCTGGTCGTGAGTGACGAAGAGCGTGGTGACGTTGAGATCGTTGTGAAGTGTCACGAGCCATTCGCGAAGTTCCTGCCGGATTTTGGCATCGACGGCGCCAAAAGGCTCGTCGAGCAGGAGCACGCTGGGCTTGGAGGCCAGTGAGCGGGCAATGGCCACCCGCTGGCGCTGTCCACCGGAAAGCTGGTGTGGATAGCGCTTCTCCAATCCATCCAGACCCAGCAAGTGAAGAAGTTCGTGAACGCGATCGTGCATGTCGTTGCGCTTCCACTTCTTGATCTTCAGGCCAAAGGCGATGTTCTTGAACACCGTCATGTTCTTGAACAAAGCGTAGTTCTGGAAAACAAAACCAATGTTGCGCTTCTGGACAGAGATATCGTTGACCCTCTGTCCGCGAATGAAGATGTCGCCTTCCGTGGGCATTTCCAGACCGGCGATGGCGCGAAGCACCGTGGTCTTGCCGGCGCCGCTGGGGCCGAGGAGCGCGACCAGCTCGCCTTCCTTGACGGAGAAATTAACGTTCTTGACCGCCGTGACCCCACCGAATTGCTTGCTGACGTTTCTCAGTTCAATACTCATGCGGTTCCGGCAAGGCGTGCTGGGCGCGTTGGTAGTCGCGTTCCTGTTTCCATTCCAGAAGGGTCTTGATGCCGAGCGTGAGCAACGCCAGCAACGCCAGCAGGCTGGCAACGGCAAACGCAGCGGTGGCGTTGTATTCCTGATAGAGCTTCTCCACGCGCAAGGGCATGGTGTCTGTCTGCCCGGTGATGTGGCCGGACACGACGGAGACGGCGCCGAATTCGCCCATCGAGCGGGCGTTGCAGAGGATGATGCCGTAGAGCAAACCCCACTTCACAGACGGCAGCGTGACATGCCAGAAAGTTGTCCATCCGCTCGCTCCCAGCGTCAGAGCGGCTTCCTCCTGCTCAGTGCCGGTGGCCTGCATGACGGGGATTAACTCACGCGCGACGAACGGGAACGTGATGAATACCGTCGCCAGCACGATGCCCGGCACGGCAAAGATGATTTTTATGTCATGGGTGTCCAGGAACGCGCCGAAGTAGCCTTGAAGCCCGAACATTACCACGAAGATTAAACCGGCGACCACAGGCGAAACGGAGAACGGCAGGTCAATCAGCGTGATGAGCAGCGGCTTGCCGCGGAAGTTGAACTTGGCGATGCACCAGGCGGCGGCCAATCCGAAAACGACGTTCAACGGCACACTGATCGCCGCCACAGTGAGGGTGAGTTTGATGGCCGACAGGGTATCCGGATCCGACAAACCCTTGAGATAGCCACTCCATCCTTTGGTGAGGGCCTGCGCGAAGACGTTAATGAGCGGGAGCAACAGAAACGTGGCGGTGAACAGGAACGCGACGAGGATGAGCAGCCACTTGATGAAGGGAGATTCTTCCGTGCCGCGCTGCGATTTGGCGACCGCATCGCGCGGTGTGCGGGTGGAGTTTTTGACGTAGCCGGCCATGTCAGTTTTGATAACGGCTCGCCCATCGTTCGAGCAGGTTGATGGTAATGAGCAACGCGAAAGAGATGAGCAGCAACACCGCCGCGATGGTCATCGCGCCGGCGTAATCGTATTCCTCCAAACGGATGACGATGAGCAGGGGGGCAATTTCCGTTTTGTTCGGAAGATTACCGGCGATAAAGATCACTGAGCCGTATTCGCCAATGGCCCGCGCGAAGGCCAGCGCGAAGCCCGTGATGACGGTCGGCAGCAAGGTCGGCGCAAGGATGGTGCAAAACGTGCGAAAGCGGCTTGCGCCGAGCGTGGCGGCGGCTTCCTCGATCTCGCGCTCCATGTTTTCCATCACCGGTTGGAGCGTGCGGACGACAAAGGGCAGTCCAACAAAGGTGAGGGCAATGATGATACCGAGTGGAGAAAACGCAGCTTTGATCCCCAACGGGGTCAGGTATTGGCCAAGCCAGCCGTTTGAGGCGAACAGATTGGAAAGCGTCAGTCCCGCGACCGCCGTTGGCAACGCGAAGGGAAAATCCACGAGCGCGTCCATGAATCGCTTCGTGGTGAAATGATAGCGGACCAGCACCCAGGCCAGGATGGAACCGAACACGGCGTTGATGCACGCGGCGATGAAGGACGCGCCGAAGGTGAGCTTGTAGGCCGCCAGCGCGCGTGGCGTCGTGGCCAGGCGCCAGAAGTCGGCCCAGGAAATCTCCAGCACGCGCAGGAACAGCCCGGCGACAGGAATCAGGACGATCACGCTCAGATAAGTAAGCGTGTATCCCATCGTCAGGCCGAAGCCCGGCAGCACGTTGAATTTTTTCTCGGCCATGAATGCGCGCTATGAAAACAGAATTCGATGGGAGGGTGTAGAAAAAAGCGCCACCGTCATCGAAACGGGACTTCGTAACAGAAGGCGACAGCAATGGCCGGTTCCCAATACCGTTCAGATGTTCTGGGCTATCGCCATCAGGTAGCGGTATTCGCTGAGAATGGTTTTTAGCGCGGCTACGAAAGCATCGACCTGACGGTGAAGCGGCGCTTTCTGTGGGGTTTCCAGGGTCAGTTCGAAGGGTGGACGCTGGAGTCCAGGAACGGAGCGCAGCACGCCGTTGTAGGATTCGTAGATGATTCCTTCGCGCGCGGGAAAACCGTCAATCCTGCGGCGTTTGTTGCGCGGAAGGATTTGTTCCGTCTCGCGCAAGGCGGGTTCGAGCAGGTTCTCCGAAAGCACCGCGCCATTCACGAAGCCGTAAAGACCATCGCTGGTGTCGTCACTGTGCAGCGTGACGATGCCGTGGAAGGCGTGCGTCCAGATTTCCGTCTGGAGGAACTGCGCTTCGGGTTCCGGCGAGTCATTCCAGAACTCGCGATTCAGGTCTTTGCCGCTCCGCGAATGGCGGGTGTTGTCCTCGAAGCCGGTCGGATTGCAGACCGGGTAGATGAAGAGCGCGTAACCTTTGGCGAGCTCGGGATTCTTCTCAAGCGCACTCACGAAGCAGGTTAGTGCCAGCGCGCCTTCCGGCTCGTCACCGTGAATCGTCGCGAAGATGCCAATGCGGATAGTGTCGCCGCCGCCATTCGGACCGAGATAAACGTAACGTGGCAGGCAGTAGATTTGCCTGTCGCTTTGGAACCGGCCAAAAGATTTGCTCAGGAAGTGAGTTGAACTTTCAGCGAGATGATTGAGCGGGGAGAGCAGGTGCTCGACGGATCGTTTTTCAGGCGAGGCTGGAATGGCCGCAGCGCTTGAGGCAGTGAAGAGAGCAGTGTTCATAAGGTGATTCGTTGTTTGGCGCCGGGCAGGGCTGGCCCGGGCACCGGGGGAGGAACAAGCCAGTTCATCAAGGCTTGTAAATCTGGTCGAACAAACCGCCTTCACCAAAATGGAGCGGTTGCGCTTTGGCCCAGCCGCCGAAAGCGCTGTCGATGGTCACGAGTTTGATCTCCGGGAACTGATTCTTGAATTTCGCAGCCGCTTCCGCCAGGCGTGGACGGTAGAAATGTTTGCCGGCAATGTTCTGGCCTTCCGGGGAATAAAGATATTCAAGATACGCCTTGGCGGCAGCTTCGGTGCCCCGCTTCTTCACCACGCGATCCACCCAGGTGACCGGCGGCTCGGCAAGGATGCTCAGGGAGGGATTGATGATCTCGAACTTGTCGCTGCCAAATTCCTTCAAAGCCAGAAACGCTTCGTTTTCCCAGGAGATGAAGACGTCGCCGATGCCCCGCTGCACGAAGGTGGTCGTTGAACCGCGCGCCCCGGTGTCGAGCACCGGCACGTTCTTGAAGAGTCTTGCGATGAAGTCTTTCACCTTGGTTTCGTCATTTGCGAACTTCTGCGACGCCCACGCCCATGCTGCAAGATAGTTCCAGCGCGCGCCGCCAGAGGTCTTGGGGTTCGGGGTGATTACGGCGACACCAGGCTTGGCGAGATCGTCCCAATCTTTGATCCCCTTGGGATTTCCCTTTCGCACGAGAAAAACGATGGTGCTGGTGTAGGGCGAACTGTTGTTCGGCAGGCGCGTCTGCCAGTCTTTGGAAATCAACCTCCCCTTCTCGTACAGCGCGTCAATGTCGTGGGCCAGCGCCAGTGTGACGACGTCCGCCTGCAAGCCATCGATGACGCCGCGAGCCTGCTTGCCGGACCCGCCGTGGGATTGTTTCACGGAGATTTTGTCGCCGGATTTGGCTTCCCAATGTTTGGCAAATGCCTTGTTGAAGTCTTCGTACAACTCGCGGGTCGGGTCGTAAGAAACGTTGAGCAGCGTGATGTCCCGGGCCGGTGCGTTGGCGGCAAGAAATCCCAACGTCAGAACGAGCGTGAACAGAAGAGGCAAAAGACGGTTGATTTTCATAAGTGTGTTCTGGTTCGTGGTCGGGAGATTTAGAAGGAGATTTGGGCGCGGGTGAAGATCGCTTTTTCGCCTTTCGCGAGGAGATCGGTCGCCGCGCCGCCCTTGAAGTCGGTCTGATCGTAGTTGAGGTTCACCCTCACGTTTTTGTTAAGGTGCCAGTTCAAGCCGACGCCCAAGGAAAACGCTTTCGTGGCGGAAGTGACCGGGCTGGCGTAGATGGGAAAGGTGTCATCGTCAATGTCCAACTCGCCAACGCGCGCGGTGACTTCCCACGCGCCCCAGCCGCCACTCGTCGGATTGAACGGCTTCGCCGGCGTGACGGCCTTGAAGGAGTTTTCTTCGCCGGTCAGAAAATAGGATGCCGCCACCTGCCAGGCGGTATGACGCAGTTCCGCGATCGCGCCAGCCCCAGCCCCTGCCCCGACTTGCTGCACTTCCTGCTGAGAAATGATGTATTCACCAAACAGGCCGAACGGACCGAAGTAATAGTAACCTTGCGGAGCCAGCCGCCAGTGAATGCCATTCGCCATCACGTTCGGCGCCGTGGCCGGGGTCGCGCTGGTCCGGTAGCCGAAGAATCGTTGCTGGCCGATGGAAGTGTATGTCCGCAACGCTCCGTCCTGGTCTCCATAAGTTCCAGCCACGCCCAGGCCCAGTCCTTTCAGCGCATCGATTCGGACGTTCTTGAACGGATGGACGAACAGTCCGGCAGCGATGTCATTCTCGTCGTCGGCCGTTTCAATGTCGCCGCTCCAGCCATCGGCCACCCCGTTGAACGCACCAACCGCGTAGCTGAACAGACTGCTGCCGGGAGCGCCGCCAAAGTCGCCTTGGACGAAGAGCAAATTCGCGCCGGATTGCAGGCGTTCGAGATCGAGCGGCTCCTTGAACTTGCCCGCTTGAACCTGAAACTGCGGCAGGAAGCGCGCGGTGATGTAGGCGTCCTGTACGTACGCGTTGTTTGCCGCGCTCGCCGTCACGCCGGAGCCGAAGTCCAGCATCAGCCGGAAGTCGTATTTCTCAAAAACCGTGCCTTCAAAAATAGGACACACCCGGCGAAGCAGAAAAGTATCGTTGGCCGTGCCCGCCGAATGATCGTCTGCAGGAACGTGTGTTTGAATTGCATTTAGATGTTTCATCTCAGCGTTCCTCCGTTCGTGCGGTTGGTTGGCTTCTTAGGTTGTTTGGGGCGTCCAGTCATCTGGTCAGCCGATTTGCCGGCCGTCCATCGGCCCGGCAGCGTGAAGCGCGAGCCGGATTTTCTCTGTCCGCTCGATTTGCACCACGCGCGAATCATGCACCACGATCTGCACGACGCCGAATCGAACGTTGCCGACTTGCTCGGCCACCAAGGCCAGCCAGTTGCCTGTTTCCGCCGGTTTGTGCAACGATGATTGCATGACGCGGGCGATATTAAGTTAAATCTCTACTATATCAATAGGTATTTATGATCGCCGTAAAACTCATATAGTTAAGGGGTAGTTTTGAATAAAACTGTGGTTTGAAACATATTCTTGATTGATTCTATGGAGATTATAGACTCTGCCCATGAAACTTTCGGTCCGGGGCGAATACGCACTGCGGGCGTTAATCGTCCTCGGTTTGGATTACTTGGAGGATGATTCAGTCATGCGCATCCAGGAAATCTCCAAGCGGCAGAACATTCCCAAGCGCTTTCTCGAACAAATCCTGAACGACCTCAAGTCCGCCGGCATTCTGGAGAGCAAACGCGGTGTTGCCGGAGGTTACCGGCTGAAAATGTCGCCGGATCGCATCACTCTGGCTGAAGTCATCCGCCACATCGAAGGACCGTTGGCGCCGATCAGCTGCGTGAGCGAGCGCTTCTACGAAAAATGCTCCTGCCCCGACGAAGATAAATGCGCCATTCGCAGCGTAATGAAGGAAGTGCGTGACGCCATCGTGAAAATCCTCGAAGTAGTAACGGTCGCCCAGCTCTGCGAACGCGTGAAGACACTGCAAGGAGAACACAGCAATCCGCTCGACTATGTCATTTGAGCGGAGACGCTAGGCCGTCCGACCGCAGCGACGCGCGCGAATCACTTGAAAGTTCTGCAGCTTCTTGTCATCAAGGCGGTATGAACACCGTCTTCCTCTCCCGCCGCGACGCACTTAAAACCACTCTCTCCGCCGCTGGCGCTATCAGCGCTGCGGCTTTCGCCTCATCCGCAGCCGGGGCGGAACCCGGATCCAGGCCGGACCCGCGCCGCGCTTCGCCCAAGCGCTACGATATGAAGAAATCGATCAACCTCTGGGCGTTCCCTTATCCCGACCGCATGTCCCTTCAGGAGTGCCTTCAGCTCGCGAAGGACGCGGGCTTCGATGGCATCGAGTTGAACTACGACCTCGACAACGATCTTTCGCCCAAGGCGGGCACCAAGGGTTTTGAAAACATTCGCAAGATGGCAGACAAGATCGGCATCGCCATCAGCGGACTCTGCTCGTTCCTGTTCTGGCCCTACCCCCTGACCAGCAATGACCCGGCGAAACGCGAGCGTGGCATCGAACTCGCCGGCAAGATTGCGCAGGCGGCGCACGATCTGGGCGTGGAGAATGTGCTGGTGGTGCCGGGCGCCGTGCATATCCCCTGGCGCAACGATCACGAACCAGTACCCAACGACGTGTGCGATCGCCGTGCCCGCGAGGCCGTTGGCAAGCTGTTGCCGCAGGCCGAGAAGCTGAAGGTGTTCCTGAACATAGAGAACATCTTCTTTAACGGCTACCTGATGACCCCGATGGAGATGAACGCCTTCGTGGACCACTTTGGCAGCCCGAACCTCCGGGTGCATTTTGACACCGGCAACATCTCAATGTTCCAGCACGCTGAGCATTGGGTGCCCGTGCTTGGCAAGCGGACCAAAAACATCCACTTCAAGGAATTCACTAAGAAGGGGACGGATTACTCGCTGGAAACTTTCCGTCCGCTGCTCGACGGCACCACCAACTGGCCAGCGGTGATGGAGGCGCTGGATCAAACCGGTTATCGCGGTTACCTCACGTTCGAGTATTTCCATCCGTACCTGCACTATCCGGAAGCACTGGTATATCAGACTTCCGATTCGCTGAACCGGATGCTGGGGCGGAAGGTCTGACCTGCCTTTGCGTAGCAGTCGAGGTCACGCGACTCGAATCTCCTCGTTATCTCCCGCAAAAATCCGAGGCTCCTCACGTCGGCTGATACCGGTTTTAGCTGGAGGGAGCGCCGAGCACTTGTTTCACCAAAGCCTCCGGCACGTTCTGGCCCCAGACGACGTTGCCGATCTTCCGTGCCAGCACGAACTTGATTTCGCCTCCGCTGACTTTTTTGTCGAGCTTCATCGCGTCCAGCAACCTTGCGCGCTGGTCAGGGCGCATGCGGATCTCGGTTGGCAGGCCTGCGCGCCGGAATAAATCACGAATCCGCTCCGCATCGCCACCACAAAAGCCCAGCACTTCGCAAGACACCCGCGCCGCAGCTACCTGCCCAATGGAGATGGCCTCGCCGTGCAGATATTTCCCGTAGCCCACCGATCTCTCGATGGCGTGCCCGATCGTGTGGCCAAAGTTCAGAATCGCCCGCAAGCCAGTCTCTGTTTCGTCCTGTCCGACCACTTCTGCCTTGATCTCGCAGCAGCGCGCTATCACTTGACCAAGCAACTCGGCATCGAGCTTCAGCATTTTCGGCAATCGACTCTCCAATCGCTCGAACAATGCTTCGTCGTAAATGATTCCGTATTTAATGACCTCGGCCAGTCCCGCGCGAAACTCGCGGTTCGGCAGTGTGCGTAGTGTGTCGAGGTCGCACAGCACCAACTTCGGCTGATAAAAAGAACCGACGAGGTTCTTGCCCGCCTTGAGGTTCACCCCCACCTTGCCGCCCACCGAACTGTCCACCTGCGCCAGCAACGTCGTCGGCGCCTGCACGAACGGCACGCCGCGCAGATAAGTTGCTGCCACGAAGCCTGCAAGGTCACCGACCACGCCACCACCCAACGCAACGATGAACGATTTCCTTTCCAGCCGATGTGCGGTCAACTGATCGTAACAGGCCTGAACGGTCTTGAGGCTCTTGGCCGTTTCGCCCGCCGACACCGTGATAAGCACCGGAGAGAATCCCGACGCTTCCAAGCTCGCCATTGCTTTGCGGGCGAAGCGCGGCGCGACGTTGGCGTCAGAAATGACCGCGCAACGCCGGTCCAGCTTAAGCTTGCGACTCTCCACCCCCAGCCGCGGCAGCAAACCCGGCCCGATGAGAATGGAGTAACTGCGGCTGCCAAGCGGCACTTTGACGACGCGCATCAGCGGAGGGTAAAAGCTCAAAGCTTAAGCTCAAAGCCCAAAACGCGTAACGCGATTAAACAAGGGCGCATCTCAGGGAAAGAAAGTGCGCCCCTCACGCCCCCGCGAAATGTTTTTGTACGCCGGCTGAAGCCGGAACTCCGAGTCTGCGAATAATTCCCACCCGCCCACGATGAAAGGATGTAATTCGTGGCGACGGCACGCCTCACGGCTTGCCTGGCGGCGCGCCCGTGCCGTTTAGCGAATCAATTTCCTTCTGGATGCGCCGCGCCAATTCCTGCATGGCCGGCACGTTGCGGCGCGTGGGCGGCAGCGTTTGCAGCGCGGCCAGCGCGTCGGCATACGCGCGCTTCGCCTCGGCGGGGCGTCCCGCCTGCAGCAGAATCTCTCCGCGGCGGGCCAGCCATGTCTCCTTGCGCGGAGAGCGCGCGGCAATCGAATCGACCCGCGCCAGCGCGCCGTCAAAATTCCCCTGCTTCAATTCGGCATCGATGGCAAACAGCTGCAACGTGACCAGGGGGCCAAGCCTTTTGATTCCCTCGTCCAACCCTTTCAGGGCCACGCCGAATTGCTCCGGCCCTTCGGCCATCAGCATTTGTGCCCGCTCGACAAACAAGTCCGGTCCGACCTCCGGAGACAGCGCTATGGCCTGATCGTAATCGCGCGCGGCGGCCAGGCGCTGGTTCAATCTGATGAGCGTCCGGGCGCGCCAGGTGTAGCCTTCGGCGTGCTTTGGATTGCGCGCCAGTAAACGATCCAGGCAGGCGCGCGCCGACAGCGGCCAACCCCAGTCCAGAAACAACCGGCCGCGCAAAAAGTCGATGCCCGGCAGTTCCGGCTCCAGCGCGACAGCCCGTTCGAAGTCCGCATAGGCTGCTTCATATTCGACGTGTTCGCGCCGCAACTGGCCACGCCGCACATATAAGTCGGCGTTCCGGGGATCCTGCTCGATCTCCTTGGTCACCATCTCGATTTGGAGGATCAACTCCGCATGGGCCATTGCCTTTCTGGGAAAGCAGCTAACCGCAACCGAGATAAGGCAAATGCCAACCAAGGCCCAATTCCAACGATGCTGATGACGACGCACGCCGAATCCTAGCAGTGCGCCGGGCCGGTGGGAAGCTGGAGGTTGAAAAAGCGAAGCGGACTCGTGCCTTGTGTAGGACGTGTTGGCCCAACCAACGGCTGCGCCCCACCTTTGGGGACCGCTCCGTCCGCTTTCCGCTTGCCTCGCTGGAGGTGAATCGGTTTGCTATCGCCCGCAATTCAACACGCTATGAAACCTTTGCGCATCGGACTGATCGGTTACGGCTTCATGGGCCGAACCCACTCGAACGCCTACACTCAAGTCAACAACTTCTTCGATCTGGAATACCGACCCGTCCTCAAGGCCATCTGTGCCCGCGACGCTGGCAAGGCCAAGTCCTTTGCGGTGAAGTGGGGCTACCAATCCATCGAAACCGATTGGCGCAAGCTGGTCGAACGCGATGACATCGACCTTATTGACATCGCGGCCCCCAATAATGTCCACGCCGAGATCGCCATCGCCGCTGCCAAAGCTGGCAAGATGATTCTGTGCGAGAAGCCGCTCGCACTGAACGGACCGGAAGCGGAAAAAATGGTCGCCGCTGTCACAAAGGCGAGGGTGCCAAACATGGTCTGGTACAATTACCGCCGCGTGCCCGCCGTCGCTTTGGCCAAACAACTGATCGATGAGGGCCGGCTTGGCCGCATCTTTCACTATCGGGCGAAGTTTTTGCAGGATTGGACCATCAGCGCCGACTTGCCGCAAGGTGGCGCGGGCTTGTGGCGGCTGGACGTAAAGGTGGCCGGCAGCGGGGTGACCGGCGATTTGCTGGCGCATTGCATTGACACGGCAATGTGGCTCAACGGCGGCATCGACAGCGTGACGGCGACTACGGAGACGTTCATCAAGCAACGGAAACATACGCTGACCGGCAAAGTGGAGAAGGTGGGCATCGACGATGCCAGTCTGTTCCTGGCGCGTTTCAGCAATGGGTCGCTCGCGACGTTTGAATCGACGCGCTACGCTCGCGGGCACAAGGCGCTCTACACGTTCGAGATCAACGGCGAACACGCGAGCATCTTCTGGGACCTGCACGACCTGCATCGTCTCCAGTATTTCGAGCACCGCGACCAAGGAGCCGTCCGCGGCTGGCGCAGCCTCCACATCACCGACGGCGAACATCCTTACATGAAGAACTGGTGGGTACCTGGGCTGCAGATTGGTTACGCCGAAACGTTCGTCCATCAGATGGCGGACTTCCTCCAAGGCTTGAGCAAGGGCCGAATACCTGGACCGACCTTCAAGGACGGGCTGGCTACCGATTACGTGACGGACGCGGTGCTCAAGTCAGCCAGGACTGGACGCTGGGAAAAAGTGAAGAAGGCGCGATAAATTTTTTGGCAGAGTGAACCTGACTCGATAGACTGCGACCCACTATGAAGATTAAATTCGTTTTTACTTTTGGAATCTACGCGGCGGCTGCCACCACGGCGCTCGCTGAACTCGAACTCGGCGATGCCACGAAGCTCCCGCCCCCCGCCGCCAAAACCGGCGTGACCTACGAGAAGGACATCAAGCCTCTCTTCGAAAAGTCCTGTGTAAAATGCCATGGTGGCGAGAAGCCCAAAGCCAAATACAACATGGAAACGCTTGCAGGTGTTCTCAAAGGCGGCGCTGAAGGGCCATCGATTGTGCCCGGCAACAGCGCCAAGAGCGCGCTCGTCCATCAGGCCGCCGATCTTGTCACGGATATGGAAATGCCTCCGACCGACAAGCGCGACAAGTATCCGGCGCTAACCAAGGAGCAGATTGGCCTCGTGCGCGCATGGATTGATCAGGGCGCGAAGTAGAAAAGACGGCCGTCTTGATTTAAGCGCGGTCGCCGAAGCGGCCCCGCTTTTTGGTGCTCAGTAATCCTGCCCGAAGACGCTGGCGAGGATCACTTCCTTGATCTTCCACATCAGCGCCATCGTCATGGCCAGGGGGAACAAAACAATGAAGAGCACCAGCCAGTGCCCGGCGCGATCCACGAAATAGAAGAGCGTGTTCAACTGGTGAGGCAACGGTGAAACTTTCAGCAGCCAGCCCATGAATCGATCCGGCAAACCGGGATCGATATGGATTGCCGTGAAGTAAGCGGCCATCACCAGAAAGATTCCGATCAGGATGTAACGATTCATGGCCGTGAACAGCCGCGTCTCCGCGCGCAGAGTTTCGTCCGGCAGCATGGAAGTAAGCCGGACCAGCATCGGATTGAGCAGGAGGAGAAAGACCAGCCCGGAGAGCATGAGCGATTCGACAACGGTATTGAAGAAAGGGTGAGATGGAATGCGGTTCCACCAGTACAGGAATGGCGAGGCACCGGCATTGAGCAGCGCGAGTATCTTCACCCGTTCCAGCGCCGTGCGCCAGATGCGCTCCTGCGACTGGAACGTGCCTAGTAAACTCAGCCCATAGAACAACAAGCCTGTCGCGACAAGCGGCGGCACCACACCGAAGGGACGGAACCAGTCACCCGTGGCGCTTTGCACACACACGATCAGCGCGACGGGCAGTCCCCAGAACAATACCGACAACCCGCGCGCCAACCGGCCGAGCGCGCCGAGCAATCCGGGAGTTGGCGGGGAGTCGGACATTACGATCGGCTGCGGGAGGCCCGCGGTTTCAGGCGTGGAAGGGTTGGTAAGCTCAAAACTCAAGCTCAAAAGAAGTTCAAAGGTTCAAGCTCCAAGCAATCGCCACCAAAGTTCGTTGAGCAGCTCCAGCGAGTTGGAGCTTTCTTGATTGGAGCTTTTTTTGCGCTTTGAACTTCTTGATGACATTTGCGTTTTCCGGCTGACGGCACCGCGGCCCCTGCGGCGTTTCAAATCGTCAAGTAAGTATAATCGCGCAGACCCTTCTCGTATTCATCAAGCAGGCGCATGGCTTCGCTGGGCTTCATGCGGTCGGTCTTGATGGCCTCGTCCATTTGCGCCTTCATCTGGCGCTGCAGTTCCTTTTCATCGTATTGCACGGAGGAGAGGGCCTGGATGATGGTCGTGCCTTCAATGATCTCCTCAATGTAGTAACCAGTCGGCTCGTCCGGCTCGAGAAACACATGCACTTCGTTGACGCGCCCGAAGAGATTGTGCAAGTCACCCATGATGTCTTGATAGGCGCCCATCAGGAAGAAACCAAGATAATAGGGTTCCAGACTGCCGTTTGCGCGAAGGCCGTGCAACGGGAGGGTGTCGCGCACATCACGCAGGTCGATGAACTTGTTGATCTGCCCGTCGGAGTCGCAGGTGATGTCCACCAGCGTTGCTTCGCGCGCCGGCCGTTCGTCGAGACGGATCAACGGCATGATGGGAAAGAGTTGGCCGAGCGCCCAGTGGTCGAGCAGCGATTGGAAGACGGAGAAGTTGCAAAGGTATTGGTCGCCCAGGCTGTCTTCCAGTTTGCGGATTTCTTCCGGCACGTAGGCTTGGCCCTTGAAGCTGCCCACAACTTCGCGGCTGATCTCCCAATAGAGCGTTTCAATCTTGGCCTTGTCGGGCAATTCCATCAGGCCAAGCGTAAACATATTGTGCGCGTCGTCCTTCCGCTCGTAGGCGTCGTGCCACGCTTCCAGCTTGTTCAGCTTTTGCAGGTTCTTGCGGATGTCGCACAGTTCCTTCACCAGTGGATGCTCGTTCTCGCCGCACGACACCTCGCTGTTGCTGCGGATCTTTTCAATCGAGCCGAAAACTTCCACAACCAGCACGCTGTGGTGGGCGACGATGGCGCGCCCGCTTTCGCTAATAATGTCCGGGTGCGGCACTTTCTCGGCATTGCACACGTCGCCGATGTAATAGACGATGTCGTTGGTGTATTCCTGGAGCGTGTAATTCGTGGAACTGTCGAACGCTGAGCGGCTGCCATCGTAATCCACGCCCAAACCGCCGCCTACGTCGATGTACTGAATCTCAAAGCCCATCTTGTGGAGCTTGGCGTAAAAGCGCGCCGCTTCCTGCACCGCCTTCTTCACCGTCAGAATGTCCGGCACCTGCGACCCGATATGGAAGTGCAACAGCTTGAAGCAAGGACCGAGGTTTTCTGCCTTGAGCATTTCGGTGGCGGCAAGCAACTCCGCCGTGCTCAGGCCGAACTTGGCATTTTCACCGCCGCTCTCCGCCCATTTGCCCGCGCCCTTGGCCAGCAGCCGCGCACGAATGCCAATGAGCGGCTCGACGCCCAATTGCTTCGAGAGCGAGATGATTTGCCGCAACTCCTCCAGCTTCTCGACGATCAAGATAACGCGCTTGCCAAGCTTGATGCCGAGAAGCGCCATCTTGATGAAACCGGAATCCTTGTAGCCGTTGCAGACGATCAAGCTGTCCAACTGGCTCTGTAACGCCAGGCCGGCGAAGAGTTCCGGCTTGCTGCCGACTTCCAAACCGAAGTTGAACGGCTTGCCGGCATCGAGGATTTCTTCCACAACTTCGCGGAGTTGATTCACCTTGATCGGAAAGACACCGCGATACTGACCCTGGTAATTGAATTCCTTGATCGAGGCTCGAAAAGCAAGATTGATGGCCTCGACGCGATGCCGAAGGATATCCTGAAAACGAATGAGCAGCGGGAACTTCAGTCCGCGCGCCTTGGCTTCTTCGATGACGTCGCTGATCTCGACGCTCGCGCCGTTTTCTTGAAGCGGCAGCGCGACGACATGGCCGGCTTCATTGATGTCGAAGTATTTGGCGCCCCAACGCCCAATGTTGTAGAGGTTGCGTGCATCCTGGACGCTCCAGGGCGGCGCGGCGACGGCGGGTTCAGTGATCGTCATTGTGCAAACGAGCGCACTATAAGAAGGCGAATGTGGATTGCAACAGGTGTCTCAAGTTTTTTGCGCGTTACTGCACCAAAACGGCTCAGGCTTGCTTGCCGAGCAGATGCCGGAGCGCCGGCTCTAATTCAGGGAAACGAAATTTGAAGCAGGCCTCGATCAACTTCGCAGGCTTCACGCGAAAACTTGACAGCAGCGCCTCCCGGCTCATTTCGCCGAGGAGCGTCTCCAACGCGAATCGCGGAACCGGAGAAATTGTCGGTCGCCGTAGCACCCGACCAAGCGTCCCGGTAAACTCCGCATTCGTGACTGGCTTCGGTGAAACAGCATTCACGGGACCATGCAACGATTGGTTCGCGAGTATGTGCTGAATTACCTCAAGCAAATCATCCAACATGATCCAACTCCAATAAGCGCGTCCGTCGCCCAGCCGCCCTCCAAGTCCAAGCCGGAAAATCGGCAGCATCTTCGCCAGCGCTCCGCCCCTCAGCGTCAGCACGATGCCAATCCGTAAATGCACGACACGAATCCCGCGCGCTGCGGCGGGAGCCGATGCGGCTTCCCATTCGCGGCAGACTTCGGCGAGAAATCCTTCGCCCGGCGCGCTCGCCTCATCCAACCACTCTGCACCGCGATCGCCATAAAAACCGGTAGCCGAAGCGCATATGAGAACACACGGGGGAATCGCCAAGCTGGCCAGAGCTTGGGAGAGCAACCGCGTTCCTTTAACCCGACTGTCACGAATGCGCCGCTTCACTTCCGGCGTCCAGCGTTTCGCAATCGGCTCACCGGCGAGGTGCACCACGGAGTCGATATTTCCAGCCCGAGTCAGGTCGATCTCGCCAACATTAGGGTTCCACGTTGCAACCGCCAATGAGTTGGGAGCCGTGGTCCGAACCAGCTTGATAACGCTGTGCCTCTGCGCTTCAAGCATGGAGATCAATGCGGAGCCGACCAGACCGGAGGAGCCGGTAATTAATAGTCGCTGCGCGGCCAATGATTCAGACACGGCGAAGATTAGCGTACAAAACCGCCGCTGCAAACCACGGGCACCAAAACCACAGCCCGGTTCCGCGTGACTGCGGTGGTGAAGCGAGAAACGGATTATCCAGACATGCTCTCAGAACTTGCCGCCATAAACCGCATTGCGCCCGAGCAACTGTTCGATGCGGAGCAGTTGGTTGTATTTCGCGGTGCGGTCCGAGCGGCTGAGAGAGCCGGTCTTGATCTGGCCACAGTTCGTCGCTACAGCGAGGTCAGCGATGGTCGCGTCTTCGGTTTCACCGGAGCGATGGCTGAGAACGGCAGTGTAACCATTTTCCTTGGCGAGTTCGACGGCATCAAGGGTCTCAGTGAGGGAACCAATCTGGTTCACTTTCACGAGAATCGAGTTGGCCGTGCCGGTGTCGATGCCCTTCTGAAGGAATTTTACATTGGTCACGAAGAGATCGTCGCCCACGAGCTGCACGTTGTCGCCGAGCTTGACGGTGAGTTTCTTCCAAGTCGTCCAGTCGCTTTCAGCACAGCCGTCCTCGATGCTGACGATGGGATACTTGCCGCAGAGCTTGGTGTAAAAATTCACCAGTTCATCGCCGGTCAGCTTTTGGCCAGTACTCTTCTTGAACACATAGATCTGGCTGCCCGTGTAGAACTCGGAACTGGCCACATCGAGCGCGAGGAAGATTTCCTTGCCCGCCTTGTAGCCGGCGTTCCTGGTCGCGGCGAGGATGGCTTCAATCGCGGCCTCGGCGCTGTCGAGCTTCGGAGCGAAGCCGCCTTCGTCGCCGACAGCGGTGGATAGACCCTTGCCTTTGAGCACAGCTTTGAGCGCGTGGAAGATTTCGGTGATTGCTTGAAGACCTTCGCTGAAGGAATGGAAGCCCTTGGGCACAATCATGAACTCCTGGAAATCAATCGGCGCATCCGAATGCGCGCCGCCGTTGATGACGTTCGCCATCGGCACAGGCAGCACCTTGGCGTTTGGGCCCCCGATGTATTTGAATAGCGGGATGCCGATGGCTTCGGCAGCGGCTTTTGCGTTCGCGAGCGAGACGGCGAGGATGGCGTTCGCGCCCAGTCTGGACTTGGTCTCGGTTCCGTCGAGCTTGAGCATGGTGTGATCGACTGTGAGTTGGTCGAGCGCATCCACGCCGAGGAGTTCGGGCAGAATTTTCTCAGTGACGTTTTTGACGGCCTTGTTTACGCCCTTGCCGAGATAACGTTTCTTGTCTCCGTCGCGTAGTTCGATAGCCTCGTGCTCGCCGGTGCTGGCGCCTGAGGGAACAGCTGCGCGTCCGACGGCACCGCCTGCGAGAATGACATCAACTTCAACGGTGGGATTGCCGCGCGAATCGAGAATTTCGCGGGCCTGGATATCAGCGATTGTGCTCATGGTTCGATCAGTTCTATTTCAGATGGTCAGAATCAAAATGAGCGCGCATCTTAAAATCGAAGAAAGCTGAGTCAAGAAAAGAGCCTTCCCTACCGTACAGCGTCGATACGACGGCGCCGACCTGCTCGACCGAAGCAAAGAGAGTGAGTTAGCCAACAACGAACCAGAAATGAGTAGCTAGCTGACCGCTGCGGCCGGGGACCGGTTCGCGCTCCCGTAGCGGTTATGGGGATGAAAGCGGCTGTGCCGCCAACGCCGCTTGCGCCTTGGCCTTGGCCTCATCCGCGCGGCGGGCAATTTCATCCGGCGAAGGCAGGCTCATCAACACCTCCGGCGGGATGTCACCGCTTTGCGCCAGTTTCACCAGACACTTCTGGCGCTCGGTCAGCGCCTTGTTGGCGTCGCGCTCCTTGCTGAAGCGGCTTTTCGCCTTCTCACTACGCTCACGGAGCATCGAATAAACGTCGCCGCCAAGCAGCGCGGAGATGTCGATTTTCATCTTCTCGCGATTGAGATCCGCGTCGCTGACCACGTCGCCATTGATCGGGCCGGCCTTGTACTTCGGGAACATGATGGCGGCTTCAGGGCAGACGCGCGAGCAGGCGGGGCAGTTGGTTTTGCAATTATCGTTGTTCTGCACCTGGATTTTCTGCGCGGCATCGACGCCATAGACGCCGAAAAGGCAGAAGCTCAGGCATTGCATGCAATTGGTGCAGCGGTCGTAGTCAATGACTGGAAACCACGGCTTCCACTCGCCGTGCTTCGCCGCGTTCGTCTCAACGCGCGTTGCCTCAACAATGTCAGTGATGCGCGAGGTGTCGAAGCTGGTGATGTCCTGAAAGCGAATGTTGGCATCGCCACTCTGTCCGTTGGCGCCTGGAGCGCGGCCGCCATTGAATCGCCCTAACACCAGGAGCGCGCTGCGGTCCGCCGGAGCAACGCGCCCGCCCGCCGTGGAACGGGTAACCGCAAAGCCCTTTTCGAGCAGCGCAGTCAGGACGGCGAAACGATCCGGGACTTCGAGCGACCGGGCGCCATCGCCTTCGTAGAGGACGACGCGGAGCGTGGATTGGTCTTTGAGGGCCATCGAAATTAGCGATAAGCGATTGGGCGATTTACGAGACCGCCTGAGTTTCCATGGATGCGCTGGCTGGTGCGTCACTCGCCGCCGTTTTCCCGGCCGGCAGGTTGGGTTTTAGTTCCGGGTCAAAAAGCGCGGCAACGATCTCGTCCGCCGTCTGGGTGCGCATGTTCAAGACCTGGCCTGCATCCAGGGGCAGGGGCGCCTGGGCGGCGGCGAAAAGCCACTTCACCGCGCGCGGAAAGCACGCGGCAATTTTCACGGGACCTCCCGCGGCGAGTCGTTGCAGGGCTGGATCGCGGCGGGCGGACATTTCGCAGAGGTCCGCGACGGCGTCAAACGCCGTGTCGGATTCGCAGAGTTTCCTGAGCACCCCTTCCTTGACCTCCTTGGGGACGACCTGGGCGTAGGTGCAATTGCAGAACAGAATGCGCGGGGCGTCAGCCATAGTTTGCGGCTTCTTATACAGGCGAAGAGCGTTGCTGACAACGAATGGTTTCAAAAGCGCGTTTTACCCGTTGCCAATGCTCTGGGCTTTCGGGAAGCTGGCGAAAAGCATGAAAAGAAACCGAGCAGCGCTATGGTCGCCTCTCCGCTGAACCGTATTCGCCTTACTTTCTGGCGCGTGGCCGCCCGGATTATCCTGTTGCCCGCAACCGTAGGACTGGCCGCTGCCGACGGAGAGAAAGTCAACCTTCCTGCCGCTCCAACTTTCTCTGTGCCAGGCGGCGCGTTCTCCAACAATGTGATCCTGGCGCTCTCCAGTCAGCCGGCGACGGCGACCATTCGCTATACGCTGGACGGTTCGGAACCCACGGCCAGTTCGACGGCCTACACCGCACCTCTTATCATCACCAACTCAACCGTCGTCCGAGCACGAGCGTTTGCAACCGGCCAGCCCGCCGGCGAATTGGCCGTTCAGAACTATGTGCTGTTGGAGCCGGACGCGATCGATTTCAACTCGAACCTGCCGCTTGTTTTGATCAACGCGTTCGGCAAAGAAATCAGCAAAGACGAAAAATCTGCTGTCTCCGTGCGCTTCATCGACACCCAGCGCGGGCGTTCCTCGATGCTGGGTCCGGCGGATTTCGACGGGCGCGCGCTTATCAACCTGCGCGGACGGGCGTCGCTCCGCTATCCCAAGCGCTCCTATACGCTCAAGACTGTTGACGCGAGCGAGGACATAGCGACGTTTTCCATCCTGGGCATGCCCAAAGAGTCTGATTGGGTATTGTATGCCCCCTACCCTGACAAGACGCTCATGCGCGATGTGCTGGCCTATGAATTGAGCAACGCCATTGGCCGCTGGGCGCCGCGCACCAGGTTCGTGGAGTTGTTTCTGAACGAAACTGGAGGAAAGGTCGGCCGGCGCGATTACCTGGGCGTGTACGTTGTCGAAGAGAAGGTAAAGCGAGACAAAGGCCGGGTGAACGTCAGCAATCTCGGCGCGGACGATAACGCGGAGCCGAAGCTTAGCGGGGGGTACATTTTCAAAAAAGACCACAGCGAGAACGACGGCGGCGGGCCGATGTGGGGACCGGGACCAGCGTTTCAAGCCGCCTCATCCTCCAGCAGAAACGGCTTTCCCACCGGCGCTGGCGGATTTCCCGGCGACCCGGAGGGCTTCCAGCCACCATACCGGGGCACAACCCGTTCCACGAGCAGCAGCTCTTCGAGCCGAAGTTCACGAACCTCGAATCTAATTGTGACCAATTACCTCGGCATGCCGACACGCCGCCCGCCGCCAACCACCAGCCGCACCATCATTCGGTCTGAGGATGACGAGGAAATTGAACTCAGCGAGGAAGAGAACTTGAAAGCGTACTTCAGGACCAATCTCCGAACGAACAAGTTTTACTATGTCGATCCGGAACCGGATGAGTTGACCGGGGTGCAGCGCGCCTGGCTGCACCATTACATCAACCAATGCGAAGCGTCGTTGTATGGCGCGGACTTCAAAGACCCGGCGAAAGGCTACGCGGCCTTCATCGATCCGGATTCGTTCATCGACTACCACCTGCTCGTCGAGGTCACGAAGAACGTGGACGGGTTCCGTTTCAGCACGTTCTTCCACAAAGACCGCGGCGGCAAAATCAGGATGGGGCCGATCTGGGACTGGAACCTGAGCTTCGGCAATTGCAACGGCAAACAGGGCTACATGCCCGACTGGTGGTTATGGCCGCAACTCGACGACCGGGAATACTCATGGTTCCGCCGGCTGTTCGAGGATCCGGACTTCGGCCAGAAATATGTGGATCGCTGGACGGAGTTGCGCGCGAATGCCTTCGCGACCTCGAACGTGCTGGGACGCGTGGACGACATCGCCGCGCTCCTGCAAGAGTCACAGGCGCGTAACTTCGACCGCTGGCCGATCCTCGGATCGGCGATCAATCCGAACTGGTTCGCCGGCGACACCTATGCCGAAGAGGTCAAGTGGATGAAGGAATGGATCGAAAAACGACTCGCCTGGATCGACAAACAGTTCGTTCAACCACCATCGATCGCAATGCAAGAGGGAGGAAAAATTTCGCTGACGGCAGCGCAGGGTAAAATCCATTACACATTCGATGGCAGTGATCCTCGCGCCTCGGGTGGGGCGGTTTCCGCCCAAGCACTGGCTTACGATGCACCCGTTCCAGCGACGCCGGGAAAAAATTTTTTCGCCCGAGCGCTGCACAACAACCGCTGGAGCGGACCCGTGCGCTTCACACGTTGAGCGGCACTAAGCGCGTCATGAGTAGAACGACTCCAGTTGTGGTCCGCCGCTATCCTGCTTCGTACCTGATCGATGTCGTGTATGGCATCCAGCCAATGACTTCGGAGTTGGCCGAGGTTATTCGGACATTACGACGAGACCACTGTGTGGATTACATGCGCCTCGGCTTTTATCTCTGTGAGTCAAACCCGGACAACGGAGCTTCCATGGGTTTGGGCAAGGCGCTCACGGAACTTACGGCTGTGCACCTGCAGGATCAAGATCGAGCTTGGATTTAGTCATATGAAAGCGGTGCAGTCTCTCATCTTGATAGCGGCTGCCTTCGCTTTAAATCCGCCATTGCGCGCGGAGGCGGCCACTGGACTGACCCTGTCGTGGACGAACAACCTCCTGTCCATCGCCGGCCCAAGACTGCGCTCATCTCCACCCACCATGACGGGAAGCGGCTGCGCTTCTTGACGCGCGTGCAGCCTTCCGTCGAGGTCCTGCATGAAGTCCGGGCGGACGGAGATGAGGTGGAATTTGATTTCAAGCTGACGAACAAGGGAACTGATCCAGTGGACTTGAACTGGTTTCAACCGGCGTGCATCAGGGTGGATCGCTTTACCGGTCGCAACCAAAGCAATTACATTGCGCGCAGTTTTGTTTTCACCGAACGCGGGCTGACGACCCTGGATCAAACGAAACGCACGGAGGACGCGCTGTATCGCGGCGGACAGGTCTATGTGCCGAAGGGAATCAACCTGGCCGATGTAAACCCGCGCCCGCTTTGCGGCGATCAGCCGGTAAACGGCTTGATCGGCTGCTTCTCAGCGGATGACCGGTGGCTGATGGCGACGGCTTGGGACAAAACACATGAGCTGTTTGAAGGCGTCTATGTCTGCCGGCACGCCGACCCTCATGTGGGCGGCCTCCCACCCGGCGAGACGAAGGAAATTCGCGGCAAGCTTTACCTGATGAAGAACGATGTGAAGGCGCTGCTCAAGCGTTACGAGCGGGACTTTCGGGAGGTAAGACAAGCGCGTATCGGGGCTGCCGCTTTGACAGGGCATCTGATGTGAGGCAGGCTCTTGGATGTTGTTCGGAACCACGATGACAATACGATTATTATGAAAATGACACTCACCACGTTACTTGGACTTGCCTTGAGCAGTTTGCTCGCGCAGGCGGCTGAAGGCGATCCCAAGCCCAAACCCGCGCCGGTTGCCCTGCCCGACTGGGTGAAGAAGTATGACAAGAATGGCGACGGCAAGCTTGACCCGGAGGAACGCGCCGCTCTGCAAAAGGACCACCAGGCGGAAATGCTCAAGAAGTACGACAAAAACGGCGACGGCAAGCTTGATGAAGCCGAGCGCAAGGCCTTTGCCGAGGAACGCCGGAAGGATCGCGACGAGGCCATCGCCAAACGCCAGGCCGAGTTGAAGAAACAGGAGGAAAAGAAGGACGAGAAGAAATAGCCGGGGCTGTCTCCGAACAAATCCAGGGCGCTGATGGCATCAGCGCCTTTTTTTATGGCAGACGGAGACATTCCGGCCGCAGCCAGCCCACCCATTGGTTCGGCAGACGTGGATCAATCGATCCCGGCACGGGTTGCTCCCTGTCCACATGGCCGTCACAGAAAACAGCGTTGGCCTGACGTTGGTGGCGAAAGTGGCCGTTGGGATAGCCGGTGCTCTCATTGGCATCGACGTAATAAAACTCTTCGAGCATTGGATGATCCGGTGACGCGGGCGCCTGGAAGTCGTTTACTTGCGCGGCATCCGCGAGCAATACAGTATCCCCGGGACGGGTGACGCGGCTGAGGTTGATGGAGGTTTGACCCAGGTAAAGATTGTAGCCATAACCATAGGCGGCGCCCCTGGCTTTGTATTTGTAGAGGGAGCTGCCGTAATCGAGCGAAGGACAGATTTCCACACCGCGTCCTTGCAGATAGGGATACAAAGCGCCCTGTGAAGCATCAAACTCGCGGTCCCCTTCCGCGCCCGGCTTCAACCAGCCGAACCAGTAGAGCCGCCCGCCGTTGGTTGCTCCGCTGAGATAACGAAACGTGAAGTCACCATTGTCGTCCCAATACATCTGCGCGGCCAGGCCGAGCTGGCGGAGATTATCAACGCACTGCACGCGCTTGGCTGCGGCTTTGCTGGCGGTGAGGGTCGGCAGCAACAGCGAAGCAACGATGGCAATGATGGCGACAACGACGAGCAGTTCGATGAGAGTGAAGGCCGAAGCGGTGCCTTGGCTTTTCACTCCTTCGTCGGAGCCGACGTGACAATGCTCTGATCGTCCATTCATGGCCGTTCGGCTCTGACGCGATAAAACGACTTCCCGGCGACTGGATTGGTGTCTTGAAGACTAAGTATTGCGCCAGCACCGGCTGCGGCGGCAGATGTCGGCGTCCATAAAACCAGGTCTTCGCTCCGCTCGAGCACATAGTCCCAGTTCGTCGCGCTCGTAAATCGCGCCTGCCACGCAAAATTGGTCCAGGCCAGGCGCAGGTTGGAAACCGGCGGTGGCGGGACTGTGATTTGAATATTATCCACCGTGCCATGCGCGAGGACAGACCCGTGGAACATCGGCGGGCCGAATTGGATGGCGTCGCTGTAACTGATGATGGCAAACGAATCCACGCGGAAGTCATTCTTGGCGGCCAGCGACAAATCTCCGAGAGTGTTTGCGGGCGGCAAGCCAAACGGGGCGCCATTCCTCGTTGCACTGGTGCGAAGCAGTTGATTGCTTGCAACGTAGTTGAACGTGATCCGATACGTGTCTCCCGTGGTCATCAGCAAGGGGAAATTGTGCGCGGGATAAATCCGGTTGTTGGTTGAAACCACTGTGGTGGCAAACGTCTCTCCAAAACCGGCGTCCGGGAAATAGTCGAACTCTACGAGATTACGGACGCCATAAGTGGAGTGCTGACCGGTGCCGCGAAAGGCATTTGAGTGCGCGGCGCTCGCGTAGTGGATCAAACCGAGGGCGATTTGAAACTCGTTGGTCTTATCGGGCGTGTTGCCCAGGCGGATGTCCCTGAGGCGCATGTCGAAGCTGAAACTGAAATCATCGCTCTTGGTGACGATGGTGCCGAGTGGCAGGTAAATGAAGCTGTTGGTTCGGGAGGAATCCCAGGTGACTTCGAGATTTTGACCGGCGGGATTCCACTGGAATAGCGAGGTGTCACCAAACTTCCGCCAGTCATGCGCAAACGGGTCGGTGGCAAAGTTCTCCTGAAAGACCGCCGCCCTGCACGACAGGGCAGCGGCCAACAGGATTGCAATGCCCGAGTGGCAAAGCACTGCGTTCATAATCGATATGATCGCGGATGTACAGCGGTTATTTCTTGCCCTTCCACCACCACGGCAGGCGCTCGATGGTGGCGAAGGCATCGATCTCGGCCTTGCCGCTGATTACTTCCACGCGGACAAAGCGGATGATTGGCAGGAACACACGGCGGCCCCTGCTGTCGCGCGCCCATGAGATGTCGTAGCTCGCGCCGCCGCCAGAGCCGTCGTAGAGCGAACGGATGTCTTCCAGGGTCGCGCCCGCGAAATTGTCCGCGCTCAACTTTGGATCAACGGGCACGCCGAAATCGCCCTGCCCGTCCGTGGGCGGAAAACTGTCCACCTCGGGCGCGCGTTCAGGAGCGAGCGTGAAGAAATGGCGTCCATCATAGCTCACGGAGACACGCGTCTCACCCGCGCTTGAGCCAAAGAGCGAGCCGTCAGTAGCTGGGATGCCGATCCAATTGAAAGTCACCAGATCGAATTCATTGGTGATAATGAATCCAGTGTTACCGAAGATGGTGAAGTCCAACTGGTCGATGTTGCGAGGGTGATTGAGGACTGGTTTATGGAAGCGGACGGTGAGAGAGCCGCCCGCGCCGATGGAGACGATCTGGTTCGTGCCGTAGGGCGGATTGAAGGGATCGGTATCTTCGCCAAACGGATTGATGCGCGCCGGTTCACCCAGGGCGGCATCGGGATGGGTGAAGTTGACAGAGTAGCCGGCACCGGGATCGTAGCTGACGATTCTCGCCGCGTGAAACGAGGCGGCGTTTGAATTGAGGACAACGCTGGCGGTGGCCAGCACCAACAGACTGGTTCTGAGCATTTGACTGGTCTTTCAATGGAGAGAGTAGGATTAAGATTAAGAGTAGGATTAAGACGTCGCGGAACGAAGCCGGTGGGTTTCTTAATCTTAATCTTTCTCTTAATCGTCATCGCCTCTCAGGTTTTGCGGTTGAGAGACCAGTGCGGGGCTGAAAATGAAAAACCTTCAGACCCCGGCAAAACGGAGAATGAAGGCATTCGACGGATTCCCCCGAAAACAGATCGGGAGACTGGCCTCATCCTTCTCTTTGTCGGAGAAGTCGGGCGCATCGTTGGATGCGGCCATGACGAGCGCAGACCAACCGGTATCCTGACTTCGGGCTTAAACCTCGTTCCCGTCTTCCCGATACACTTGCGTGACCAGTGACGCTGGCTGCCGCGCTTCGCAGCGGAGGCAGTCGGAACTCGTATCCCGTTACAGTGGCGCAACCGTCCCCGATTCTCACGGGGTTCCCTGACGTTGGGCTGCATCTTTGCCGGATACGCAAGCGCATCCGGTCGTTTTCAAAGAACAGAGATGTGTTAGATTCAGCCGCACCGAATGCCAAGCAAAAACTTTTGGAATGATCTTTTTCTCATGAGCGCGCACTCGTTTGCTGGAGTGCTGCATGGTTATGCTCGATTGATCCAATCACATCGCGTCGTGCCGGGAGGCCTGGTTGCCGGTATTCTTTTGATCCCGCTCATCGTTCGGGCACAAGACCCGGTAGTCGTCCGACCGCCGGATGGCCCGGCGTATCGGGAGGGCCGCATCCTGGTCATACCCAAGCCGGGTCGCGCGGTGGCGTTAGGACGGCTCCATAGCCAGATGGGGGCAAGACTGCGCAAGACATTTCCGAGGCTGGCGAACATCCATGTGGTGGAATTGCCACGCGGCTTGCCGGCGCGAGATGCAATTGCCCGTTACCGCCAGAGCGGCCACGTCGCGGTTGTTGAGTTGGATTACTGGATTGAAGCGTCCACAAACCCCAACGATCCAAGTTTTACCGACGGCACCCAATGGCACCTGAACAATATTGGGCAGGCCGGAGGATTGGTTGACGCAGATATTGACGCACCGGAGGCATGGAACATCAGAAACTCCGTCAGTAATAACATCATCGTAGCGGTGATTGATTCCGGCATTCGGATGTCGCATCAGGATCTAACGAACAATCTCTGGATCAATTCCGGTGAGATTGCGGGCAACGCGCTGGATGACGACGGAAATGGCTATGTAGATGATATCCATGGCATCAACACAGTTCCTCTGACTGGAACGACCGGCAATCCTTCCGATGACTACGGGCATGGAACGCATGTATCCGGAATCCTCGGCGCGGCGGGCAACAACGGCATCGGTATCAGCGGTGTCGCCTGGCAAATCAAGATAATGTCCTGCAAGTTCCTCGACAGGTTTGGCGGCGGCTCACTGTCGGATTTGGAAGAGTGCATTGATTACGCCATCGCGAAAGGCGCACGAATCGTCAACTGCAGCTTTGAATCTCCTGTCTCCAGCATGACATTGTCGAACGCTTTCCTGGATTTGCGGAATGCCGGCATCATTGTCACGGCGGCGGCGGGCAACAATGGGACGGACAACGATGCGTCTCCAAAATATCCCGCCAGCTTTCCCATGGACAACCTCGTTGCGGTGACAGCAACGGGCCGTACGGATGATCAAGTCTACAATTACGGCACAACTTCCGTGCATTTGGGCGCACCGGGCGTTTCCATCTTCTCGACGCGCAATCAATCAGACTTGCACTACACTTCGGACAGCGGCACATCCTACGCCGCGCCTTCTGTCGCCGGGGCGCTGGCTTTGGTGATGACGGAGTTTCCTGGACTGACCTACCGCCAAATCATCGACCGCCTGCTCGGCACGGTCGATCCGCTGCCATCGCTTACAGGGCGTTGCACAACGGGAGGACGCTTGAACCTGGCCAACGCGCTGTCCGGCGGATACAGCATCCAGCCGGCCCCTTACTCCTGGGTCCCGACCAACGGCATGAGCGCCATCGCACTTGTGGACGACGGCGTGAGCACCGCACGTCCCCTGCCCTTCGCGTTCCCGTTTGGAGGGCGCCACTATACGAACCTTTATGTTAGCGCTAATGGACTGATTGGTTTCGCCAACCTGGGCCTGGGCGCAACGGGCAACATGGATTTGCCAACCACGGCCAGCCCGAACGCCATCGTGTGCCCCTTATGGGACAACCTGAACCCGGCGGCAGGAGGGAGCGTGTGGTTCGGCTCCGCTGGCGTTGCACCCTATCGCAGCGTGGTGGTGTCGTGGGTGGACGTGCCACATTTCGTCATCACTGGAGGTCAGACTCGTTTCACGTTTCAAGCGATTCTGCACGAGAGCGGACAGATTGCGTTTCAATACGCGCAGGTGCAAAGCGGGAACCCGGCCTACGTTGGCGGCCTGAGCGCGACGATTGGGTTGGAAGACTTCATGGGAGCGGTCGCCGCCAAATATTCATACAATGGGACGCCCGCAGTCGTGACCAATAATCAAACGATTCTGTTTATTCCGCACGGCAACACCCAGCCAGCGCCATTGTTGGCACGGGTTGATGGACCACAAGGAGGGCAGTTTCAGTTAAACGTAACCGCTCAGATTGGATCGCGCTGCATCATCAAGGCTTCCGACGATTTATCCTCCTGGGTAAGTCTCGCCACCAATCTGATTCCTGCGAGCGGAGTCTGGAACTTCACGGACATAGCTGCAGGTGCTCACATCCACAGGTTTTACAAGGCAGTCAGCGATCCCTAGCGGGCTCGAAGGCGCCTACGGCTTCAACGCGTGATTGAACTGAATGGGATCGCCGGTCTGGCCGAGGTGCCGGCGAAGACCCCCTTGGGAAAGTTGCTGTGCACTGCCGTCGCCCATGAGCATGTTGCCCGCGTAATTGTGGATGTCGCCTTGCCATTTGGCCGTGCCCGGATCAAGCAGAGTGGCCGTGCCGACCAGCATCGCTGAATCGCAGTTCTGCCCATCGGTGCCTTCGATGTTCCGGTCCCCGACCACCTGGACGCCGGGGAGACTGTCGTCGGAATCGGTGCCGATGAAGTAACTGACTGCGCCGTTCTTCATCGCCGCGAGACCAATGCCCGGAGTGTTGGACCAGTCGTTGGCCCTGTCCCGGCTATTGTCGCTGGCACATTTGAAGACCTTAGGAGTGGAGATTTCGCTTTGAATGAGCGCGAAGCTTTTCCATGCCTCCGTTTCTCCCTGGCTGCCGCCACTTGAAACCGCCAGCCGCCACGGAAAGCGGCTCTCGTTGTCATCGGCCCACATTCTTAAGGCGAGGCCCATTTGCCGGAGGCTGTTGATACAGGAAATGCGCAGCGCCTTGCCCTTTGCTTTGGACAACGCGGGCAGGAGCATGCTTGCCAAAATCCCGATGATGGCGATCACCACCAGCAGTTCGATGAGGGTAAACGCGCGCCTGGCAGCGACGCGGTTCCGGCAGTTCATGCCAAAGGTTACTGGACTCACAGCCTCTGCGCAACAAAGTGGCGAACCGCCCTCAAGCAAGCCTCTGATTCCTCCGATTCCTTCGCATGGCCGCCTCGACCATCGCCAAAGCTGCCGCTGTGACGGCGGCGTCGGTTTGGCTCGGCGGTTGCGCCACAGGGCGCAATCCCCCTTTGCATGCGGCGCTGCCCAAGCCTGAAGCCACTGGCCAGCGATCCGCGCAAACTCTCCCCGAACCGGCCCGTCCCCGGCCCAGCATTTTGACGGAGATACCTGACCGGAACGAAGACCTATCGCCAACCATGCCGTTAGCGGCTGCTATTTCTCCCGTCACTAACGCCCTGGCCAACCCGCTCTACGTGGAGAACCTGTTCTCAGCCGAGTACGCAAAGCTGTTCTATCAAGATACGAAGCATGTCTTCACCTCGCCGTTGCGATGGCGGACAAAGGAATGGATGGCGGTGGGCGTCCTGGGTGGAACCGTGGCGGGCCTGACGTTTGCAGACGAATCCATCCAGAAGTGGAGTCAGTCACATCGCGCCAGTCCCAGCGACCAGTTCGCCAAGAACATCGCGCCGCTCGGCTATACCTACTCCGCCGGCGTCTTTGGCAGTTTTTATCTGGTGGGCGCGCTCGCGAACAAACCCAAAGCTCGCGCCGTCGCCCAGGACGGACTTGCCGCCAGCATCATCAACTCCTACATGATTATGCCCCTCATGAAGTTCACTGTGGGACGGGCACGGCCGGATCAGGACCATGGATCGAAAGAGTACGATTTGTTCTGCCTCACCCAATCCTCCATGCCGTCCGGTCACACCTCGCAGGCGTTTACGATGGCATCAGTCATTGCTGCGCATTACGACTCGTGGTGGATCCGTGGCGCTGCGTACGGCACGGCATCGCTCGTCGGATGGGCGCGTGTGCATCAAAACCGCCACTTTACGTCGGATTGCGTGGCAGGCGCCATTATCGGCACTTTCGTGGGCCACACCGTTACTCGATACAACCAGCGTTATCGCGCCGAGCGCGGTGAGCGAAAGATGACCTTCACTCCGTTTTACGACGGTGGAGCAGTGGGGCTGGCCATGGACTACCGTTTCTGACATGAAAACGAGCGATCCAGCACGTCCCTTCACGGGCACTCCGCGGTTGAGTTTTACGCCGCGTATTTTTTGGATCGTCTCATTTGATTCATTGACCAAGTGGTGTAGAATTTCTCCGTGAACAAGTCCAACAAAGGCAAGCCGCAGCCTAGCGGTCCGTCTCCAGCCCAAGAGACGCCTCCAGTGGACCCATTTTCCGGGGAAGACGCGGGCAATCTCTCAACACTCCAGCTTGTGGACCTCATCGCCCACAAGATGGCCCTGCAAGGCTCCGTACCGCCGGACGTCACCATGCTGCGCCGGCGCATTGAAGAAATGGAGGAACTTCAAGACCAGGCCCGCAACGCCGTGGAAAAACTCAGCGAAGCAGTGGATAAGCTTCGCGCTCCTGCGTTGCGACTCGGCACGCTTCTGCAAAAGTTGCCCAAAAATCGTGCTCTGGTTTGCGTGAACGGCACCGACTACGTGTGCAATCTTGACCCAGCCATCCCGGAAGCCTCGCTGGAAACCGGCACTCGCGTGCTGCTCAACGAAGCGTTCGCCGTGACAGACTCGTTCGGTTTCGACAAGAACGGGCCAGTGGTCAAAATCGTCGAGTTACTTTCCGATGGCCGGCTCCGCGTCGGCAATGAATCCGGCATTTCCGATTTGGTCGTCGTCCGTTCCACTCTGCTCTCGAAGGAGAAACTCAAGGCGAGCCTGGAATTGCGACTCGATCCGAACCAGCGCGTTGCTGTGGAAGTTATTGGCACGGCAAAGCGGCTGGATCGCACGCTCACTCGCGTGGAGCCAATTCTCTGGAAAGACATCGGTGGCCAGCAAGAAGCCGTGCAAGGCATCCGCGACTCCATCGAACTGCCTTTCCTGCACGCGAAGCTCTTCAAGCGGTTTAACCATCCTGTGCCGAAAGGCTTCCTGCTCTATGGCCCACCCGGCTGCGGGAAAACGCTGCTCGGCAAGGCCACCGCGCACAACCTGCGCCTTCAGATTCGCGAGAAGACTGGCGAAGACCATCCTGAGTTTTTCCTCAGCGTCAAAGGCCCGGAAGTCCTCAACATGTGGCTTGGTGAATCGGAACGCCAGGTCCGGGACTTGTTCGCACAATGCCGCGAAAAGGCGGCCGAAGGACATCTGGCGTTCCTTTTCATCGACGAGGCGGAGTCCATCCTCGGCACCCGCCACGCCGGACGCGTTGGATCGAACATCCTGTCCACCCTGGTGCCGATGTTCTGCACCGAGATGGATGGTCTCGAAGTGTTGCAGAACGTCGTCATCATCATCGCGTCGAATCGCGCCGACTTGATTGACCCGGCGATTCTGCGACCGGGCCGCATCGATCGGAAAATTCGCGTGCGCCGCCCCGACAAGGAAGCCGCGAGAGAGATTTACCGCATTTATCTCAAAGAAGAGCTGCCGCTGGCAGAGTCTTGTGGTGTGCTCGTCGAGGCCATCGTCGAGGCGCATTACGCGAAGTCGGATGAAAATCGGTTTCTCGATGTGAGTTATCGCAGTGGCCGCCACGATTATCTTTTTCGCGGCGACCTTGCCAGCGGCGCGATCATCGCCGCCATCGTCGAGCGCGCGAAGGAATACGCCATCAAGCGCTCCATTCAATTGGGTGAAGAATCGCCCTTGAGCCGCCAGGATTTGCTCGATGCGCTGAGCAAGGAATATCGTGAGAACGATCTGTTCCCGCCCAGCGATATCACCGAGGACTGGCTGAAGCTGACGGATTTTGACCCGGGCAACGTAGTTCGCCTCTCGCCTTACCGGCCTGCCGAACGCGCCCAATCGACAGGAACGATCTAAAGCCGTCTCTTCCGAATACCGTTAAACCTGTGGCGGTCGAAGAAATGACCGCGCCGCTTGCGCAACCGGTGTATCCGGCGTAAAAGCCAGACAGCGAAACTAAATACGCAAAAAACCGTCGTCGCATGGACATTCAATTCGGCACTGAAACCGAGATCGGGATAACCCGGCAGAATCCCGAAGGAGTGGATGTCGTTTCTGAGTCCATCGCGCTCGTGCGCAGCGCCGCTGCGCCCGGTGTGCGGATGCGCTGGGACTATAGTTGCGAGGATCCTCACTGCGACGCGCGCGGCTTCCGCGTTAAGGAACTGCTCCAGGACAACGATGAATCGAATTACTTCGCGCAGGATGCCCAACGCGCGTTGACTTTCAGCGAAATCAAAAGCGACCTTGTTCTCCGAAACGGCGCCCGCTTTTATAACGACCATGCGCATCCGGAATACTGTGCGCCGGAGTGCAGCACGCTGCTGGAGTTGTTGCAGCAGGACTATGCGGGAGATGCTCTTTTGATGGCCTGCGTGCGCAATCTTAACCAAGGCACGGACAACCCCGTCCTGCTCTATAAGAACAACACTGATTTCCGTGGCCACAGCTATGGGTGCCACGAAAATTACCTGATGCCTCGCAAGCTGGCCTGGGACTCACTGAGTTCTTCAATGGTGGCGTTCTTCGTGACGCGGCAGATCATTTGTGGCGCCGGCAAATACGGCTGGGAGGAGGAGGATAAGTTTGTTGGCACCGGCTTCCAGGTTTCGCAACGCAGTGACTTTTTTTCCGAACTGCAAAGCGTCGATACGATGCAGCGCCGTCCGATCATCAACACGCGCGACGAACCGCACGCCAACAACGAGCTTTACCGCCGCTTCCACGTCATCGTGGGCGACGCGAATCTTTCGCTCTACTCGACCTGGCTGAAAATCGGCACGACCTCGCTGGTCTTGCAGGCGTTGCTGAATGGAGCGCCAACGGACCGCGTGCCACGCGTGGCAGATCCGATTCAGACCATCAAGACCATCTCGCGCGACAAATCCTGGAAATGGCTCTGCCGCGACACGCAGGGGTACAAAACCTCGGCCATCGACATCCAGCGGGTGTATCTGAAACTCGTGCGCGAGTTTTGCCCCGACCTGGACGCCGACTGGAAGGCCGTCGTCGAAGCGTGGGATGAAGTGTTAACAGACCTTGAACGTGATCCACTCTCGACCGCCGACCGCCTCGACTGGTCCGCGAAGTATCGACTAATCGAGCAATTCCGCGAGGCGGAGAAACTCGGTCACGACGATCCCTGGCTGCGCAGCCTTGATTTGTCCTATCACCTCCTCGACCGCGAGCAAGGCTTGTTCTATGCGCTCATGGAACAGCGGGCCTTCCACGTCCCGTATCCGCTGGAAAGCATCACCAGTCACAGTCTTTGTCCGCCCGGCACCACGCGGGCGGCGGTGCGCGGGCGTTGCATTGAAAAGTTTGGCTCCGCAGTGCAGGCCACCCAGTGGGATTATATTTTGCTCAAGGGCGCGCATAAAAAAATCGAGCTTGATCTTCGCAATCTCTTCGACGCAACTCTGGTCAAGCAGAGTCTGAAGATCATCAGCGCGGCTCAGACCGTCGAAGATTTGGCAAAACTGAAATTTGCAAAGATCGTCTAACCGGCAGACAGTAGCTTATGCCTGACCCAATGCGAAAAACTCATCCGGTCGCTCCGGCCCCGGGCGGAGGCGGGGGTGGTGATGGCCCGCGCTCGCCGCAGGTCGAAAAACCCAACACCGAAGAACTCCTCAAGAAGATGCGCAAGGTCGATCCCGACCAAGCCCGGCGTTACCGACAACGGACCGGCCAATGAACGGCGATTTTCTGGCCCTGCTGCCCAAGCCTCCGCTTCCGCAGCCGGACCTCAATGCACCGGCCATCCAGCCGTTGCAGGCAACCACTGTCTTTGCTTTTCACTGTTCCGAGGGCGTCATCATCGCAGGCGACCATCGCGCCACCGCCGGAAACATCGTCTTCTCTGACAAGACGGAGAAGATCCTCGAACTCGATTCACATTCCCTCATGGCGATTGCCGGCGTGCCCGCCACCGCGTTTGAAATGGCGCGGACGCTTCAGACCTCCTTCGAATTCTATCGCCGCAGCCAGCTCCAGGCGATGAGCCTGCCGGCGAAGATCCGCGCCCTGTCGCAACTGCTGCGCAACAACCTTGCGGGAACCATTCAAGGTTTTGGTGTTGTCGCGCCCATCTTTGCCGGAGTCGAAACAAATGACCCAAAGGCAACCCCTCAAATTTATTTCTACGATCCGCTTGGCGCGCAGTTTGAGGCGACAAACTACGCTGGCTCAGGTTCCGGCTCCGGCAGCATCAAGAGTGTGTTGAGTTTCCTCGAACGCTGGGGCCAACCGAAGCCCGTTGAAATGTCCCTCACCCAGGCAGTAACTCTCGCCAATCGCCTTCTGATGACCGCTGCCGAGTTCGACACCGCGACAGGTGGCGTGCATCCGGAGAAAAAGCAGTTCGCCACCATCAAGCTCGTCGCGCAGCCGGGCATTCGGTCGATCTCCGATGCGGAGCAGGACCAATTCTGGAAGGAATCCGCGAAATGACTGAGGAGCCGTATCGTTGGTTGGAAGCCATCGGCAATCGCCGCGAATACATCTCCGAGCAGATGAAGGGCGGCACGCCTGTGTTCGCGCTGTCCCGCCCCGAAGGCCTCCTGCTGCTCGGCGTCGGTATCGGGCATTCGAAAGTTTTTGAGATCTACGACCGCCACGGCTTCGCGGCGCTCGGCCATCCCGTCGATATCGAGAAGCTCCGGCAAGCTGCTATTGAAGCCGCGCACGTCGAAGGCTTCAACCGTTCGGCGAAGGATGTGACGCTCCGCCGCCTCATCAGCTTCGCTCTCAGCACCACGCTCAAGAACAGCTTCGAGCAAATCTTTTCCCCGCCCCTAATCGTCGAGTCCATCTTCGCCGAACTGGGCGACGCGCCTGCACAAGATGTCCTGGTCCGGGTCCATTACGACGGAAATCATCGTTACGAAACTTCGGGCGTCCTGGTGGCTGGTAACGACCGCAAGGTGGAAGAGGAAGCCGGCTCGTGGATCAAGCGCACTTTGAAACCGGAAGATTCGCTCTCCCGAGCCGCCGGCTTGTGTCTGTCCGTCTGGCAGACCATGGCGGACAACAAATCCATTGCGGACCTGGCTGTTCCAGAACAGCCGCCAGTATCGATTACTGGCAAAACCGTCGAAGCCGCTCTTTTGGATCGGAAGCTTTCTGGTCCGGTCCATTACCGTCCGTTGGAACTGAAGTAGCGACCGTGCTCGGTTCGGCTTCAGCGGATTTCTCTGAGGTCTCGTTGCGCCGACCTGGGTGTTCGTAATTCCGATGCCTCCGGGTTCTGGCTTGAAGTGATCGCGGGAAAGAGGCCAGACTCCAAGCTGCTCCATCAGAAAGATGTCACGACGCATTACAGGATTGGAAACCGAATACGGCTGCCTGGTCGATGGCCAGATGCAGCCGAAGGAGGTCTTGCCTCGCATCCGCGACTGGCTCTTCGAAAACCATCGCTACGGCCTGATCGACCAGCATGATCGTGATTGGGACGAGCCGGCAGGCAATGGCGGCTTCCTCTTCAACGGCGGGCGTGTCTATATCGACATGGAACATCTCGAGTATTGCACGCCGGAATGTGCCTCGGCGGCGGACGTGGTGCGCTACGACCGCGCGGGTGACCTGCTCCTTCTCGAAGCCGTCCAGTCGCTGGGACTTAAGGGCAAGGTCCATTTCATTCGTAACAACATCGACCATTACACGGGCGCGACCTTCGGCTGCCACGAGAACTATTCGCTCGAACGCAAGGCGCCGCTGCATGAAAAGAACGTGATGTCGCTGCTGGCTTTCCTCACGTTGCGTGTGCTCTTCGCCGGCGCGGGGCGCGTCGGTTCCATCCGTCCGACTCGTTTCCGCGGCGAAGCAACGCAGCGCGAGGAGCCGGCGCCCTTCCAACTCAGCCAGCGCGCAGACTACATCCAGAACGATTTCTTCGAGTGGGTGCAGCACAATCGCGCCATCATCAACACGCGCGACGAGCCGTTGGCCGATCCCAGGCAATATCGGCGGCTGCACCTCATTCACGGCGACACCAATGTCCTCCCTGCCGCGATTTTCTTAAAAGTCGGCGCGACACGGCTCGTCCTGGATTTGCTGGACGCCGATGACATGCCGATGCTCGTTCTTGGCGACGCCGTGACCACACTGCGCCAGATTTCCCGGACGCTCACCCCTCCATGGTGCGTGAGCCTCTGTGATGGCAAGATGGCCGATGCGCTTGAATTGCTTGACCTCTACCGCCAGAAGGCCCGGAAACTGTTCCGTGGACGCGACACAGAAACCGACGCGCTGCTTGACTTGTGGGAGCGCGTCCACAGCGGGCTGGCAACAGATCAGTCTTCGCTGGTGGGAATCGTGGATTGGGTAAGCAAGGAGCATTTGTTGCGCGCCTTCTGCGAACGCGAGCGCATTACGTGGGGCAACCCCTGGCTGGAATCGCAGGACCTGGAGTATCATCAGGTTGATCCGGAGCGCGGCCTCGGTCTTGCCTTGGCCAACGGCGGTCCCTGGGCACCCCTTCAACTGCCCCAAGCCAGAATCGAACCGCCTTCCAATTCCCGCGCCCACGCGCGCAGTCGGCTGATGCGGGAAATCATGGGCAAGGAAACCAGTTACTTCCTGGACTGGGAAGCCGTCGAAGTGCCGAACCAGAAACGGACGCGTCTACTGGATCCGTTCCAGCCTTGAGCGGGCTAATCGCGCCGCTTACCGTCGCGCGCTGCCCCACCATCGCCATTGCCGCGAGGCGCACCACACTTCTTTCGCGCGTTTTCACAACGCTCATTTTCCATCGCCTCCAGCTTCTCCTTCTGGCTTTCGGTGAGATGACCGGCGATCTGCGCGTTCATTCGCTTGAACGTCTCGGACACCCGCTGCCACGATTCGCGATGGATGGACTGCATCGCCGCGCTGTTCTGATCGACAATGGGTTTTATTAGTCCGAACTGCTCCGGGCTCAGACTAAGCCTGGTCTGAAGCCGTTGGAGAAGTTTGTCTGACATTTCCTTTTGGCGGGCGGGATAAATGGCCTGTTGTTTGCCGGAGACATAGCCAAGGATGGTTCCGCAGGCTGCACCCGCGATGAAGATCGCCATGAGGTAGAAAATCGCCTGGCCTTTGGTCACGTTGCTCATGGCAGATAGTTCAGGTTGACGGGGGTGTTGATAATCACCACTTCGTCCGACGGCTGCTGATTGGACTCCCAGTAGTAAAATGCCAGTGCCGCCACCACCAGCGCGCAGGCAAACGCCAGCGCGCGCCGATACAAGGGCAGCGGGCTGAAAAACCCGTCCACAGCGGCGGCCCCGCTCCGCCACAACGCCAACACCCGGCGTTCAAGATCGAACGGCATTTCTCCCGGAATGTCCCGCGGCGACTGTGCGGCCGCCTTGAAGAGCCGTCGCAAATCGTGTTCGGGCTTGTTCATGATTTTCGTTCCTTCATCAGCGAGTCCATGTGCTTCCTCATCCGTTTACGGGCGCGGAACGCCCGAACCTTGATCATCGAAACATTCCACCCGGTTAACTGCCTGACTTCTTCGACGGAACGGCCCTCGACGTGAAGCAGGTTCACCAACAGGCGATCATTCGGCTTCAGACATTCCAGGAGCCTGTCCGTCAGATCCCTGGCCGAAAGGCTTTGCCCAGGCTCCAGATCATCTGATGTGGCGTCGAGTGTCTGGACGACGTGCTCTTCCTCTTCGGTCAGATCCGCCCACCGCAGTTCCGGTCGGATTTTTTCCGCCTGAAGCGCGTTGAGGCAGGTATTCACGGAGATGCGCGACACCCAGTGTTCCAGTGGCACCGTGCCGGAGAATTGTTCGAGCTTCGAAAACACTTTTACGAAAATTGTCTGAGTCAAATCATCTTCGCTGGTCCGCCTGGGCAGATGCCCCCGCACAATGCTCAGGACCAGCGGATAGAGGTGGTTCAGAAGCGCCCGGGCAGCGTCCTCGTCGCCCCGACGCACCCGCGCCACGCAGCCCGGAACATCCAGGACTTCGTGAGCCATACCTGCTTCTGCAACCAACACATTCATGTTTGATGACCGGCAGGCGCGCGAACCGGTTACAACGGGAACAGCGGTGCACGTCTGTGAGAACGCTCTATGCGGCCATGAAACCTGCTCAAGTGCAAGTCGAGAAGAGGCGCGTTCGTTGAGCCATTCAAACCTTAAAGAGTTGAAGCGTCGCAATAGGAGAACATGTAATGAGGTTCAACGCTTTAACGCTTCAACGATTCAATATGCCGCGATAGCCTTGGGGCCATGCAGAACCAATACTCCGTCGCAGCCCATTGGGCGGGTGATTTTGAAGAACGGTCCTTCCGCAATTGGGTCGAGAAGCTGCGCGGACAACTCAAGGTGCTGAGCGTTGATCTCGGCTTGGTGTTCATCAGTCCCCGCCTGTTTTCGGCGGTGCCAGCGATGCTCGAGGTGATTAGGGTGCATGGCCGGGTGCCGTTGCTCGCAGGCTGCTCCAGTGCCAGCCTGATCGCCGGCAGCGAGGAGGTCGAAGACGAAGCAGGACTGGTGCTGGGACTCTATTCGCTGCCCGGCGCGAAACTGGAAGCGGTGCGCTTCACGCAGGAACAGGTCGAGGAATCCAGCGGCCCGGCTTACTGGCATTTGGAAAATGGCATTGGCCCCGATCAAACCAACGGCTGGCTGTGCTTCGCAGACCCGTTTCGCCTCGATGCTGAAGCCTGGCTGCGCGGCTGGAACGAAGCTTACGCGCCGCTGCCGATTCTCGGCGGTCTGGCTAGCGGCCATCCGGCGGCTCAAGGCACCCAGGTCTATCTCAACAGCGAAGTGTTCGAGGAAGGCGGCGTGGCCGTCTCCATCGGCGGTGAAGTCGCGCTGGAAAGCGTCATCTCGCAAGGTTGTACGCCCATCGGCGAATCGTGGACCATCACGCGCGCTGAACGAAACTTGATCCACGAAATCGGCAACCGGCCTGCCTATGAAGTATTGGCGGAAACCTATAACAACCTTTCAGCGCAAGAGCAGAAACACGCACAGGGCAATCTGTTTGTTGGCCTGGTGATGAACGAATACCTCGATGAATTTCACCGCGGTGATTTCCTCATCCGCAATTTGCTGGGGGCCGACCCGAATTCCGGCACGATTGCCATCGGCGCGTATCCGCGCCCCGGCCAGACGATGCAATTTCAACGTCGGGCCGCTTCGACTGGCACAGACGACATCACGGTGCTGCTCGAACGCATGAAGAAACGGGTAGCCGGCAAAGTGATTTACGGAGGCTGCCTGTGCAGTTGTAATGGACGCGGTCGTCGTCTGTTCGGCCAGCCCAATCACGATGCCCAGCACGTCCAGCAACACCTCGGTCCACTCGGCCTGGCCGGCTTCTTTTGCAACGGAGAGATCGGTCCCGTTGGCGAGAAAAATTTCCTGCACGGCTACACGGCGTCGTTGGGACTGTTCGTGCGAAAATCTTGAGACCTTTTTTGGGAATCCGTCGTCGGCGGGTGGCGAGTCCAAACGAATTCTTGCCTTGCTGCTCGCGGTCTAGCAACATGCCCGAACGTACTGAAACCCGACTGTGACTGCTCCATTTCGAGGCGTTGTTCATTCCAATCCTTGTCTGGGTATCGTTATGCCTGTTTTCAACGAAGCGGCAACGATTGCCGAGGTCACTCAGCAAGTGCTGGTTCAGCCAACCGTGCAGGAACTCGTCGTCGTGGATGACGCTTCGACTGACGGTACTTGGGATGTGTTGCAAAAGGTGTTGCGGGAAAACCCGCGCGTCCGGCTGTTCCGACACGAACGAAACCGGGGGAAAGGAGCTGCGTTGCGCACCGGATTTGAGAAAGTTCAGGCTCCCATTGTGCTCATTCAAGATGCCGACCTCGAGTACGATCCGGCGGAATATCCTCGTCTGCTCAAGCCGATTCTGGATGGGAAAGCGGACGTGGTCTTTGGTTCTCGTTTCCTGGGAAGCGGCTCACACCGCGTGCTCTATTACTGGCATTCCCTGGGCAACAGGTTTCTAACCACGCTCTCCAACATGGCAACGAATCTGAACCTGACCGACATGGAAACGTGCTACAAGATGTTCCGGCGCGAAGTGCTTCAGCGCATCACGCTTAAAGAGGAACGCTTCGGGTTCGAGCCGGAAATCACCGCCAAGGTCAGTCGTCTGGGGGTGCGGATTTATGAAGTCTCCATCTCTTACTACGGGCGCACCTATGCCGAGGGGAAAAAAATCGGCTGGCGGGACGGGGCGCGCGCTTTGTGGTGCATCTTCAAATACAACTTTCTGCGTTAATCCCATGCCGGAACTGCCCAATTCCATCTCCACCACCGAGAACTTCGAATTCGATGCCTTGGAGCGGGCCAAAAATTACAGAGCCACTCTCATTCGTGAATTCACTCCGTGGCTCAGGGGCCGCGTGCTGGAGGTCGGTGCGGGCATTGGACAAATGACTGCCGCTATTGCGGAATTGCCAGGCATCGAAAAGCTCCTTGCCATCGAACCGGAGAAAAAGTTCTGCCAAACCTTCCGGACACTTCATCCAAAGCTGAATGTCCTTGAGGGTTGCCTGGAGACAGCACCCGTTGAGAACGACTGGGACGCAATCATCTGCATCAACGTGCTCGAGCATATTCGCGAAGACACGGCTGAATTGGCCCGCTTCCATCAGAAACTTGCTCCACGACGCGGATACGTTTGCCTGTTTGTTCCCGCCCGCCAGGAAATCTTTGCGCCGATTGACAAGGACTTTGGACACTTTCGCCGTTACAGCCAGGCAGCGCTCAGGCCGTTGTTGGAGCAAGCGGGCTTTCGCATCGTCCGGCTGCACTACTTCAATTTCATTGGCTACTTTGCGTGGTGGCTAAGTTTTCGCGTGTTGAAGAAACGGACATTTGATCCAGGTGCCGTGGAGACGTTTGATCGTTTCGTCTTTCCCTGGGCCAGTTCGCTGGAACGGAATCTGGTCCGGCCACCGTTCGGGCAAAGTCTCATCGCTGTCGCTCAAGCCGTCTGATGATTCCTCCTGCCTCTTCAGATAACCCAGGCAATCCAGGACAGGACAACGGATCGCAATTCCCTGGTCTGCCTTTACCTCTGTGACGGACATGAGCCGTTCCCTTTCGTTTTCCAAGCAGGCTCTATTTGCCGTTCTCTTTCTCGCCATCGCGGCCCTCTGTTCCTGGCCGCGTTTTGGTCAGCGGGAAAATGAGCACATGCCCGGCACTTCCGATTCAGACCTCTACGTGGACATGGCCCGCGTGTTCACGGGAGATGCCGAAGACTTCAACCGTATAGAAGTCGGGAGGGCACCGCACCATTACAATCGACCATTGTTTCCCTTCCTCGCTGGATATGTAGCAAAGTATTTCCTTCGAGGAAATCTACGGGCTGGGTTTAGCATTGTGAACATCATCGCGGCAACCGTCCTTGCGATGCTTTTCTTTCGCGTTGTTTGGAATCAGCGCCGTAATTGGTCTTTATACTGGGTTCCTCCCATCCTATTTCTCTCCGGCTTTCCTCAACTCAACTGGGGCTACCATCTTCTCACTGATACGCTCGGTTTGAGCACGGCATTCGCCGCAGCCTGCCTTGCTGCCCGCTTGGTGCGGGTGACAGGGGACAATTTATGGACATCGCATTTTCATCGCTCCATCGAATTGGCGGCGTTGTTTGTCACCTCTGCAGCGGCCTTTCTCACCCGCGAAACCGCGTGGATTGCCGTCGTCACAACAGGCTGGCTGATTTTCAGTCGCAGAGCGCAGTGGAAAACGCATTGGTTCGGCTTTGGACTGATCGTGCTCGCTTTGATTGCGGGCAAGGTGCCACACAGCATTTACGCCCATCTCTGGCAGGTATCCGGTGTGCCGTTGCGCTCCACCCTGGATGATTTGCTCGACCCTCGTCACATGCTGGATTTCGTTGTGAAGACTGGGGTTTGCTTCAACGTGAGCTGGGTGCTCGCGCTGCTGGCGATAATCAAGCGTAAAAGCGATCTCATGCCACCCCTCGTCGTTGGCTGGTCGATCGCCGCGATTCTGTACATGGGCGCTGGTTACGTCGTCAACAATCAGGCGAATATTGGTTATCCCTTGCGTATGTCCTACTCGCTGTTTCCCCTTATTTTCATCGGTGCCGGGGAATTCTTTGAGAGTTTCGCCGCCGACAGGAAAAGGCTGCTTCTGGCCATTGTCTTTTGCCTGGTTCATTTCGGGATCGGCCTGATGGGAGTATTTCTTGACCCTGGAAGACACGCTTTTCGCACCACGGAAGCATTGAAAGCATTGAAAGAGTTTTTCTTCTGACTTGGCCCCTTGCTCAATCCAAAGTGGCCCGGTAAGCTTTTAGCAACTGCTCCACCGAACGTTCCCAATTCAATTCCATCCGGATGCGCTCTTCACCCAGCCGCCCCATGCGCTCGCGGGCAGGAGCATCATCAAGCAACCGGTGGATGGCTTCGGCCAGTTTCTCCGCGGAGTTCTCGTCCACGTACACCGCCGCGGCGCCCGCCGACGCCCGGCCCTCTTTGGTGCCGAACAGCACCTGTGGCTTGCCAAACGCCATATATTCGAGCGTTTTGTTCATCGTGCAGTGATCGTTGTAGGCGTTGATGGGATCGCACGCCACGCCGAGGTCAATCGTCCGCAGCGCGGAAAAGAGATACTCGTTGCTCACTCGCCCCGGTAGATCGACAAATTCCTGCAAGCCCAGCCGGTCGCGCAACGCCACCAGGGCCGAGTGCTCCGGTCCAGTTCCCATCAGCAGGAATTGCGTGTCTCGCCGGCCCAACTTGTGAATCAAGTGCGCCGCCGCATTCACCAGGTAATCCACGCCATCCGCGTTGCCCATCACGCCGACGTAGCCGATGAGATGCTTTCGTCCTCTTCGCAGCGCGGGATCCTCTCTCGCCTGCGTCGTCGCGATCTTCGGCGCCGTCCTCACCTCGAAGATTTCCCACGGCGCCTTGCGGCCGCGATCGAGCGCGACCTGCATCACCGAGCGGTTCGTGACGAGCACGACGTCCGCGACCGCGTAGCTGAGCCGCTCAAACAAACGAACTGCCCAATAGAACGGGCCTCGCCCGTTGAACTTTGCCTCGAACATTTCCGGCCAGACGTCATGCACGTCATAAACGATTCTCGTTCCGAACAGCCATTTGAACGGCAGCGCTACCAGGAACAGGAGGTCCGGCGGATTGCACAGGTGAATGACCTGGAATCGGTGCCGCCACCACGCTTTCCATGCCAGCCGCGTTTCGCCCCAAAGAGCCGACGCGTACTCTCGCAAGAAACCGGAGAAGCCGCCAGCTTCCTCGCTGATCCAATGCCGGTAAACCTGGATGCCGTCCAGCACCTCGTCGGATTTGGTATATCCCCGCATTTGGGGACAGACCACGGTCACCTGGTAGCCAGCGTCGCGCAGCGCGCACGCCTCCTGCCACACGCGGCGATCCAGCGGCACGGGCAGGTTCTCGACGAGGATAAGGACGGAGGGCTTGGGCATTTACGATTTACGATTTACGATTTACGATTTTCACCTCCCGCGAGCGCAACAATGCGGTCAATCGTAAATCGTAAATCGCAAAGCTCTTCACCAACAAAACCCCTCGTACTTGCACGGCAATTCCCCCAACTCCGGCCAGCCATTCACGTCGAGCACCTGATGCTTCGTGGTCACAAACTTCTTCAATTCCTCCACCGGCGCGCACTTGTGGGCGGCGACAATCAATCCCTGTCCGCCGAGTGCCGTCTTCAGGTCGGGACACAACAAACTCGCAAGGTGGGGCATCTTTGTGTCGATCACACGCTTATTGCTCCCGACCAGTGCATCGAGGTTGAGTGCCGGCTCGTAGATGCGAATTTTGTAACCACGGCCCAGGAGCGTCTGTGCCACTTCGACCAACGCGCTCTCCCGCAGGTCGTCTGTGTGCGCCTTGAAGCTCAGGCCCAGGAGGCATACTTCGCTTTGGCCGGACTCGGTGATCAGACCCAACAGGCTTTGCAAGTGCCGTTCATTGCTCGGCAGCAGGTTCTCCAGCATCGGCAAACTCAGGCCGTTTACACGCGCGTGATTCGTCAGCGCCCGCACGTCCTTGGGCAGGCATGACCCACCGAACGGATTGCCCGGCTTCATGTAGTAGCGAGAAAGATTCAGCTTCGTGTCCTGGCAAACCAGGTCCATCACAGCGCGGGTATCGAGCCCCATTTGCCTGCCCACGCGCCCGATCTCATTGGCGAACGTAATCTTCGTCGCGTGAAAGGCGTTACAGGCGTACTTCACCATCTCGGCGGTTGGCCAGTTCACGACCGCCGCCTTTTCGCCGAACAGCGCCGTCATCAAGTCCGCCGGCGGCTTCGCGCCATCGCGTGTGCCGACCACTGCCAACGACGGGTTCTCGAAGTCCGCCACCGCCGTGCTCTCCCGGAGAAACTCCGGGTAATAAAACAATTGCAATAACCGCACTGCCATCAAGTCGGAGAGAAACTCCTGCGCCAGCGCCGCGGTGCTGCCCGGCAGCATGGTGCTGCGCAAGACGAGCGCGTGGCTCTTCATCTTCCTGCGCAGCGCACCAGCGATTTGCTGCACCACTCCGCGCACGAAGCCAAGGTCCAGCGCGCCGGTAACCTTCGACGGCGTACCGACGCACACGATTGACAGGTTGGTTTCGTTGATGGCCTCTTCGGCGCTCGTGGTAGCCGTCAACAAACCTTTGGCCCTGGCCGTCTTCAGCAACTCGTCCAGGCCCGGCTCGACGATGGGCGCGAGGCCGGCGTTGAAGGACTCGACTTTCTGCGGATGCACGTCCACACCCACGATCATGTGGCCCTGCCTGGCGAGGCAGCCCGCCGTCACTGCCCCCACATAGCCGAGGCCGAAGATGCTGATGTTCATGAGTGCGCGGAGGCTAAAAACGTGGTGGTGAAAACGCAAGGCTTCTCACCCTGTGGCCGCGCCAGCAGCTTAAGATAGGGCGCCCGGACAATCTTTCGGAACTCCGGCGAGACAATTCCTTCCAACGAACCGATAGCCGTCGGCGTAAGAAGGCGCTGATCTTCTTCCTTAACTGGTTCGACCAACTCGACCGACGCCCAGTGTTCATCGACTTCAATCGTCACGGCCACATCAGCACGGTGGATAGAAAACTTTCGCGCGCTGAGTTGTTTCACCCAACTGCCAGGTGCGAACTGCCAGCGTACAGAGAACGGGAGATTTTCCTCATGCTTTCCAAAACATGAATCCTCGATTCGCCACGCCAGACTGATCGGTGAATGCGAAACTGTCCGCCGCACCTGTACTCCGGTAAGGTTTAGCACGCCGGTCACTGAAGACTCATCACGCCTGACTATTGGAACACGATGATGGTGACTCCAAAGAAACGCCCCGACTCGCTCTGGCTTGCTTCCAGCCAATGGCCAAGGCCCGTTGTGCGCTTCGGCAGATGCAAGCCATGTCCGAAGCCGTTTGTCTGCGTAGTAGGCGCCGGTACCTGGATCGATGACGAGAGCCACCTCCTTCCACCAAATCGACACGTGCAAGGAATCCAAGTGGCCGTGCGCAGCAGTGGACAAGTATCCCAACGGGGATAAATCCCAACGCAGGTTCCAGAAACCCACGCGCGTCACACATTGGCCCGTTTCGTGAAAATGGAACCAATCCTCAACAGGATTAGCAGCTATCCCCTTCGTCGAATGGTATCGTGCCTGCGCCCGCCGAACTCCGCGGATGTTTTCCTCAACGACTGAACCACCCAAGCGCCGCCTAAATGCACCACGAATCGCGCTTAACCAATAGTCGATAGCCACGCTCTTTTCAGGAAGCCCGACCATCCAATTCCACCATTCCGCAGTCGCGTGCCTGTCGTTGCAAAAAAAAGGCGTCACAAAAGCACTGTCCGAATCTCCATAAGGCCATGATTCGATGCCGTGTTGAACCTTCACAAAGAAATCACCGGCTTGGAGCCATCGTAGGTAAGCCTCGGGCGCAACAGTTCGCTCGCTCGCAGATAACGCGTGCATTGCCTGCCAGCAAAACTCCCACGAGAACAAATGATAGTTCAGGGCCTGTTCCTTGTTGCCGCCGTCCTCGGCGAATTGCGCCAGCACTTCATGCTCCCATCGCGCCTGCAACTCTTCAAGCGGCGCGCCCCATTGCGCCAGCGCCGGCCAGCGCACGGTCGCCAGGATCAGACCTGCCAGTTCACCAATCAGATGATTGTTCGCCGACGAACCGAACGACTTGTGGCGCCACGTATACCAGACATGCGGCGGAAGAATCTCGCGTCGCAGCTTCTCCAACCGCGCTTGGGAGACCATCTCTCCGAGTAGCGCATCGAGCCATGTGAACTGCACCAGCCGCATCCCGACCTCCAGCGCACTCGTCCAGTTCCAGCCGCGATACGGCGGGTTGTGCCTCATCCAATCCTCCAGCCACTCGACGCACTTCTCCCCTGCCCTGCCGTCGCCGAGCACGTAGGCCGCCATTGCCAGCCGCACGAGATGATGCCAGCGGCTTAGTTCCCAGATGAGTTTGATATCCGCGCCGCAAGGCAACTCACGGTAGTTCAATTTGAATGCCGACTTATCCGTCGCGAGATTCTTGCCGGCGAGATAGTCCTTGTGCCATCGCGGCGGGTCATCGACCTGAAGTTCGAGATGCCCAAAAGCCTTCCAGCGTCCCGCGAGGATATTGTCAGCGTCACGGCGGAGCGCCTCGCGCAACACCTGAGGTGCAACTTCCGCCCTGGGCAGCATGGGAAACGCATTGGAGCAATCCAATTTCACGCCGGACGGATCCCATCGTCGCCGCGCATCAGAGATCTGCCGTACTTTTTTTCGCAGATGCAGGGCCACTTCGCCCGGACTCATCGCCCGCAGCCGGTGCCAATACCAGCTAAGGTCGGCCATGTTCCACCTCGCCCGCCGGACGGATTTCGGGATGCCGGATGTGCCCGCCCAGATTCGCGGTGCGGACCATCAAGGCGAACGTCGCCAGTGCCAGGACTGCGAGCAGGCCGAGCGACCAGGCGGGCGTCGGCCTGCCCCCGCGTGAAAGAAACAACGCCATCGCGGCGGCGATCCCCATGAAGAACACTCCGGTAGCAGCCCGATCCGCCGACTCTTCGTGCTGTTCAATCCGCGCCTTGTCCAAGCCGGGCATCGCGGCAACTTTTTCAGCAGCGAAGTCACCTGTGAACTTAATCGCAATGGAAGCCGCCGCCAGCCCAGCGAACAGCCACAGGCAAAACCGCAGCGTCACCGTCTGTCGCCGCGCCCAACTCCACAACAGGAAGCCAAGCAGAAACGGCACGCCAAGGACGGGAATATGATTCAGCGCCAGATGAAGATGCACCCAGTCCATGACTAACCACATTCGTGTGAATTCGCGTCCATTCGTGGTCAACCTGCCTCAACGCTCCGCCCAGCCTGAATCGACTCCAGCACCGCGAACGTCAGCACCATGCTTTGCCTCGATTGTTCGTAAGGCAGCGGATGCTCCGCTTCGCCGCGCAGGAACGCCAGCCACGCCTCCATCTGTTCGGAGTGGCCCTTGCCGTCGAACTTCTCCCGGATCGGCTTGCGATTCCGGTAGGCGATCAATTCCTGGAAGTTAATCGTCTCCACCACCAGTCCGGCGGCGTACACCGTGCATTGTTCCTTTGGCCAACTCGAATCAGCTTCGCCGTTGTAGATGAGTTGGCCGCACGAGCCGTCCGCAAACTCGACCTGCGCCGTCACGCTGTCCGGGAACGGCAGTCTTCCCCGGGCCGGCCAGGCTGTTTGAGCGAGCACGCGCACGGGTTTCGAGTCGAACAGGAAACACAGGTAATCGAGGAAGTGACACGCTTCGCCAAGCACCCGCCCGCCGCTTTCCGCATAGTTCGCGGACCAATGGGCCGGGTCGAGCTTGCCCGGTACGACGCGGTAGCTGGCGGTCTTCGGGCCGGGCGCCGCGCGCAGCAGCCGTTTCAACTCCACGCTGGCGGGGGCGAAGCGGCGATTGAAACCCACTTGCACCGAGCCGGCGCTCTTCGCAAGCGCCGCGTCGATGTCGGCCAATTCTTCGCGAGAGAGGCATAGAGGCTTTTCAACAAAAACGTGGCGACCGGTCTTGAGCGCCTGCACGACGAGCGGCGCGTGCAGGTGATGACGCGTGGCAATAAGAGCCGCCGCTGGAACACCGGTTTCCAGGCCCGTTCGCGCCGAATCGGAGTTCGCTGTTCCGAACACCGCGTTCGCATCCGTGGCCGCATCGATGAAACCAAACTTGCCTTTGACGTGATTTGCGGAGAGCGCGGTGTTGTTGACGACCGTGCCGAAAGGAATCTTCCCGTGCAGATGCGGCAGCAGCATCGTGCGCGCGAAGTTACCGGCGCCGATGACGTCGAGACGCGAGATGGGCTTTGTCAAACGCGGAATGCGGAACGCGGAATGTGGAACGGCCGACGTCGGGCGCATGGAAGTCAATTCCGCGTTCCGCGTTCCGTGTTCCGCGTTTGCCTCGTACTCCAATATCACCCCCGCTTCCTTCGCCGCACCCTCGCCGAGCAGATCGCGATAAGCGTCCAGGCACTGCGTGAATGGCACGCGGCGCGTCGTAATGGCCGCGAGGTTGAGCGCGCCGGTTTTCATCAAGTGCAGACAGGCATCGAAGTTCCTTTGCTCCGTCCAGCGCACATAACCGATCGGGTAGTCAGCTCCTCCCCATTCGTAAGCCGGGTCGTAGCGGCCCGGCCCATAACTGCGCGAAAAGCGCACGTCGATTTCCTTGGCGTAAGCGTGTTCCCAGAGCAAATCGACGCGCGTTTTGCCAACCACCACGATGCGTCCACGGTCGCGCACCGCGGCCATCGCTTGCTCCGCCGGGGCGTTGTCTTGCGTTGCCGTGGCCAGCACCGCCGCATCGACCCCATAACCTTCCGTCCAGGCGCGGATCTCGTCAGGGAAATTCTGTCCGGGCCGAAGAAACTTCTCAGCGCCCATCGCTTCCGAGAATGATTGGCGCGCCGGCGACAGATCCACGGCCATAACACGGACTCCGTTCGCGCGCAGCAAGGCGGTAACGATCAGGCCAACCAATCCCTGCCCCATCACCAACACCCGTTCGCCCAGCGCCGGCGCCAATTGACGGACGGTTTGCAACGCAATGGAAACGATCGTCGTGTAAGCGGCCTGCCAGTTCTCCACTCCGTCGGGCACTTTGGCCACAAGCATGTCCGGCACCGCGACGTATTCCGCATGAAAAGCGCACTCCGCACCGCCGCAAGCTACGCGCTCGCCGGCGCGCAGGCGTGTGTTCAGCGGATCGACCGCCTCGACAATGCCCGCGGCGCTGTAGCCGAGCGGCTCGGGCGTTTGCAGGCGGTTGCGGACTTTTTCCAACGCGGCTTTCCAGCCCAGGGTACGCGCGGTATCGAGAACTTTGCGAACGTGGTCCGGGCGAGCCCGTGCCTTTTGGAGCAGGCTCATCCTCGCCTGCTCGACCTTCATCTTCTCGGTGCCGACGCTGATAACGGAATGAGTGACGCGGACCAGCACGCCGCCAGGCGTTGGCGTGGGGCGGGGCACCTCCTGCAATTCGAGCCGTCCGTCCTGATATTGTGCAATTTGTTTCACGAGTGAGCCGAAGGTTTTACATGAACCGCAAGTTGAGTGGAATCGATTTGGATAATTTCGTCGCCGGGCAGCAGCGACAGCACGGCACGGGTGACATCGTTATAGTCGCCATAGTTCGCGAAATCGTGCCAGATGATCCAACCGCCCGGCCGCGCCATCTTGAGGGCGTGGCGCGTGTCACTCACGGCCGCGGAATAGTGATGAGCGCCATCGACGAATACGATGTCCATCTGACCGAAATAGGGCGAGAAATCGAATGCCGTCGAGTCGCCGAACAATTGCTGGATTTTTTCCGACCCGGTCTTGCCCCGATAATCGACACCAGTATCGCTTTGCGCGATGATGTTCGCGTCATCAACATTGGTGAGTTTTTTGAAATCCGCGCGGTCGGAAGGTGGCAGGTCGAGTGTGTGAACGATGCATTCGGGCGGAGAATTCAGGGCGAAATTCAGCGCGGTGCGTCCGCGAAAGGTGCCAATCTCGAAAATGCGGCGGGAGCGCACCTGACTGGTGATGACCGCCAGGCAGGCCAGTTCATCGATTGGATTGTTGATGCCTCCGCCTCGCATATGCTCCAGCACGACCCGCGCGCCGGCCATGTGAGGAAACAGTTCGTCGAGCGACTGGCTGCGCCAGCGGTCGCGCTTGGCCAGGCTCATGTAGGTGCGAAAAACCTTTCCGGAGAAGGCGCGCGCGTTGGGACGATTGCGAAACCAGAGTTTCAGGGTCAGAAGATTGAACGTCTCGCAGAATCCCCACGCTACTCGCAATCGCCTGTTTTTGATGAGCAACATCGTTTCGCGGGGCAGGTTATGGGGCAGGCAGACGGCTGACCAGCCAACGATGTTTGCCGCGCGCGGTTTTTTCGACCCCGGCCACCTGCTTCAATTCCAGATGAAAATCGTCACCCAGCTTGCGACGGATGCCATCCTCGATCTGGGTCAGTCGCACAGGGTCGAACTTCGGTCCCGGAACGTAGCGGAACTGCGCCTGACCTCGCTCCTCCTGGTGGAATTGAACCGCGTAGAGGTTGTCGAAGATTCCGTCATGCATATTGAAAGCCGTCAGCGAAATCTGCCGTCCGTTGGCACTGACCAGGAACTCCTGTTCGCGTCCATCCAGTGCCGAGGCCGCCGCCCAAGGGAATTCCAGTTCGCCATCGATGCGTGGATCGGCCAGACGCACGTAATCACCGGTGCGGTAACGGATCAAAGGCATGACCATGTTGTGGAAGCTGGTGCCGATAACTTCGCGTAAACCATCCTCATTCGGCGGTCCGAACTCCACGAACCCGTAAGTGGGCCAGAAGTAAAACAACTCCGACTTGCGCCCTTCGCCGGCCAGGACGACGCGTTCGCTATGGCCATACCAACGGTAAACGCGGCAGTTGAAGACGCGCTCGAGCAAGCGCTTTTGCGGGATGGTGAGCCGCTCGGAACCGGCGAGCAGCCCGCGCAACGGCACGCGCCACACCTGCCCGGCGCGCTCCAGGAACTCGGCCAATTGCAGCGCCGCGCTGGGGTAGGCATGGATCAGGTCGGGTTTGAACCGCTCGATGGCCTCGAGATATTCGGGCAGACGCTCAGCCGTGAGGTGATAGGAGGAAAGCATGAGCCAGTCGCGCGTGGCGTCGTAACTCGAGATGCCGCCGCCGGCCTGGCTACTGGTGACGTGACCGCGAATGACCGCCAGCCGCGCCCCATCAAAGTAGCCGCCGCGTTTCCATTGCGCTTCGAGGAAGGCCTGCTCCTTTGGCCGGCTGACGCCCTTTTGCAGATAGAAACCAACCGGCACCCCGGTCGAGCCGCCGGTGGTCATGTAGAGCCGCTGTTTTTTCGGGATCGCCGTCGAGATCATCGCGTCGCGGTGTTCGAGCAAATCCTGCTTGGTCAACAACGGACAATCCCGCAGATGGTCCGTGGTTTTCACGAACTCAGGACGAAAGCCCGCTTTGGCGAACCGTTGTTGGTAAAAGGGACAGTAGTTGCCCGCTTGAATGAGGGTCTGGCGAAGCTCCTTGATCTGATATTCCTGAATCCGCTCGACCGGCCAGTGCTCGACCGCATCCGTTAACTCGCGGAATTGGGCATAACGGGCGCCGAGCCGAAAGGCCGTCGGGACCTGACGGTAGGTCCAGCCGATGGCCCGCTTCAGTCCATGCGGCAGCCGCTGGTAAACCGACAGCAATGGGTAAAGTTCATCTTCGAGATTCATGCTGTCAGCGCCCGGCGCTGATTCTCAATTGCGCCTGTCCAGCCAAAGTGCGGTTTGAATTGGAAGGTTTCCTCAATGGTGTCGAACCGCCCCCTCCACGACGGTTTGTTGGAAACGACTTCCACGTCGCCCGGTTGAAACGGCGCAAAGTTCAACTCGCGTATGGCAAAAGCGTTCGTCAACAGGCGCAGCTTTCGCCAATCGAAACCCATCAGCGTCGCAGCCACGCAATCCACCGCCAGCGGATGCGTGCCAGCGAGAATCACGCCGCACGGTTTGGCGTCCGGCGCCATCGGGCCGTTGCCCTCGCCGCCGATGATGCCATCGACGACGGTTAGATAACGAACAGGCTTCGTTCGCCGCGCTCCCGTGCCGTCGAAGAAGAAGAGGCATTTGTTCAGATCGAGCACCATGCGCCAGCAAGTGTCGTTGCCGTGCCAATTGCCGGACCGCACGACCTTCTGGGTGTGCCCGAAGATGAGCCGCCCCGCCTTCTTCACCGGCACAAACAGCCGCGAAAGCGTCGGGCTGTCCTTTACCACGCGCTTGGCCGCGCCCATCCAGGAGTGTTCCAGCCGCGCCCTGGTGGTGGAGGCGGGAAACTGATCGCCGCCTTGATCCGGCGTGCCTTCCGTGTGATGCGGCAGCCAGTTCTTGTTCGCGTTGATGCCAACGAGGTTTTTCAGGGCACAGGTCACGCCCACTTTTTTGTGTGTTTTGAGCTTCGGCAGGTTGATGAACACATCCGCGTCCATCGGCGTGCGGCAGAGCAAATACTCGTGCCGCGATCCAGTGTGTTTTTCATTTGTTTCGGCCATGTCGTAACTGGCGCCATAAAGCTGGCCGCAACCGTGATACCCAACAAACTCGCTCGCAGCATCCAGTCGCACGTGCGTGCTGCCCAGTGGATCAGCGGGCAGCGTGGTTTTGGAAACGGTGACTCCATCAATCGCGTGCCACTCTTCAGGCCGCAAATCCAGCAGAATGATCTCCACGCCGGGAAAGTCGCGCCGGCACCGTTCTGCCAGTTCATCCAGTCCGCAATATGCGCGCAGCCGGGCGAAGGACGAATCGGTCTGCGGCGCGTCGCAAATGGCAATCGCACCCCGGCCCTGCAACTGCGGCGCCACCCAGCGCACGACCGCTTCGATGACGACGGGATGCGTGACAACATGCTCCCAGGCATTCGGTCCCGGACGACGTTCGTCGTGTTCCTTCACCCAGTTCGGTTTGAGCACCACCCGGTCACCGGGTACGATAAAGTCGTCCGGCAGTCGCAACGCCGCGAGCGCTTCGTCGATCTGGCGGGCGAGCGCCACGGTGTCGGCATACGTAGCTGGCCCCACGAACGCCGCCACGCGCGGGTTGCCGAAGTGCTCATTGCGATCGCTTATCTTCACTTGTTGGACATGAATTCGCGGATGCCCTCGATTAGCCGCCGAGCGGCTCGGGTGTGTGAAGGCGGTTGCGAACTTTTTCCACCGCGGCTTTCCAGCCCAGGGTGCGCGCGGTATCGAGAACTTTGCGAACGTGATCCGGACGGGACCGTGCTTTCTGGGGCAGGCTCATCCTGGCCTGGTCGAACTTCATCTTCTCGGTGCCGACGCTGATGCCGGAGTGGGTTAACGCGCACCACCACGCCGCCGGGTGGTGGCACTTCCTTGATTTCCAATCGACCATCCCGATATTGCGCAAGTTGTTTCACAATAAGGTCCGATTACTTGAACGAATCGGCCGGAACAGTGGCAAGCTTGAAACTGGCGCCATGCGCGCAAACAGAAGATAGAACACAGCCCTTTGACCGATCCCCCGCGTTTAAGTTCAGCCGCTTGTGGTAACCTGCAGTAATTCAACCCTTGGATGAGTACTTTTTCGCGATCGCCGCCATGAAATCAGTTAGATCGAGGACCATGCTGCGGATGTCTTCGATTTGAATGTCTTCATCCTTCATAAAGACTCCGCCGAGTCTGGCGCCACCCGAGGTGCCGCTCCGGCGGGCTTCAAACGTAAATACCGGTTTGTCACCCTCAGTCATTCTGCCCTGGACGCGCAATATCGGCTGCCCCCCGCCGTACAATCCCACAAAATACCGCGCCGCGCCGCCCCCCTTGGTAAATTCAGTGATCGTGTTTTCCAGCTTCAGCGCTTTTGCGCCCGGCTTGATGTCAGACTCTCTGGTGACAACATTCGCGAAGATTTTCCGCTCGTTGAGTTTCATCTGCAGTTCCGAAACCAGCCGTTCCTTGGCGAGATTATGCACCATGGTGTCCTCCGGTTTGTCCGGAAATTTGGCCGTCGAAAGCGTTGGCGCGATGTAAAGCGTGTCATAGCCGTTGAAGTCAAACCCATCGGCCAGCCAGCACTTGCCTTTTTCCATGTGCGGATTGTTGTAGCGCCTGCCGCCATCCGCCGCTGTAGATTTGCCGATGTCTATGGTCCTGCCGTCCGTTGCCTTGAACTTGTTTGGCGACGCAGCGGGGGCACCCGTGGTTTTGTCACTGGTGGAGGCGCAGCCGGCAAACAGGCAGATAACAATAGCGATCAAGAGGGAAACTAGCGTCTTCTGGGCGAGGCGGATGGTTTTCATGGGTTTTCCTTTGGTGTGTTTCACGCGGCGCTTGTAGGACAAGCCTCGGAATCTGGCCAGAGAAATCTCGCGCGGGGGCAAACGCCGGACCGGGGCAACCCTATTCTCCCGCAAAAAACTCTTCGATGCCCCTGGCCAGTCGCGCGTTTTCGGCCGGCAGGTTCGTGCCTACGCGGATGAACTTGTCGCCCAACCCCAGCTTCCGGCTGCAATCGCGTACGTACAACCCATGCTTCGAGAGCAGGTGATCCCGGAGTTGAACCGAGTTGAACCGGGAATCGAGAATTTTGAAGAGAATAAAATTCGACCAGGTCTCAAACACCTTAATCTGCGGCATCGCCGCCAGCCGTTTTGCGAGCGACTGCGTCTCCTCGATGCACTGCACGCGCGCCTTCTCGTAGCCGGCCTGGTGTTTGAGGCAGAGCCGGAAGAATTTCTCCGCCAGCGGATTGATGTTCCAGATGGGAAGGAAGCGCCGGATTTCGCCGAGCACCGGCTGGTTGGCCGTGGCCACCAGGCCGAGCCGCAGCCCGCAGACGCCGAAATCCTTACCCAGGCTGCGCACAATAATCAGGTTCGGAAACTGCGCCAGGTGCGCGCGAAGAGTAGGGATGTTCTCGCGCGCAACACTGGTGAACTCGATGAACGATTCGTCGATGACCACGGCCTTGAGCTGGCTGCATTGTGTGAGCAGCGCCAGCAAATCCTCGGCGGATGTCTTGCGGCCGGTCGGGCTGTTTGGATTCGGCAGGACGAGCGCGTCAATGTTGTGGGCTTCGATCTCGCGCAGCAGGCGTTCGAGGTTCACCTGGAAGTCCTCCGTCTCGGTGAGATGGAACAGGTGAAGATGCTTGTTGAAGTCACGGATGACGTTTTCGTACTCCATGTAGGAGGGATACGGCATCAACCACCGCTGGCCGAGCCGGGCGGCGACGAGGTGGATCAGTTCCGACGCGCCGTTTCCCACCAGGATGTGCTGCGGATCAAAGCCGGTCAGCGCGCCCGCCAGTTCGCACTGTTCGGTCTGCATCGACGGATAATTGCGGACGATCTCCTCCATGTTCTGGGCAAGTTGGGCGATGATTTCCGGCGTGGGAAAGAACTTGTTGGAGAGGTAGCAGAAGTCCACGACCCTTTTGCCGCCGGCGGCCTCGGCCACCTGGAAAACGGACGGACTGTGCTGGCGTTCTTCGGATTTGAAAACGTTCAGAGACATAGGCTGCTTCATACAAATCAGCGCGCCGACAGTGCGGGTACATTCGTGCCGGCGGGCGCTGCGCCGGGCTTGATCAGACGCTTGAACGTCGGGGTCTTTCCGTCGGAACTGGTAAGAAATTGGTCGGTCACCTCGATTTCGAGCGCCAGGTCCGGACCAAGGCGCTTGCGCACTTCCTCGCGCAGCGCGAAGACGAGGGCCTCGACTTTCGGCGTGCCAGGCCGAAGGGAGACTTTCATCGTCACCGCGCTCGCGCTCATTTGCACGAACTGGAATCGCAGGATGTCGGTATACGTCTGCAGCAGCGAGTAGAAATTCAGCGAAGGCAATCGCGCGCCGTCGGGTGTGACAAGGCACTCGTCTTTGCGTCCACGCATGGCGCGGACCCTTGGATAAAGGCCGGCGGAGTCCAAGCCGCCAGCCAGGCTGGCGATGTCCTCCGTTTCGTAGCGGATGAACGGCATCACCGGATTGTGCAGGCTGGTGGCGATCAGCCGGCGCTCGTCCGCGGGCAGGCCAGGCGCTTCAGCAAATTCCGGGTAGCCGTATTCCCAGTCCACCTCCATCCCATCGTGATCAACGCGCTCGGTGATGACGACCGCCGGCTCGGTCATGCCGTACCAGTCGTAGAGCTTTTTGCCAAACGTGCGTTCGATGTTCGCGCGCTCGAACTCGGACAGCGTCTCCGAGGCGGTGAACACGCCGCGCACGAAATCGAATTTCTCCCGGTGCGGATAAGCGAACTCCGCCAGCACGTTGAGGGAAGAGACATAGCCGCGGAGGTGCTGTGGACGGAAGCGCAGCAGTTGCCCGATGTATTGTTCCGCGTTTGAAGGCTTGAGGTGGTAGGCCGACATGTAGAGGGTGTTCTGCCACCAACTGAATTTCCAGAGCGGATCGCCCGGCGTGTCCGGCACGTAACTGCGAACGGCCGCGAACGGCGAGCGAAACGTGTACCCAGCCTTGGCCCAGTGGCGGAACATGCAGGCATAGTCCAGCGCTACATAGTTTTCGTTGAGCCGCATGGCCATCGGCTGACCGGTAGTGCCGCTGGTGTGAGCCTCTACACTGCCGCGCAGGAACCGCCGGTCGATCATCTGCTCCTGGTTCGCCCGCACGTCATCCTTGGTCAGTAACGGCAGCCGGACAAGATCGGCGGTGGAGTTGAAATGGCGGTGCGGGTCGAAGCCCGCCTGACGGAACCGCTCGCGATAAAACGGGACGCCTTCGGCAGCCAGCACCAGCGTCCGTTTCAGCCTGTCGAGAATCCAGGCGCGGCGTTGCTCGAGCGGCCAGCGTTGCGTCCGGGGGAGGAGCCGCCGATGCAACCAGTAACCATGCAGCCGGGCGAGCGGGCGAATCTGTTTCTTATGCATGACGGTACACTTCGCGGAGCGGCTTGCGGCCCACGCCGAACTTCAGGTTGCGGTACCGCCGGTAACATTGTTTGGCCGCCGGCACGAGTAACTTCGGCAGGCCGACATACTTCTTAACCCGGTAATAAGCTGGGGCATACCGACGCTCGCCATCGCCTTCGCGCTGCGGCTTGCCGAGAATCTGGAACGGCGCGCGCCGCTCGAACATGCGCTGGACACTCGCGCGCAGATCACCATCGAAGGCGATGATATTCATCGCCTCACCGAGATCGCTCTCGTAATGCGCGTCGCTGCCACCGAACGGGCCCAGCGTCGTCGCGGTGAGCAACGCCGCCGCTTTCTGATTTTCAGCGAAGGAACACTTGCCGCTGAACAATTCAAACCCTGCCGTGCGCCCTTCAAAAAACTTCAGTGGCGCCAGGCCGTTGCGGAGCAAACCATCCTTCCGCCGGAACGGATGCGGAATGAGGCACAGCCCGCCCTGCCCTTCAATCTCGCGGATGGCGGCCGCGAGATCCCGCGACTCGATGTGCCGTTGAAGAAACAATCCGATGAGATGGCTGCCGTCCTCCAGCGTGCGCTCCTCGCCCGCGATGATTCGAAGTGGCGAGCCGTGGGCAGTCACTCGCCGCTGAAACTCCAGCACTCCTTCGATGGTGTCGTGGTCCGTGATCGCCAGCGCATCCAGTCCCACCATCCTTGCCGTTCGGAGCAATGAGTCGAACTTCATCAGACCGTCCATCGAGTAAACGGTATGACAATGCAGTTCAACATTGAGATCGTACTGATTCACAAAATTTGGCTGGCCGCGGGCATCACCTGATCTTTCCGGGCTTCCAGCCGCATAGTCTTACCAGCGATAGACAGTCAGGTATCCGGCTTGTTCAAGCGGTGGCGGCTCAAGAGAAGGGCGTTCGTGCAAACGGGTGCCCGGAGTTGGCGTGACGACATTCATGTCCGGGCAGAGATAACCCACGGCGAACCGTTGGGCAATCCGTGACTCAGACCATGCAATGAAACGCCGCTGCAAACCTGCTCAATCGGTTAATTGGCTTGTCTCTGCGCTGGAAGTTCCTAAAGCTCCGCGCTGTTTATGTCCTCAAGACGTTACAAGTCCTGCGACGGTCAATCGCAAAGCGGGGTGGTTCTGCCGCCTCCTCCGGGCCGGTTTCCTCTGGCCTCATGAAAGTCGCTCTGTCGCTGCTTTGCGAAAATCCACTGCGCAAGACCGGCTTGACGACGACCTACCACGAGTTCGTTGCTCGTTCGCTCAAACTCTTTCCCGAGCTGTCGTGGGTGGTATTCGTCGGGCCAAACCAGGAGTGGCGCGTCGATGACCCGCGCGTCAAAGTGGTGCGCGATTTTCCAGCCAACGACCGGATCAGCCGACGCCTGTTCGCTGATCACTTCCGCGTGCCGGCTGTCGCGCGCGCGCTGGGGGCGAATGTGATGGTCTCGACCGGCTTCGTTCCAATCCGAAAGTGCCTGCCCACCGTGATGCACGTCTTTTCGCTGCAACACCTCGACAAGAGCAACCGCATCGGGATGGGCCGGGAGATGTACCGGCGGTTCGTCACTCGATTCAGTTGGCCCAAAGCCGACCTGATCATCACCAACTCGCAGTTCGCTGTATCCCAAATTCTCGGCGCCTTTCCCGAATTCCGCTCCAAACTGGTGCAGGCTTATGAAGGCTTGCAGCACGAACAGTTCAACCCAAAACCTCTCGCCGGGGAAACGGGGAAGCTCAAAAACGAAACTGGAGTGGAGCCGGGATGCTTTCTATGGCTGTCGAATTTTTACTCCTACAAGCAGGCGGACAAGCTGATCGCCGGCTACGCCTTGCTCGAGCCGGAATTGCGCCGCCGTCATCCGCTTGTCATGGTCGGTGGCGAGTGGCTCAATTATCAAGCCGCCGCCAGGGAACAAGTGCGGATCCTTGGCCTTTCCGACGACGTGAGGTTCCTGGGCTGGGTTGGCGATGGCTTGCTTGCGCCGCTCTATCGCGCCGCGCTTGCTCATGTGATGCCCAGCCGCGAAGAAACGTTTGGCCGCACCGTGATTGAATCCATGGCCTGCGGCACGCCTTGCATCTTGAATGACATTCCCATCATGCGGGAAGTGAGCGCGGGTCATGCGCTCATCGTGGATTTCAAGGATCCTTTGCGCGTGGCTGAGGCTTTGCGGCAAATGGCGCAGGACGAACCGTTGCGCGCCCGCTTGCGCGAAGAAGGACTGGAGCGCGCGCAGTGTTTCACTTTCGAGAAGTTTACAACGGAGCGCGTCGTTGCTATACAACGGCTCGTTTCCAGCAAAACCTGGACATGGTAAAAGCATTCATCACCGGCGCGGCTGGTTTTATTGGCAGCAGTCTGGCGGACGTGTTGCTGGCTCGGGGCTTGTCAGTCGTGGGCTGGGACAATTTTTCGACTGGCCAGGAGAAATTTCTCACTGCCGCGGTAAAGCATCCGAACTTCTGGCTCGCCCGGGGTGACAATCTCGATCTGGAGGCCCTGACCAGGGCGATGAACGGGTGCGATACGGTCTTTCATCTGGCCGCCAATGCCGATGTGCGGTTCGGCCTCCAGCACCCGAAGAAAGATTTGGATCAAAACATCATCGCCACCTTCAACGTCCTTGAAGCGATGCGGGCCAACCACATCAAGACCATTGCGTTCGCTTCCACGGGTTCCGTGTATGGCGAGGCCGCGATCATCCCCACGCCAGAGGACCATCCTTTTCCAATTCAGACCTCGCTCTACGCTGCATCGAAGCTTGCCGGAGAAGGCCTCATCCACGCTTATTGCGAAGGCTACGGCTTCGAGGGTTACGTCTTTCGCTTCGTCTCCATCCTCGGCGAACGTTACACGCATGGGCACATTTTCGATTTTTACAAGCAACTGCTCGATCATCCGGATTGCCTGAAAGTGTTGGGCGATGGCACTCAAAGAAAATCCTACCTTTACATTCAGGATTGCCTCTCAGCCATGCTCCATGTCCTTGATGCCGGTCTGGCGAAACGGGCGAAGCATCGAGTCGAAGTCTTTAACCTGGGGACGGACGAGTACGTGCGAGTGAACGACTCCATCCGGTTTATCTCTGCGCATCTCGGTCTCCAGCCGCGCCTCGAATATTCCGGCGGCGAGCGTGGCTGGATTGGGGATAACCCGTTTATCTTTCTCGACACCAAAAAAGTCTGCGCCACGGGCTGGAAGCCCGCGCTCACCATCGAGCAAGGCATCATCCGCACGCTCTCCTGGCTGCAACAAAACCAGTGGGTGCTCAAACAACGCGGTACACACTGACGCGCCGAGTGCCCCATGTCCAAAGTCACCAAAGGTCTGGCGTGGGTGCGAGACGTGGCCCGTGCGTTGGTGCTGGATCGCTTCCACCCGGAACGCAAAAGAGGCTCTCAACTCGCCAGCACAGTCTGCCGCGCTCTGAGTTTTCACGCACGGTCCAAGATCCGACAGATGGACTTGCGTGATTTGCTTCCAAAACTCTCCGACCGCACGGTCGAACAGGTCCTGTTACCGGGTCCTTCTGCTGATCTCGGCGATGTCGGCAGCCAGACCGGTTATCACGTTCTCGGCTCTGTCGTGCAAGCACTGCAACCACAAATCATTCTCGAAACCGGCACCTACCTCGGCGTTAGCGCCTTGGCGATGGCTTTGAACGCGCCACCCGTCTGCCGAATCTTCACCGTGGACCTTCCTGATGAAGCGTCCGCTGGCGACATTCCCGAGCTGAATGCCATCGACCAAACCCACATCACCAAAAGCCGCCATCGTGTCGGTGAGGCGTTCCTCCGTAGCGCCATGCGCACGCGCATCACGCAAATCCGCGCGGATTCCATGAGCTTCCGGGCCGAGGAACAGATGCAGAACGTGGACTTTGTTTACGTGGACGGCGGGCATAGCTTGCCAGTCGTGGCCAAGGACACGGAAAACGCCTTCCGGGTCTTGGCGCCCGGCGGCACGATTGTCTGGGACGATTACTTTCATCTTTACCCGGATGTGGTCGTGTTCCTGGATAAGCTGGCGGACCGATATCCGTTGCACGGCATCCAGGGAACCAACTTCGTCATCTATAGCCGGCGATGGCATAAGTCGTCTCACTGACGTTGCGTTATGAAAATTCTCATCACCGGCAGCGGTTCGGGCATTGGCAACTTTCTCGCCCGGCATTTCGGTGCGGCGGGTCACGACATTTGGGGATTGGGCCGTTCGTCCCAGGAGGAATTTCAGCGCGAGTGCGAGGCCAAAAGAATCTCCTTTCGCGCCTCGCCAGCCAACATCGCTGACTGGTCGCAACTCGCCAACGTCCGCCGCGAAGTCGGGACCGTCTGGCCGCATCTCGACGCGCTGATTTGTTGCGCTGGCGTCCAAGGTCCCATCGGGCCGGCCATGCGCCTCGACCCGGCGGCCTGGAGCGCGAGCGT